>OGFY01000160.1_pt1 | contig 67276 bp, 96 predicted proteins | sample 1570951 | NCBI WGS metagenome assembly OGFY01 (sample SAMEA2581942, study PRJEB24529) | metagenome | biome: Human gut stool | place: China | collected 2011
CGGGGTTTCTGCCACAGGCTCGGAAACAACGTCCGATTCGGTCATGCCCTGCACGGTATCAGGAGCGGTCTGTTCCGCCGGAATTATCACAAAAGCGGCATCCAGCAATTTGGTCAGCGCATCCAGCCGTTCCTGCATTTGATGGATATTCCTTTTGGCAACTATCTTCAACACAGGATTTGCATCGGCGGATATCGACTGCATCAAACATTTCAATTCCTGAACATCCAGTTCTATATCATTCAATAATGCTTGCATATCCTTCTCCCGTCCGTATTAATGGTACAAATGTAGAAATAAATAATGAAAAAATACCTGGAAGCAAACAAAATCATTACTTTTGCGACTGAATATAACACTTAAAAACATGGTATTATTCTCGGAAGACCACATACAGGAAACCAAACGCAGAGGGAGAATCGAAGTAATATGCGGCTCTATGTTCTCCGGCAAGACTGAAGAGCTTATACGCCGTTTGAAACGTGCCAAGTTCGCCAAACAACGTGTCGAAATATATAAACCTGCAATAGACCCGCGCTACTCGGAAGCAGATGTCGTATCGCACGACAGCCACACCATATCTTCCACTCCGATAGACTCATCGGCAAGTATTCTGTTATTCACGTCCGAGATAGACGTAGTGGGCATTGATGAAGCGCAATTCTTTGACGAGGGTCTGATCGATGTATGCAACCAGCTTGCCAACAACGGTATACGTGTCATCGTAGCCGGACTGGACATGGACTTCCGCGGCAACCCTTTCGGGCCCATGCCGGGACTGTGCGCCATTGCGGACGAGGTGTCCAAAGTACATGCCATTTGTGTAAAATGCGGCCAACTCGCCTCATTCTCCCACCGTACCGTGAAAAACGACAAGCAAGTACTACTGGGTGAAACAGCCGAATACGAGCCTTTGTGCCGCGAGTGCTATTTACAAGCGATAAAGGAAGACCGGCAAGCAGCAAGCGATTAGTAAATTAACACAGAAGTCTATGGAACGTAAAAAGATTACATTCGACAGTTTTATCCGCGGTGTCATTTTAGGAGTTATCATTATCGGCATATTGATGCTTCTGAAGCGTTTAAGCAGCGTTCTATTGCCTTTCTTTATCGCCTGGCTTATTGCCTATCTGATATATCCGCTGGTCACATTCTTCCAGTACAGGCTAAAGTTAAAGAACAGGATCGTATCCATATTCTGCGCATTATTGGCGCTCCTGATTGTAGGTGCCGGAGCTTTCTATCTGTTAGTTCCCCCCATGATACAGGAGTGCGGCAGAGTACAGGCCTTATTGGTTCAATACTTTTCGCACGGAACATACAACAGCAATGTGCCAACCTCTCTTTCCGAATTCTTACGGGATAATATCGATGTCAAATTCATAACCGAACTATTCAATAAAGAGAACCTGCTGGATGCGCTCAAAGAGGCCGTTCCCCGTCTATGGTCTTTACTATCGGATTCCATCGACCTATTATTCAGCGTATTCACTATATTCATCATCCTGCTATACATCATCTTCATTTTATTGGACTATGAAAGTATCGCTGAAGGCTGGACACATCTCGTGCCCCTGAAATACCGTTCTTTCGTAGTGGGCATACTGAACGACGTAAAAGTAGGTATGAACAGATACTTCCGCGGGCAAGCATTCGTAGCTTTATGCGTCGGCATTTTATTCAGTATAGGCTTCCTCATCATAGACTTCCCGCTGGCCATAGGTCTCGGGCTGTTCATCGGAGCATTGAATATGGTGCCTTATCTTCAAATCATAGGTTTTGTTCCTACCATCATACTGGCAATCCTGAAAGCATCCGACACGGGTGGGAATTTCTGGATAATCATCGCCTCGGCCATGGCGGTATTTATTGTAGTGCAAGCTATTCAAGACGGATTCATCGTACCGCGCGTCATGGGAAAAATTACCGGACTAAATCCCGCTATCATTCTATTGTCACTTTCTATATGGGGCTCATTAATGGGGATGTTGGGAATGATTATCGCGCTCCCGCTTACAACGTTAATGCTTTCCTATTACCAACGTTTCATTATCAACAGAGAAAATATTCATAAGACAGAACCATCTGATAATCAAACATAAGAAAACAAACAGCAAGAATAATGCAAACTTTTTTCGCCACAAGCCTTGCATATTCAATAAAAGTGCCTATCTTTGCACCCGCTTAACAGCAATAAGGATTGATTCGCTAGCTCAGCAGGTAGAGCACAACACTTTTAATGTTGGGGTCTTGGGTTCGAGCCCCAAGCGGATCACAGGAAGGGATTACTACAACGTAGTCCCTTTTTATTTATTATCAGCATTTTATGTAATAATCAATGATTTAGAATGATAAACAAAGTGCTATTTTTATTTCATTACGTTTCATTCTATTTCATCCTATTTCATTAAATTTGCGGCAAATGTGATACCCTTGTGTGATACCAAATCTTTAAATTATGAAGTACCCTACAGTAAGATTTGTTTTTGACCGGAAACATACGGCAAGCAAAACAACCAAAGGAACCGTTCAGATAGAAATATTGTTCGAACGGAAAAGGAAATGGATCAGTACAGGCGTCAGATTGTATTCCGACCAATGGAATGATAAGACAAAGGTCAAAAATACCGTTCAGTCGGTAGACTTAAACGAACGCCTTGATGCTCAGATGCAGAACATAAACGAGTTCATCAATAATCTTATAAAAAACAAAGAGGCTTTTAGCTTTGATAAACTGGAGCACTTCCTTAAGTACTCCCAGCAAAAGGAAAGCTTCATAAACTTCATAAAGCGCCGGGTAAGCGAAAGAACAGATTTAAGAAAGGGAACTTTAAACACCCATGCTTCATTAATCAACTCTCTGGAAGAGTTTGGCAGAATCGTTTATTTTTCTGATATAACAACGGCCAACATAATGTACTATGACGACTTTTTGCATAAAAAGTACGCAAAGCAAACGACGGTACACGGCTATCATAAAAGGCTAAAGAGATACATAAACGAATCGATAAAATACGAGCTTATCAAAGAAAACCCCTATAATAAGCTCAAATTCGACAGGGGAAAAAGCGAAGGAATAAAATACCTCACTATAGAACAAATAAATCAAATACGGAGCTTAGAAATAGCTTCTGAAAGCATTGATAAAGTGAGAGACTTATTCATATTTCAATGTTTTACCGGATTGTCGTATGCAGACCTGTTTAAATTCGATTTCAGCACGGTTATAGAGAGAAAGAATAAATTCTTTATAAGGGATGTAAGAGTAAAAACACAAGAGGAGTATTTCCTTATGCTTCTCAAACCCGCAATGGAAATATTGCGAAAATATGATTTCAAACTGCCGGCTATCAGCAATTACCAATATAATTTAAGACTGAAAATCGTTCAAGAACTTGCTAAAATCAAATTAAGCCTTCATTCCCATATGGCAAGGCATAGTTTTGCGGTAATGGCTTTAAATATGGGAGTGTCTATTGAAAATCTCGCTAAAATGATGGGACACACAGACATAAAAACGACCCAGATATACGCCAAAGTATTGAACAAGTCCGTACAGGAAGAATTTGAAAAGATGGACAGCAAGTTATAACCCAAACAACCCAGTGGGTTAAATTCAACCCAAAACAAACGAAACAACCCACTGGGTTATAAAATCATTCTTGTTTTTCTATAAACTCTTTTAACCGATACAGCCTGTCAATCGCCGGATTGTAAAACGGATCTGGAAAATGCTGATTTATATCGTGTATATTCGCTTGTATGTACTTCTGAACATCTAATATATTCTCCGATTCGCTTAACTCTATTTGAGTGGGTAATTGAGCCGTTAAAGCCCAATGAACGATAGCCTTTACACCATCTTCGTCGTATGCGTATTTACTTTCTTGTGCCATAGAGATATATTTTATTTTACCTCTTCCGAATAGACTTCTTCTTCAGTCTCATTACATACAATTGAAACAATACCGCCCTTATAATCGGCAAAGTAAGATTCATCGGTACCGTTATAGGATTCTATATAATCCTTACAATACTCGAACGATTCCTTAAAACCCTTGTTGTTAGAATCGTTGGCGTCGTTGAAATGTACATCGTAAGTTTTCATAATCTTATTTTTTATTGTTTGCAAAATTATTGTTTATTAATCTGCGATTTGTCTTATAAAGCATGTTTTTAAACATGTTATTCAAAACCTTTGAAATATCCCATTATTTTATCCGATAATTCACGCAGCCCACAACATATATACGTTTCGGTCATCGTTACGCTGGAGTGCCCCAACATCCGGCTAATAGAATACAAGTCCGCACCTCTTAAATATAAGTTGGTTGCGCAAGACTTCCGGGCGGAATGCGAGGAAATAAACTCCCACTTTTCACCGGTTATATATTCACCCGCTTGATATAGTTTTATCCGCTTATTTATCCTGCACCGGCGGCAAATACTTCTTATCGTATCGTTAAATGTCACATCCGAAACCTTTCGTTCATTGATACCATATTCCCGGTTTTCCTTCAGAATACGCAACACGGCAGGCGCCGCAGGTATTTCGGCCTTTGTTTTCGTTTTCTGGGAAATGTATATCAGTCGTCCGTCTATTATATTATCATCCGTAAAGTTGATGTAATCTGAATGCCTGGCACCAGTAAGACAACCGAGCAAAAAGCAGTTTTTCACAGCCCGTTCCGTCTCGTTAATCGGGTTATATGCCAACAGTGTTTTTATCTCGTCGTCCGTTAACCATGTACTTTGCGTAGCGTCCTTTTTCAAGGTCAATATAACCTCGAAACCTTTCGGAAAGGAATATACATCATTATACAGATTAAGAACCGATTTAAGCATAGCGCAATAGGTTTTAGCGCTATTGGTAGCTACTCTTTCATTAAGAGCCTGAACAAAGTTGTACAACCTCGGCTTTGTTATGCTGTCGAATGTACATTCTACTTTATTAACCTCTTCGTATACTCGTAAAACTTTCTCGTATTGCGGGTATTTCTTCAAAAACACGTTCTTTAAAGTCTCCATATTATTTACCTGATTTATTATCTTTTGTTTTCCCTATCGCAAGAGCAATACCTATCAAAGCCGATGTAATAACCAGCGCTGGACTAATATTCCATAAGATAACAATTAGCAAGATTGCCCAAAGCACAAAACCTAAATACATATATTCAAAATTTATCTGATTCTTTACTGTTGTTTATAAGTTCCCTTATTTTCTCTATATCGGTGCCGCTGATAAACAACACGGCACCGAATAACAGCAACATAACGGCTAACATTATATGACACTTTTTAAACGTCCGTTGCCATTTACAAAACCGTTGAGTATTTTCACCTCTTTTTCGGCTTCTTCCTTAGTCGGATAGCATTCTATTATACAGTTGTCCAAATTATCTAATATTCCGTAATATCCAAGATTTAACGGTTTGTCCTTGACGGTGTAACGCTTTCCTTTTACTTTCTTCTCGTAAAATTCCACTCCTTCAGCAAGAGGGGTATAATGCGATGAAGCGCTAAGCGTGCCCGATTCTATTTTGCATATAAACTCAATTATACCGGGTAAATCGTTTTTTAAACTGCTTTCCAGGCTTACACCGTCATAAGTTACACTATATTTTCGCTCCTTATCTGTGTATACGTTGAAAACATCGCCCGGCTGTATGTCTGCACGCACTTTCGCGCTGGTTATGATTCCCGCGCCTTCAATATCGTAATAGCGCACGCCGTTAAAGTTGCCCGTTTTAGTAAAGTTTATATTATCGAGCGGGTGCGCTTCAGATGTACAATCCGTTAAGGCTTTTTCCGGTCGTATTATATCCATGTACTTAACTTCTCTTTCCGCTATTTCTTTAGGACATTTTTTTAAATTACCGACATTGCAACAACCGTTTGAATTTACACGGGCAGTACCGTTTTTTTCATTAAAAGCCAATATAACGCCTATTTCTCCACACTGATCATAAACGACCTCCCCCAGTCTAAACCCGTCCAGTTCTTCGGGTATTGTCGGATAATCAAATGAATCATATTTTGCATAATCATCAATAATTAATGGGGTGTCATTCGCTTGGGGTTCTTCTGCTAGTTCCGGGATATATATTTCTTCAGGGAGTGCCGGCAGTTCTGTAGGCACTATCAGTTCTTTCACCTTGTCCGCTTGCTTTTTGCTGAATATCCATCCGGCGCGCTTTTCACCGTTGTAATTTAAAGACGGGTTAAAGCGTCCGCCCAATTCCTTTAATTGCTCTTTGATAGCCTTCGTATCGCCAAAAACTGCAATCGCCTTTTCTGAATAGTCCACGACTTCCAGACCTTCAACCGCCACGGATTCAACTTCTTTAGCTTCCTCAACCTTTTCAGTCTTAATGCTGCTTTTCTTCGCTTTCGGCTCTATTACCTGGTATTCATCGCTAACTTTTATACTCAAATAAAAATTAGTATCGTAATAATCTTGCATACCGTCGCTATCATCGTAACGGAAAGAACTTGCATACGTTGTAACAGCGTCCAACACCTTGAACATTTCCGGCGTTAACTCATTTTCCCATCCTTTTACGCTGGACATCGTAGACATGTAGCCACGTTCCGCACTTCTTGAACCTTCAATAAAAGGAATACAAGTGCCTGCCTTTAACTCAATATACATAGAATCCGTGTACATGCTCCATTCTGTACGGATGGAAAATTTAAAACCCGGGAAATTCTTCTTAGCAAAAGCCCTGACCTTTGCGGCAATTTCCTTTGTAGATAACTTGCTATCATAGTTTGAGCCAGCCCAACCGTTTGCGGTGTAGAAATTCATTGCTTTCATGATGATATATATTAAATTGTTAATAATTCAAACTATAGCGGAGTTTCAAAGAGGATAATTTGGAAGTGATAACCAGGATGAGTACTTTTGCCCTCGTTGGAGTGGGATGTACTTTTCTTGGTTATTCCCTTCTTTCGGAGTTGTGAGTATTGCCGTACTTACAGCTCCTTTTTTATCTCATAATATAAACAACGCCTGTAAGAACCAGACCTTATATCTATCCCTTTCTTACATTACAAAGATACAAATTATATCGTAAACAGCAAAGGATATTGCAAAATATTTTCTTAAAATACACATGTTTTAAAACACAAATAACATATAATTAAATATCTTATTATCAACTAATTACAACACATAAACACAGTGCCAATAAATGTAAACATATAATATCAACAAGTATAAACATAGACGTTTAAAGTCAATTATAATATTGATTTTATTTATAATGATTAGTAGGTGTCTTCGGCTACGTTGTGTTATTTCCCAATTCTCGCCAATGATGGGACAGCAAGGAAAATGTAAGAAAATATAAATTTTATATTATATAGATAATATAAACCATAACACACTATTATACAACAATTAATACCCATACACCCAGTCAAACAAGCCCCACCCCACCCCTATATTATGTAAAGTATTCGGGCGTAGTCACCTCACCTAAAAATTTTTTATTTTCTCCATTTTTACCAATTTGTAATGATATTTTACAACAAGACAACCGTTGTATATTCGCATTTTGCCCTACATGGATAATTATTGGGCTATTTTCTACGTTTTAATATGTTTTTATTAGAAAATTTACTTGTTTTATAATCAGATAGTTGTATATTTGCATAATGAAGATAAAGAGCATAGATATATGTATTTAGCCTTTACAGATAAAAGGAAAAAGGTTATTTTCATAAAATGCGCCTATAGGAGCATGCGTTATGTTCTTTTAAACACAAAATGAGCGACTTACAATGAATAGAAGGGAATTAAAGGATTATGTGCTCGGTCTGCTGTCGCAGCATTGTGACGAATACGCCTCTACATTCAGGGATATATCTTTAGTTACAAGCAACCCAGAACGTATAGACAGGTACGGCAGGCGTCTTGAAGAGTTATTCCGGGAAGGGTATGGTGTTGTAACGAGAGACACTGCTGATTATCGCGTTCCGTTGTATGTGTTTACGGGCAAGATATACGAGTACATGGACTACAATGTGCTTTATGACGCCGTAGACAGGTGGCTTGAGAAAATGGGTGTTGCAGCCCGTGACCGCACCAATAAGACTATGTATGCCTACATGAACCGGATAATAAACGTTATCAGAGACCATGAGTTGCAACCTGACCTTAGCATTATGTGCTTTACTAATTGCGTGGTTGACATGAATACTTTAAAGACTTATTCTCATTCCCCTAAGTTCGACTGCGTAAAGATGTATCCGTTCAAGTATGACCGAAAGGAGATTTTCAACTGTCCTACCTGGAGAAGCTTCCTTGGAGAAAGCTGGATACCTACGGAAGAGCTGGACGGCGTATTGCCGGAAAAGCACAAGCGCAGGATATTGCAGATGTTCCTCGGTGCATGCCTTGTCAATAGGAAAAATATAAGCTTTGAATACTTCCTTATATTGCAAGGTACTGGTGCGAACGGTAAAAGTGTTATTTACCGGGTTCTGAAAGACATGTTCGGGGAAGATGAAATACTAAACATAAAGATGAGCCAGTTTGCAAGAGGTGGGGATGAGCAGCTGCGTGCCGCCTACTCTATGTCAAGGAAAAGGCTTATGTACTGCACGGAAAGCAACCGGGGTGATTTCAAGGACATGAGCATCATCAAGGCAATATCCAGCGGAGAGCCTATTGCCTGCCGGGGAATAGGCGGGAATATCACAATGATGCAGAGACCTCCTATTATGCTGTGCAACTCCAATTACCGTTGGCAGCCGAAAGATTTCCTGAACCGTGACGACCCTGACGACGAGAGCATGCAGCGCCGCGCCCTGGTGCTTAACTTTGACAAGACAATACCGGTGGAAAAGAGAGACACTATGCTTGCAGAAAGAATGAAAGCGGAACATGCCGGTATAATGGCTTGGATCGTGAAAGGGCTGTGCGAACTTAAAAAGAACAATTGGCGGATGCCTGAGAACCTGGGCGGGAAGATTGATTTGAAACTGGAACGGATACGGTCGAGTGTTACGGGAAAGGATGGGAAACTCGTGGACGGGAGCATTTCGGAATATTTCAAATACAAAGAGTGCCAGCCGGAAGAATTTGAAGGGAGCGGTTCCATAGAGCTGACATCCTCGGATATATACAAGAACTATGAACGGTTCTGTAAAAAGAACGGGGTCGTTCCGGTTTCGCAAAGGAAGTTGGGCATTGACATGCTTTCACTCGGATACGCACGGGAAAAACGTGCAGATAAGGGATACAGCAATGTCTATACGCTGTGGTGTGGCAACGAGGATATTGTGAATAGCTTCATGAAGCACGTTCCCAATATTGCGGAAGAGGCGAAGACCAATCTGTTTGAAGGTTGGGAATATTCGGACGATGATTTTTTGAATGAAGATTGACAGATTTACTTAATTAAATATCAAAACTATGGATTTCGGAAAGACGCAAATCGGGAATATGGTTATTCTCAAGTACAAGAAAGGCGGTTTGCCTTTTATTAAGGTATCAACCGTAAGCGGGGACTTCTCTGTTGAATATGGGGCAGGAAGCGTGATGTTTATGATGCTGGATAATACTCCATTGGAAGACAAAGTAGATAACCTGCCAATGCTTATAGTGCGTAATGCCCAATATGTTGCCAATTGCATTGATGTGGAGTTACAGGTGGATGTATTAAAGGCAATAGGGAGCGCCCTTGACCGTGCGGATGCCAATCCCATATCCGACGAAGAGGACGCCCAAATTATTGAGGAGGAAAGGCAGATGTATGAGATGAAAAAGGAAATGGGAGAAGCTGACAGTTAAACTTTAAAATATAGTTATTATGATTGATGTTAGGGAATTAAGAATAGGCAATATCTTTAAAACTTCTGATTGTGAAAATTTCAGGGTTGGTGAAATATATAAAAAAGAAGATGGGTTTTCCTTCGTTGAAAACAGCGTATACTGTAATGGGAGTTTATTATATGGGGATGTTGAGGATTTGCAGCCAATCCCTCTTACAGAAGAGTTACTGGCAAGGTGTGGAATGAAGGAATGTGATGATGCTTGCTTTATTCGATATGTTTATCGTAATGGAAAATTCAAAATGAACATTATGATTTGTGACCTAAAGAAATACATTCTATCTATTAATGACATTGAAAATAGATGTCAAATCTGTAATATAGAGGTGAAATACCTTCACCAACTTCAAAACATATATTATGATGTTACAGGTAAGGAGCTGGATGTAGATACTAATTAAAAAGCACACCATAGGATAAGTATCTACAATAAAATAGCCGGGTATTACTTCCCGGCTTTCTTTTTAGCGGCAAGGTATAAGGAACAATTATTGCATGAAAGTGGCAGGTAGAAATGCACTGTAGTATCCTCTTCCTTTATTTCGTCCTTTTTGATTTGCGTGATGTCTGCTATCATTTTAGTGAGGTCAATCCATTCCTTGCATCCCTCTTTCCCGTCATATTTCTTACGGGCAGCGATAAGTTTACGAAGTTGGTTTTCTTTTGATAGCTCGGAAGCAATATCTTCCTCACTGATACCATCTACCGATATATCATCCTCTTTCTCGCTCTCTTTTTGCCTGCGTTTAATCTTTCTGCTTGCAGAGGTCAAATAGTCCATGAAGTCTTTATCGTCGGACAAAAGGGTATTCATGTTCTTCTTGTTTATCTCCAGGTTATATACCGGATTGTAAAGACCGGAAATAAGATAGGCGTCCTTGTCTTTCCATCCTAACGCTAAAAGGTCGGCAAAAGCCTTCTCTTTTATACTGATTCCCGCTTTTCTGCATTCAGAACCCAATCCTTTGCTGAATGTTATTCTTTCTTCCTTTCCTCTCAACATATTATTATGATTTTCAATTATACAAACACAAAATAGCAGCAACATCTTATATGCCACTGGTTCTGATAGTCGGATATGGGATGATAGCCAACCATGCTGTCGCAATAAGAGCATGGGTAACTGCTCCCACGGTACGAATAAAAGCCCGTATATCCTTTATCCTTATGTTCAATGCCCCAAAACCACATCCACGCGGAGCCTACGGCGAAGCGGGTAAGGGTATTTAACGAGTTGTAAGCGGAATTAGACTTCCCTACCCCATAACTCACACCATCTGTTCTAATACGTGTGGCAGCAGCCCCGCCATTATCGGCAGCACGCTTGAAAAAAGGATTGGCATAGGGAGCATTGAGGTAGGACTTTACACTGTTCTTTATTTTGTCCTTCCCGATTCCGGCTATCAGACCGGCTGCAATGGCAGCTTCCACCTCGTACTGAAAACGGTTGCAATAAATACCGATACGTTCCGATAATGTCTTTCCGTGGTCTTCCCTGTTTATAAAAGCAACAACGACATCCCTGTCTTCTTTCCTGTCATACACAGAAAGGGTTTCCGTGTAATCGTAAATTAATTCACGCAATTTACGTAACACTTCATTTACTTCTTGTTTTAAGGTTTCATTTGCAGAGAACCGGAACATCAAGGGCGGGATGTCATATTTGAACGATATGTCTACAAGCTCTTTCGCCGCCTGCACAAGAAGTTCGTCCAAATGATTTTGCATGGAGATTTCAGCACGCAAGCGTAACTTTATGAAATCCTTTGCTTCCTGTATTTGCTGTTGCGTAGGCTGTTTCATTGCTTATCGTCTCCTGCCGGATTATGTACTGTTTTATTATCCACAGCGGATGTTTGTTGGGATTTCAATTCGTAAAGGATGTCTGCCTGCTGTTCTTCCTTCTTTTCTCTCATAATCCTGTTCCAGTCACGAGGATTGCTGTACATCTGAATTACCTCATTCGCGGACTGCCGGGACAAGAAGCCATTTTGCACACAAGTCGCAAGATTTTGAACCAGTTCCGACTCATTCAAATGGATATACGGCTTTATCCAAGCATATACATTCAAATTTTGCAAGTCGATAAGATTTTCGGTTTCCACCCCATAGCCATAAGTGAATATCTTCACCATATCGTCAATGAGATGGTTATATTCTTGGGCATCCTTCATGGCATTTTCAAAAGCAGGAGAATAAAGGAGTTTTATTGCTACGCCCGGAAGGTCGCCGCTCCTTACTTCCGGCGGGATTACCGCAAACGACTGTTCGTAGATTAATTTATATAGAGTGTCAAGTTGTTTTTCAAAAGCCGTAGAAACATCTTGTTTGTTAAGATAACCGGCTTCATCATCCGGCCCCATCGATATACACTTTATAGTGCCATCAATCCCGCCCTCTATATTAATACTATCTCCCTCGCCTTTGAAATACATAATCGGGAAAGCGTAAGCTGTATTGTTTTGTGACAATTGCGAGAAAGCAAGTTCATATTGCTCTATGCTGTCTTGTGAAGGAGACCAACAAGCGCCGGCTTCATTTCTGTGATAAGCCACAGGGATAAATGTAAAGCCATGTTCCTGAAAAGATACAAGTTCGTATCCGCTTAATCCAAACAAGTTCTTTATCACTTGCTTTATTTTGTTGTACGCACCCTTTCCTTTTCTAAAGCGACGGAGGTATTTCTCATCCCAAACTTCAAGCCAGTCTGTAACAGTATTTCCATTATTATCAAAATCGGAATAGGAGCGGGCAAACAATGTAAGTTCCCCTGTAACATTATCGAAATGGGGATATAACGTATCTCCTTTCTCAAAAGAAAGGACTTTCCAATAGAAAATTCCCCTTCGGAGATAACCTACAAATGCTGCGTCCCCCGTTATCTTTACGGATTTTGCCGCTTCATACCATGCTATCTCCATGTCCTTTACAGCCCATCCGGTTCGAAACTTAAAAAATGTATCCTTTACTTTTTCATTTTCGGTATCCCCTTCCAACTCAAATTGGATGTCGTTTCCACAAAGATGAACCAGGTGCTTGATTGTTATAATCCTCTGAAACGCAAAAGCACATCTGATAACGGACTCTCTAAACCACTCCTTTGTTTCAGGGTCTTGTCTTAATCTGTCCGGATATACCAATGGGTCATTTATAGCATGCCCGGACGGCTCAAATTCCCTCAAAAAATCCATTTGAGTTATTATCTGATATGTCGGATTGTCTAAAGGCTCATTAACGGACAAGCTGCCAGATATAACCCCCACTGCTTGTTTGTATCCGTTTGGCAATATTCTCCGAAACGGGCGGCGTACCATAATCTGCCGTATACTTATATTCTCCATAATCCTTTGGGTTTAGTGTGTTGTTTTCTTATATCAAAAATCTGTCTGTAAATCATAGCCTCTATAAAGTCGGGAGAATGGCCGACGTACTTTTTCATCACTTCCTTTTTAATTAAAGAGAAGCCTTTATCTGTGTCTGCATCCCGGATGGCTTTGCGTTCTTTCATCAGGATATTATAAAGTGTCATATCCGAATATCCGTTTCCTGAAAACTTACGCGACAACAAATCGGGGTTAATCGAAATTTCATCATTCTTAATCTTCTTAACGAGAATATCAGCGCATTGTGATTTCAAGGAAGAATAAATATATTTGATTGATTTTTCATCGGCCTTTGCCATCGGAATTGGAGCTGCCATATTATTAAACTTGACCGCATCCGGGAATTTGCCTTTAAAGTCCTGACCAGGGCCATTCAAGTCAAAAACAAAGTCTTTCTCCAAGACTCCCCATTCACGCAACTTATATGCGACGCATTCTTCCGTCCGCTTGGAGTTATCCCGGCTTACATATACATCCTCGATATGGTTCCCAATCCAAAGCCACAAGACAAGATTATCTCCGCCTTCATACGCAATATCACATGATACCCTTCGCTTATTATCTCCATATTGGGCGGAGTTGTTGAAGAAACGCTCCATGTGTTCGATTTTAAGAATATCGTCGCCGGCCGCTTTAAAATTCCAATTTCCTTCGAGGTCGCGAGCGCGGGATTCTTCATCCTGCTGGGCAAGATTAGCCGCATAATTTGAGTCAGCCTCAATCAATTTGATATTATCCTCCAAACGTGCCCGTATAAAAACGACTGACTTGACAAACATTGTTTTCTTATTAAATCCCAATTTTTTGTAAGCATCATTCCAAAGAGGGTCTATGATGGATTTACATTGTTCATATACCTCTTCTGGCGTGTCTCCCCAAAATATATTATTGGGAGAATCTCCATCCATAAAACAATATCTTTTCTTTCCATCGCGTTCTGGTATAGGATTCCCATCCTCTCCTATCCACCAATCTATAAAAACGCGCACCCAGCTATCCGGGTCCGGATTACAAGTACCCCAAAAACGGTTTTTAATACCATAAGCATTACGGTTACAAGTGATAAGGTATTTAAACTTGTCATAAGAACAATGGGTTATTTCGTCTATACCGATATAACAGAACTGTTTACCTTGAAAGCGCTTCTTGAAATCCTCAAAATTATCAGCAAAATAAGAAAACCACAGTTTTCCCGCGTTTTCTCCAAAATTCCAAGTCATATCCGATATAGAGCGGTTATAAGTTCCAAATTGGGAGTAAATAAGATACGACGTGTTAATCATATCTCTAAGGTCATCTTTCTCGTTACGCAGAAGAACGGCATTAAAACGTGGATTTTTAATGTCTGGCAAGGATTCCATTAATAAAGTAAATGTTTTTGAACCGCCACGATTTCCTCCCATAATAACAATGTCGGCATCGGAAGCTAATGAGTTCTCCTGCCCGCCGGATTGAGCTATAACATTGAAATCATTTTTCAAATTACGCAACCTGTCTATGTATTCATAACTGAATACACCCTCTCCCTTTTTCGTATATACAATCTTGTCGTGTTCCATAAAAAAAATAAGCCGGCGTATGCAGTATAAATCCACACACTCCGGCTTGAATCACAGCTCTATGAGTTATATATAATGCAAATATACGATTTATTATAAATTTTCTAATACTTTTCATCAAAAAATACACATAAAGCATTGTATTTTAGAAAATATACTATATATTTGCAATACTAAATCATGTGATATGATAAAGATAGACGCTAAGCTGGATGAAAAACAGACCAGCGAAAAAGGGAATTTTGTAACATGTCCGGTGTGCGGGCAAAAGTTGACCGATGTAAAAATAATACACGGTAGCGTATTGTTTAGAACTGTATGCCGAAGATGTCGTAATTTTATCAGCGTCAGAATAGAAGAATAGCAATTTTACATATGCAAGCCTAAGAGCTTATTAGTGCACAAAGCACTGATAGGCTCTTTTTTTTTATAACACAAACTAAATAAACACGATGGAGAAAGAACAAATCTTATCCGAACTGACGACCAGATTAGGACAAACCAGTCTTTCGTCACAGACATTAATGAAGTACATAGAATTGAATCCGGTAGCAGAAGGAATGGAGCCTGATGACGCTTATTATAGCAAGGCGACATCTTTTCTGCAAGGAATGCAAGGGCAGTACAACCATGATGTCGCAACACAAGTTGAGAGTTTTAAGAAAAACTACAAACCTCAACAGAGTTCTCCTGACTCAGGAGAAGGAGCAGGAGATAACGTCCTTGCCGACAAGCTAAAGGAAATGGAAAATGAGATTTTGCTTTTAAGGGAAGAGAGGGAAGCGGAGAAAAACGCCGCGTCAATCCATGACTTAAAAGCCCAGTCTATGGACTTGTTGAAATCTCAAATTGAAAACGGGGGCAAAAATATCTGTAACGATGAAATCCTGAATATCGCCATATCTGACGTGAAAATCACCAAAGATATGGAAGTGGAAGAAATTGTCAGTTGTGCCAAACGCAATTATGAAAAAAGATACAAGGCGATTTTCGGAAATGGCGCTTCCCCAAGTATCAACCAATATGCAGAAACCGGAGAAGAACAGGCAAAAAGCCGCCGTGAAGCATTCAAAGACCGGCTAAGAGCGCAAGGAAAACTTCCTCGAAAACAATAAACACATTAAAACAGACAAAGAATGAGACAATTAGGAACTTTCAACACTATCAGTCAATCCCGGTCGGGATTTGGCGGAAATTTTCCTGTTTGGTCAAGAGTAAGAGAATTATATCAGGGTGGTGGTATGATTGATGTCGCCGGAATGGGATTAAAACCCGGTGATATTATACATGCCGGCACAATGGTAAAATTCAATGGAGCAGGCAAACAGGTAGAGATAATTACAGCAGATGGAGTAACCGGCGCAAAGGCAGTAGTAACACTTACTATTACTAAAAAGGCATCCGGAGACGGGGATTTGTCTATTGTGTTAGGCGGTAAAAGCTATTCGGTTGCCGTAACAAGCGCATCAGAAAGCACTCCTGAACTGGTAGCTACCAAAATCGAAGGAGCAAAATCTTCTTTTACAGAATGGGACGTAAAACGTAGTGGGGCTACTGTGACTTTCACGCAAAAAACCGCTGCCCAACTTTACGCATACATGTTTATTCCAGGAGATACCGGAGTAACGGGAGATATTGAGGAAACTGTCAAAGGAGTTCCCGCCGGCGGAAAGCTAACCGATGTCAACGGCCTTGTATTTGAAGACGTATGTATCCCTGAAGGCTGTATCCTTGCAACATGCGCAGTTGTACGCGCAGGCAGAATTTATGCAGACAGGGTGTTCGGTGGTGGCATTCCCAAATCGGTAGAAGCACAGCTGCCTATGATTGAATTTGTGCGTGAATCTGACGAATAAAGAAAGGAGAATAATATGTACACAAGAAACAAAGAATTTTACGACGTTGTAGGGAAAGGTCTTGCAGCATTGGGATATACTGGGAATAAACCGCTGGAGGCATGGATTAATGACATGTTTGCCGAAAAACACAATGCGGAACAAACGTTCTCCCAAATGGGTTTCCCGTTAAATCCTAATATTCCTCTGAATCCCACATACGAGCAGATAGAAGCAACAGTCCGTGCATACACGCTGGCTACCTATGTGGATATTGACAGTGATGGTGCAACCAAATCTACAGACGGAATGTCCCTGCAAATGGGTGGATTGCCAACCTTCAAGCATGAGATTGTACTGAGCCGCAAAATCCTAAGAGAAAAAATGATGCTGATGGATGCCATCGGCAGTACCACTCCGGAAATTGAGTCTACAATAATGGAGCTTCTGTTTAATGGAGTGGACAGCTTACTTGGTGGTAACTACAATACATTCCTATACCAGCGAAATCAGGTTGTATCCAACAAAGGTAAGCTAATCATTGACGCAACTAACAACCCGCTTGGTATTGCATTGACTATAGATTTCGGCGTGCCTAAAAAGAATATCAAGGATTCTATCTGGTATAAGAAGCCGGAAAGCGAAGCGGTGCAGGAAAAAGCTTTGGGTACTACAATAGACCCGATAAAAGTCATGAGGCAGGTAAGACGCGATTCCCAAGAAAAGGATTTTGCCCCTGCTGGTCACTGGGAATGCTCCAAGACGACCTTTGAGGATTTGATTAACCTTCCGTATTTCCGCCAAATGTACACAGTTGCGACACGCCCGGATATTTCCGATAAAGGCATGCAGTTGGCATTTGCTAATCTTGTCCCCGATGAAACAATCAAAGCTTTCATTGAAGCGCGTATCGGTGCCGAAATCAGAATTGTCGATTCAATATCCGTAGTGGAAAAATATGACAAATCTTCCAAAGCTATACAATACAAGAATTTGCAAAGCTTTGAAGAGGGGGTATTGGCGTATGTTCCAAATGAAGACCTGGGTGATGTACAATGCGGACGTCCTATTTTCATGGAAACACCGGGCGCCCGTACGGCATTGTATGACGGCGGCCGCACTCTGATACGTCAGGTATTCAATGATGAAACCATGACGCAGGTAATCAAATCAGAAGTGACCGGATTGGTTGTTCCTAATAAGGTTCGCTGGTTCTACTACTTGAACATTAAAGGTAAATAACCATGAAGGATTCTCAAAATACAAATACTGGCACTACCATAGAGGAATATCTCCGTGGTTGTGTCGGTTTTGAAGTTACGGACAGTGCTATTTCTACCATACTGATTGACAGGGGGATTGCACCGGGAACGGATGTCGCTACGTTGGAGAAGCGCCAGAAGGACTTGTGCCGGGCAGACCTTTATATGTGGTGCGCAAGTACACCGAGCGTAACAGGAAGCGTAGAGGATGCCAACGGTGTATGGAAGCACAAGGAGGGTGGTACACAAAGCTCTGCCTATGACAAACGTAACCTTCGGCAAATGGCAAATGACATATACGCATTGTATGGAGAGAACGTCCGTAAATCATCTGTCAGAATTGTCAACTTGGGTATGAACATGAATAAAAGGTATCCGCTATGAAAGTAAATAATCCACGTTTTCCGCATACATGCAAAGTGTATCGTATTTCCGGAGAAACATCTTTTGACGAAGGGAACGAGACCGTATTGTATGTAGGGAAATGCAACAAGTACGGAAGCACAAGTCTTAGGACATTTACAAAAAGTAATGTCATAAAGAGTGATTATGCAATAGATATTCCTGGACTTGTGAAGGGTATCATTGCGGGAGACCTTGTGGATGTTACCGATTACGGAGGAAGTTTTGAATCATGCGTAGTAACGGATTGTTACCCTACGGAAATGGGAACAACGCTGTATTTCAATCTGGCTAAGAATTAGGGAAATGGAAGATAACACCAAAGTCTTGGAAGATGCAAAAAAGAAGATGAATGTGTTGATACAAAAATCTCTTACGTTAGGGGCTAAAAAAATAGCTTCCCAAATAAGCGATGTAATCCGAGAAACGGGCACATATCATAATGTCACTGGAAATACCAGAGGTTCTATCGCGTGGGGGATATACTGCAACGGGAAACTTTTACTATACGATACTCCTTATGACAGGGAATTTACTAAAAGAAAAACAATGGTCGGCGGGGAGTTTGATAAGAATACCAAATTCAAGGCTCCCAAAGACAGCAAAAGCTACGCCCATTATTATGGATTTGAAGCGTCGGTTGAATTTCTGAAAGGTTATTATAATCCCATTGCAAAAGGAATAAGCATCGTATTTGTCGTAGGAACTCACTATGCAGAATATTTGGAAAGCAAAAAGGGACTAATTGTTATGAGTGACGCATATCAGTTTGTAAAAAATAGCGGTACAAGCTTAATTGGTAAAAGCGCTTTTAACAGTTCATCGCTGGCTCCTTTTAGCCCTATAAACTCTGCACCAAATGAATTATCATTTTAACTATGGGATACGAGCAGGATTTTAAATACAAGGACGCCTTGAAGTCATTGTTTGACATGGCAAAGACGGTTAGTGACAATGTGTTCACCAATGACCGTCCTGCTGCCGTAGCAAAACAAATGAACGATTTCATTGTGGTATCATTACCGGGGCAACTTTCCTCCATGACTTACGGAAGCGGATTTGGAAATATCCGTACCTATTGCACCATTGAAGTGTATGTCAGACAGAAAAAGGGAGGTGCGGAAGACTTGGAACAAATGGACACTATTGTAGGAGATATTCTTTCCCTATTCCCTATCAGCGACAATTTCATAAGTGCCTCAAACCCCAAATTAACCTTGAAAGGAAATGACGGATTAGGGTTCAGCGCAACATTGATAAGGACTGACCTTGTGATAAAATAAACATAAAATAAAACGATTAAAACTATTTATTATGGCAATGAAAACAAAGCAGGAATTGAAAGATGTATTTAGTGGTCTTTCATCCATTATGTTGGTAAAGGGTGGCATTACAGATTTTGCATCAGTAACCCCAGATTTTGACTTGCCTGTTACTGTAGACACTCTTACATTGTCTCAGGCAGAGCCAACACTAAACCGTACAAAAGTACATGGATTGCAGGCTGATTGGGCTGTAACAAGTACGGCGGGCGATATTACGTTTGCCGCAACAGTACCCAGCATGAGTAAAGAACTGGTTGAGTATTTTCTCGGCGAAGCTAATGATATTGAGAGCGCTACTGTTAATGGAGTGGCATATTCCGGATTCTCCGCTACGCTGAGTAATAAAAAACTGAATGTCGGCTTTGCCTTGCTGAGCGATGATGCAGAAAAATGCCTTTTGGTTAAGAAGATGGCAATCTATGCACGTCCATTGTTTGAAAACGCCTCTACTACCCCGTTCGGCTTTGCATTAAGTGGAACCATTGAAATTGAGGATGGGGCGGTATCAGACGCATCTTCCGACGACAACATCGCTTTCTTGACAAAAAAAGCAGCCTGACCGTAGCTCCTACTTCCCTGTCGTTCTCTAATACGGCAGATAACACAGGGAAGACCATTACCGCTACAACAAAAGAAAGCACCATTTCCGCTTCATCAACAGAAAACTGGTGCAAAACATCTGTCAGCGGGAAAGTGGTAACGGTCAAGGTTACTGAAAATAGCGGAGCGTCAAAAAGAACGGCAACTGTAAACATATCTACTCCCACAGAATTTGGGCAAGTAGAGGTCACACAGGAAGGTTCTACTATTTAGGAAACATGGCGGTGTGCGTTATTGCCGCCGCCTTCTCCTTTTTCACCCATCACAATAACACAATATGAACGATAAAGCAATAAGCCAACCTACCACGACAGAGCAGAAAACGCTTGACGATGTACTGGAGAACAGCATAGATTATATTACGATAAGAGGAAAAAAGTTCGGTATAAAATGGCTGCGCCGTGGAACAATACGAAAGTTAACCCATGTCTTGCATTCCTGCAAGAACGAGGATGAAGTAACTGCCAGATGCGCTTCTCTCATTATTCTGAATAACTGGTGGAAGATAAGGCTGTTCCATTGGATATACTGGCGCATGTTATGGAAAAAATACACGGACACAGAGCTAACCGATATAGTTGTTATCGGTAAAAAAAAAGTGGAATTGCAGAAACTGGAATACTTGAATGCTACCATGTTCTTGACCGGAATGAGAGACACGATAATGACAATGACGAGAAAGGAAGCAGAACGTATCCTTCAAGAACTTCGGCAGGAGCAGCATTTGCAAACGGAGAAAAACACCCAGAACTGACACGTCCGTTAATTCTTCTTTGGGGTATGGTTAATATCCCTAACTGGTATATGGACTGGGTATTGACCTGCGCCCAATACGAGCTTCTGATGTGCGATGCTCCGATTGTAGTGTATGACAAAGCAGACACAGAACAAAAAACGCACACGGCCAAAGAGATGGAAGATTTAAAAAGGAAGTGGGAAGAAAAGAGAAAAGAGCAGGAAATGAAAGGGCAAAGAATTTCCCTCAATGATTTTATAGTAAACGGTATTAACGCTATCCCCAAAGATACAAAACAAGAATAGATATGGCAGACCTCGGAAATTTGAATTTTGGCGTTCACTTGAAAAATTATACAGAACAAGAGTACGAAGCTATCAAGAAAAAACTTGTGAACATGCACGCTACGACCAGTGCAAAGGTTGGATTAAAAGTAGACATAAAGGAGATTGAAGACAAGGTGGAAGCCTTGTTGAAAAACAAGACCTACAAGGTAAAGCTGGATGTAGATAGCGAAAGTATCAAGAGTTTTACAGAAGCATTCAAAGGGAAAGGCATGACTTCTGATGAATTAAGAGGGATTAAGGGGTTCGCAACAACGGTACGTATGGATGCTGATGTGACATACAAGAAAGTTCTTCAAGACATTAGAAGAGAGAGAGAACAATTAGATGCCAGTATCAAAAAAGAGCGAGAGCAGTTAAACGCCAGTCTTAAAAGGGGGCGTGAACAATCCGAAGCATTACTAAGAGCTGCCCAGGCAGCGTCTTCAACAATCCGTGCGGACGCTTATGCAAATACCCAAACGAAACGTGCAGATGCTTACGTTAACTCACAAAAAGCCCTTGAACAGCTTAGGATTGCCCGAATGCAGGCTGCAAAGGCTTCCGATACACACAACGCGGCAATGAAGAGGACAAACACTACAATGTCTTCTCAATCACGGATAGCCGGGGAATTGAAAAATCAAATCGCCAATGTGTATTCCATATACACTTTAGAGCGTTTCGTAAGGGGATTATATACCATTGGCGGAGAGTTTCAGAAACAACGCATTGCCCTTACCTCCATTCTTGGAGATAGTATGAAGGCGGAAACCATATTCAATCGCATCAAAGATTTGGCGGTTGTCTCTCCGTTTCAGTTCAAAGAACTGGCTTCATACACCAAACAATTGTCCGCATACAGCATTCCGTATGAAGAGCTTTACGATACGACCAAACGACTTGCCGACATTTCCGCAGGTGTGGGTGTCGATATGGGACGTATCATATTGGCGTACGGGCAGGTGCGCAGTGCAGCTTTTCTCCGTGGGCAGGAATTGAGGCAGTTTACCGAGGCTGGTATCCCGTTGGTCGATGAATTGGCAAAACGGTTTACTAAGCTTACGGGAGTGGTAACTTCCGCCGGAGATGTATTCGATAAAATCAGCCGGAAAGAGGTCAGCTTCGGCATGGTGAAGGATGTCCTTTGGGAACTGACCGATGAAGGCGGAAAATTCTACAACATGCAGGAAGCCCTTGCAGAAAGCCTTGCTGGCAAATGGAGCAACTTGCAGGACGCATGGGATGTAATGATGGCTGACATTGCGGAAGGCAATAGCGGTGTACTTTCAGATAGCTTAGAAATACTTACTGAACTTATGAAGCACTGGAAAGCAATGGCGGCTATACTTGGAACGCTCGTGGGGGCTTATGGATTTTACAAAACTGCTGTAATAGCCGTGAATACCATTGAGAAAGCAAACCTAAGAATAGAGACTATTCAAACCATTGTAAACAGGGCAAGAGCTATAAAAGGGCTTACAGCGGCAACTAAAGCGCAAACCGTAGCCCAATGGGCATTAAATGCAGCAATGAAAGCCAACCCCTGGGTAATAGCAATTACTGCCATTGGTGGATTAGTGGGACTTTATTTAACCTTAAGAGAAAAGACTAAAAGTGCGGCAGATACAATACGAGAATTTAATGTTCAGGTTCAAGAACAGAACGAAAAGATTTCGGAAGCAAAAAATAAGGCTAACAGCTATATATCCACAATGTTTGATACATCCAAAGCTGTGGATGCGAGACGAATGGCTTACGAAAAGCTTCAAGGGATATATCCTTCTATTTTTAAGAGCATGTCTTATGAACAAGCTTTGCTAAAAGGGCAAATTGAGCTATTAAATATGTCTAATAGAGCAGCAAGAACTACTGCAAGAGAAACTGCAAGAATAAATTTAGAAAAAGCTTACCAAGGACTAATTGATGCAGAAAGAGGGGTTAAAGATGCAGAACTTTATTCGGTAGCAAGTGACGGGCATATCATGGACACTAAAATGCTGCGAGAAGCGAAAAATCAATTAGAGATTGCCCGATCCATCGTAAAAGAAGCAAAAGAAGATTTTCTAACCATTCTATCTGCCACTGATGATATAGATAAAAATACTAAATCCGCATGGTTTACTACAGCCAAAGAAATTGCAGGTGACATGAATAGCCTTATTCCAAAAGACGATGAGGCTTATGAAGAATACGCCAAACGCATAAAGGAAGAAAGAGAAAATGCTGATAAGATACTAAAAGGCTTTAAGAAAGGAAATCCTTATTCCGAAGATACTATTCGTAATGCTCAAAAGGTATTCGATGTATCAAAAAAAATCATGGATACTCTTGGCGTATTAGGAAAATCAACAGAAAACACAAAAGACCCTATCGCTGAACAATGGAAAGGCCGTGCCGACCTTATAGATAAAGCTATCTCCAGTTATGAGAAATGGAGAAAAATAGAAGGAGATGAAGCGGCTACCCAAAGAGTAAAAGGCATATCCGAGTTTTCATCTGTTTTTGATGAGAAGGGTGTTAATTTAGACTTGAACAACCCAAGCAAAGCTTACAAATACATTCAAGGACAGTTAGACCGCAGTAAAGAAAAACAGGAAGATTTATACATTTCTCTTGGTGTCAAGATTGACAAGGCGGGAATTGATAGCGCAAAAAAAGAAGTTGATAATGCCTTAAAGGAGATAGAAAAGTATATTTCCCAAACCGGAGAAAAGTGGGATTTATACAAAAAGCTGTTTAATGCTTCCGGAAACAAATCTCTTTCCATGAACATAGCCTTTGGTGGAGAAGTGTCATTTAAAAGCATGGTTGATGATTTGCGAAGCCAGCTTTCTAAAGCACTTGCTGAAACAGGCAGTAAATTCTCTGTTACAGATGTGCTTGCCATGAAAGAGGATGATGTAAAGAAGCGATTTGGGGAAGGGGCTATTCTGAAGCTATACCAATCAATCAACGAGGAAAGTAAGAAGATGCGTTCAGAAAGCCTTGAAAATCTTTTAGGCATGATAGAGGATTATAAAGATTATGCCCAAAAAATAAAGGATATTGAACGCAATCTTCAAAAGGACTTAGCAGATATTGAAAGCCAAAGAGGGCAATTAGGAGAAGAAGCCACAAATAGACTTATAGCGCAAAGGAAAAAGAAAGCGAGCGAAGATGCTGCATCAACCAAATTTGAACAATTCAAAAGTTCGGAAGACTGGGCTAAGACCTTTGATGACCTTGATAGACTATCTTCTGCAACTCTTGATAGGCTAATCAAGAACCTGGAAGAGTTTAAAAATACGACCGGACAAAGCTTAAAAGTTAACGAGTTCAAGGAGCTTGTCAATGTTTTAAAAAAGCTACGCGATGAAAGCGAAAGCAGAAACCCTTTCAAAACATTGTCAGACGGCATAAAAGAGTATGCAGAAGCCACCAAAAAGCTGAAAAAGGCTCAAAAAGAGCTTGGGTTTATTCAAAATGGCGGTGAAGTTACTACCGGTATTTCAGAAACAAGTCATACCGAAACCAAGAAAACGGATAGCGGTTTATTTTACCAGACTAAAGTCGTCGATAAATTAACTCCTAAATTAAAAACATTAGCTGATGCGGAAAGGGAAGTTACTGATGCACAAGACGAACAAAATGCAGCTTCCGACAAAGTTCAAGTAGGCTTTGGAGATGTTGTCGACATGGCTAATCTTCTTATCGGTACTTTGGGAGATTTGGGGTCAGCATTTGATGCCTTAGGAAATGACAGCATGGGAGACACTCTAAGTACTGTGCAAGAAGTTGCGGGTGGATTATTGAATACCGCCCAAAGCGGTGCTACCCTTTTCGCTGGTATATCTTCCGGCAACCCGATGGCTATCATGCAGGGGGCTACAGGTGTCGTCAGTGGTATTACCGGAATTATAGGAAGTATAGCCAAAGCCCATGACAAGAAGCTTGATAAGACAATTCAGCGTTCGCAATTGGAAGTGAAGAAGCTTTCTAATGATTACAAAAATCTTCAATCTATCGTTGAGCGGCAATTGGGCGCTGTTACTCAAAGTCAATCCAAAGAAATGATTGCCAATCTTCAAAAACAGAGAGAAGAGGTTATAAAACAGGCGCAGGCAGAGGCAGATAAAAAAGACCCTGACAGTTCTAAAATAGAGGACTACCGACAGCAGTATATCGAGTTGGGCGAACAAATCAAATACTTCTATGAAGATTTGGCAAGTGAGCAGTTTGGTATAGACATAAAAGGTTGGGCAGACCAAATATCAGAAGCGTTAGTTAATGCATTTGCCAACGGAGAAGATGCGGCAAAGGCTTTTGATGATACGGTGGCTGATATTATGCGCAATGTCATAAAGAGTATGATTTCCCTGAATGTTATCCAACCTGCCATGAACAAACTGAAAGACTATTTATTTGGATATAAAGGTATATTTACGGATAGTTCTGCGGAGGGAACTAATCTAACCGAACAAGAGGCGGCCGGGCTAATGCAACAACTTGTGAGCCTTAGAGGTACAATCTCTGATTCAAAAAAGATATGGGATTATCTAAATGCTGCTGCAAAAAAAATGGGCATAAGCCTTGAAGAGACAAGCGCTTCAAACACTCTCTCCAAAGGGATACAAGAAAACATTACAGAAGATACCGCTAATATTTTGGCTTCCTACTTAAACAGTATCCGTGCCGATGTAAGTATAAAACGTGCTCTGCTTGAAAAATGGGGAAATGAGATATTACCGAAATATAATGTTATTGCAGAACAACAGCTTACGCAATTAAGAGCGATAGCCAATAATACGTTAAGAAGTGCCCAAAACACCGAAACTAACGTTGCTTTAGTGCAAGAAGTTAGAGATATGCTAAACCTTGTAATAGACAGAGGTAGTAGAAAAATTAAAATATAAGATATTATGAACGAAAAGGATTTAAGCAGAACATTACTAAACCAAGCAATCACACTTGGTTTATGCCAGCCGTGGCAACAATCATGGGGAACTCCCGACCAACAAGGATTGATTGACAAGTGGCTGCATGGGATTGATTTTGCTATTAAACACAATTATCCCACCAACACTTTCATAAAGGAAAACTTCGACAAAGATATTCTTCACAAAAACGGTATCTTCGTGGATGAAGATGTACAGAAACGTAATATACCACAAATAGCTGTTTTGAACGGGAACTGCAAAGGCACTCTCCTATTCGACGGCTTTTCCGTATGTGATGTTTATGTGCGCCATGACAGTGAAGTTACCATCGACTGTTCTCAGTATTGCAAGGTATTCATTAATGTGTACGACCGGGCAAAAGTAAATGTTATCCAAAAGGATATAGCATCGGTATATGTCTATATTCATGGAGAAGATTGTGTTGTGGAAACCGATGGGGATGTCATGCAAAGAAAAAGCCAGGCTTAATGTCTGGCTTTATTGTATAATTCTTTTCGTAGAGGCTGAAATAAAGCAGCAAGAGTCACTAACAATTCTTCCTTCTCCGATAATTTCACGCAAGGATGGGTGCTTGACTTCGTTTTTCAAAGTCCATCCCAGTCTGTCACCTTTAGGCTTTATACGATGTGGATGCTTTGAAGAACACTTTGCTTTCTTGCTTTCCATTACAATCCCTATATTGTTTTGATATTGAATTTATCTGTTCCCTTTTTATCCTTCTGCTTACAAACTTGCAAGCCATTTCTTGCCGGACTTGGTGAATGTCCATAGGTAAATACCACCTACTATTGCCACTCCTACTGCGAAAACGAATATTAATACTTCCATACTATTTTAATATTTTGTTTGCCAGCAATGCCGACAATACGGTTAATACTATTCCAAACATAGCAACGAGCCACATTGTTGCGTTTTGGGTGTCAGAGAACAAAGGTAATGTTATTCCTATAACAAGCCCAGCAAAAGAGAGTTTGGATAGGTCGAAGAAATACCCTGCAAGTTTTTCACGCCTTACCTTATCCTTTTCCTTGACCTCTTTCTTTACTTCTTGCCTTTCGCTCCAATTGCCCATTTGTGTTATATTAACGTACAAATATAGAAAGAACGAATGAAAGAACAAACAAATAAACAAATAAATATCCGATAAATCGTTTTTTAACAAATACGATTCAAGAATGAATAAGGTTAATTATTAATACTGAAGGTTACGTGTTTGCATAGCTCACTTGGTAGGTTTCAACGGGCTATCTTTTTTTGTTTTCCCTAATGGCTTGTTTATACAATACGCCCAAGTATACCCCGTTATTATGGCTTCTGTCTTCCAATCAATTAAAGTAGTATCATTTTCCTCCATATCATCATCTACTTTAAAGGCGAGTGTCTTACTAAATTCAATTCTGTTTTCTAAGTTGTTACTATCCATATAGCCGCTTTATTTTATAACAAAAATAACGAAAATCTAAATACAATATATACTCCTAATGATAATTCGTATGTTTAAGAACAGCATCTTGATTATTTTTAGTTATATTTGCATTATAATATAGAAAGCACAAACAGCATATTCATTATGAATAAGATAATAAGCATAGACATTTATGACCGGGATGTAATGGTTCACTTCGGAGAAAAAAAGCATTTAAAGGCAAAACTATCAAAGATATTTGGGTGCGAGAAGTCTTCCGAAATCGTTTCCATGATTAGCGGAGAAGAAAAGGGAAAAAGTTTTTTATTGCCTGGCGGACAAATGATTTTGTATATGCCAAATTTACCGAAAGATATAAAAGGACTGTCAATATTGGCGCACGAGATATTTCACATCGCCAACTTTACATTGGAAAAAGCAGGAATAAACTTAACCAGTGATAATGACGAAGCTTATTCCTACTTAATTGAGTTTCTTACGAAAAAGATTTTAGCGATGCTACCTATTTCTTTCTCTGACGATGTTCGGTCTGCGTAGTGTTTGGATGTCTTTTGGCATAGTTTTCTGTAACGAACCGTCCAGTTTTAGAACTTCTGTTAAGTTCCACGGTCTTTGTCTTTTGGCTTTTTCCCATACTTTCTCATATTTATAATATTGTGGCAATATTACCATAATCGGCCTAACAAACGATATGCCACAAAACAAGAAAAGCGGAGAAACTCCGCTTGACTTGAATAATTGAGGGTACAATAAATGCTACTCCTTAAATTTATTCCAAGTATTATATTTGCTACCATTGCACTCAAATACCCAAATAAAAGCAGGCTCATAAACATGTGATAAATTAAATTGTAAAGTTATTGTTTCTCCAGATTTCAAATCCCCCAAATCCGTCATATTTATAGGCGTGCTATTTGTCTCGTTTGAGTACACATAAAACCTTGTGAGTTTTACGGTTTGCGAACTATTGTTCTTTATTGCACAAGACATAGTACCTGTGTAATATCCTGAATTAATAATCAAAGAGGCTGTAGGGAAATAAACATCCATCATATCTTCTAATGACACAACATAAACAGTACAACTTGCCACATGCCCGCCATCCTCTGATGTTGCCGTGACTTTTACCGTTCCTGATGTATTTCCTAAAACTATTCCATTTTCATCAATCGGAGCAATCACAGGGTCAGATGAAGCCCATATCACATTTTTATTAGTTGCGTTTTCGGGTGTAAACATAACATTTAGTTGTTTTCGTCCTCCAACTTCAATTTTATATGTATAGTTATCAAAACTTATAGATTCCAACAAAATAGGCTCTACTGTCAGTTCACAAGTAGCCTCTAATCCTGCATCCTCTAAAATAGCTTTAACTACGCATTTTCCGGGAGATAAAGCAGATATACTATTATCTTCATTAACCTTTGCAATATTTACATCAGAGAGTTCCCATTTTATGTTTTCTTTCGTTGCATACATAGGAGTGACTATTGGTTCTATAGTAAAAACATCTCCTACTTTTACAGATTTCTTAGTTTCTTGCAAGGAAAAATCTTGTACGGCAACAGGATTAACTTTTACTTTACATGTTGAGGTAATAGGAGATTTAAAGCCTGCACGCGCTGTAATTACAGCTTCTCCTACCTTTAATGCTGTTACAATAACCGAATTATCTTTGCCAAATTCTAAATTTGCAATTTCTGAATTATCTATTTCCCAATAAACCAATTGGTTTGTAGCATTTTGAGGTTCGACAGTAGCATTTAAAGTCAAACTCTGCTCTCCATTAAACACAATCTCCTTCTTGTCTATGGATACACTTGTGGCATCTATAGATTCAATCGTTACATTACACACAGCCTTTATTACTGCATTCCCAACATATAGTAAATCCGTTATATCATCGTCTCCAATCCAAGCTTTCACAGTAAAGTTTCCCGGTTTTAAAGCTGTCAGTTTTCCATTGGAATCAATCTTCGCAAGATGATTGTTAGCATTTACAGGATATATCCCCCAATTAATCTTAGGTAATTTAGCTTTAGAAGGAGAGCCTGTTACTACAAATTGATAAGTCTCTCCGGGTTTTAAAGTCAAATCTGATTTATCCAAACTTATGGAAGTTACCATATCATCTTCGTTCTCACAGGAAGATATAAGAACACAAAATAGAAAAAGCAGAAAAAATATTTTATTACTCATAAAGCATGTATTTTGTTAATTAATGTGCGGCAAAGTTAAGTCTTTAATTTTAATTAAACATTATATTATTTTGCTTTATTACAGTGTTTTTTATTGCATATAAAGCATAAAAAATCCCCGAACTTAAAGAACGAGGAATATTTTGTGTATTTTTTATCTCTTATATCAATAGCTGCTCACCAGTATTCTTATTTAGCGTTAAATGAAAATACTTTGTATCTCCTGAACTATCCATCCCTTTAATATTTATTATGACATTATTTGCATCTAATGAATAATCCGTATCAATTAATCTTATTTCTTCTTCGGTAAACATTGTCTCCCATATTGTACATTCAATAACTGATTTAGACATATCTGCACATATAACTTTATTTCCTGCAATATATATTATATTGTTTGGAGAAGATGGGATGTAGTTCTTTTTTTCTATATTTTCAATCCATATATCAGCACCTGAAGAATAGCTATTATTTATATATTTTAAATCTTTATCTAAGATGGCTATATCATTATAACTTGTTTTGTTTGTAACATAAATAGCTATATATCCTTCGTACCAATCAATCATCCTCTCGGGAAAGAAAAGGCTTTTATGCCAGTCGTTGTTGTCGAAATAAGCTTTTTTAAGAATCTCTCCATCTTTTATTTTTAATATGAATTTATGAGGATGATAAGATTGTTTATTATATAAACTGATTAACACATATAAATTACCATCTTTTTCTAAAGCATCAAGTAAATAGCATCCATTTACAGGAAATAGTTCTTTTTCTCCAAAGCCTTTATCCCAAATGTAGTCTTCTGCTTTTTCTCTTATTGTAAACAATAGATTATCCTTTAAATCTAAGGCTTCTATACAATAATTTCCTTCACTGATATATGATTGTAATAATAGATTATCCAATGAAATAAAGCTATCAATAGTATATTGGGGATTTTCAAAATCTACAACATCCTCATTTGACGCACAGCCAACCAACAACAATAGCGATATTGTCGCAAATAGAAATTTCTTCATAAACATTTATTTTAAGCAAATAGACAGATTTTAGTCGGCAAATATACTTCTTTATTAACATCCATTGTTATTATATATATCATGTTATAAAACACATTCTTTATTTATTAATATATTAAATTATAAAAACAAGTATATTTTCTATATATTTGCGCAATAACTTAGAAAATAAACGAAAGCAATTGATTTTATGATTATAAGTTTGCGTTTTCAAAGATTATATCTATCTTTGCTGCGCTAACAGTTCGACAAACTTTATTGTCTCGTAGAGCATCGGTCAATTGCTCAATTTCATTGGGCATTTTTTATGCTCATATTTTAGAATATTGGCGGTTGCCTATACGTAGTCATTATTTTGTTCTTCGGGACAAAGTGTGTTGGACTGTTAGCAGCGTATATGGCAATCGCTTTTTTTATTGCCTACAATGACTTAAATGCTAACAGTCATGAATGAATTAAAACTTTTTCAATCGCCCATCTTCGGGAAAGTACGTACCGTTGTGATAAACGGTCAAGTTATGTTCGCTGCAACAGATGTAGCTAAATGTTTAGGGTACGCAAATCCGCAAAAAGCAGTCAGAGACCACTGTAAATCAGCAGGGGTGAACGAAATGGGCACCCCTACAAACGGAGGGATTCAAAAGGTTAAGTTTATAACCAAAGGCAATATAATTCGTCTAGTAGCAAGTTCAGAACTTCCACAAGCAGAAGAAGTGGAAAGTTGGATTTTCGATGAAGTAATTCCTACTGTATTGGAAACCGGCGGCTACATCGCCACCAAATCCGACGACACTCCCGAAGAAATCATGGCACGTGCTCTAACCATCGCACAAGCTACCCTTGCAAAAAGAGAGGAACGGTTAAAGCAGCTTGAAGCCGAAACCGAGCAACAGCAAGCCACCATCGAACTGCAAGACAAGGAAATCAAGGAAGCAGCTCCGAAAGTCAACTACTACAACAATCACCTGCAAAGCGTAAATACTCTGACGAGCACACAAATCGCCAAGCAGATAGGAATGGACGCAGAGAAACTGCACAAGAAACTAAAGGAAGCAGGAATTATCTATCGCCAATCCGGGCAATGGCTGCTACATTCCCCCTACTCTACTTGGGGATTACACTCCACCCGTACCCAGACATATACTCGTTCAGACGGTTCGATAGGAACCAATGTATATACGGTATGGACTGAAAGGGGCAGACGCTTCATTATCGCCTTGTACGAAAACGAGTGGAATGCAAGGAGAGCCATCAAGCAGATTAAGGGTGAAATTGACCCTGCTGCATAACATGTTTTTGCGTATTATTTAGTAAATTTGCAGAAAACGAGTAGGTTATGGAACGGATTAAATTAACAAAGGAAGAGAAACAAGCATTCCGGATTGTTGCGGAGTTTGGCGGGAAATGCCCGGCAACATATCCACAGCATGTATTTACTGCTTCCATCCGTTCCATTGAAAGAAAAGGATTGGTGAAGGCTAATTATGTAGTTGGCGGTCATGTATGGAATGTCAAACTCACCGAAGAGGGTAAGCACTATCTTGCCGTTAACCCCAACTTGCACAATCCTATCAATTGGAATTTGATATTTGCCATTGCAGGTGTACTTATATCTATCATAGCCTTATTCGTTAGCTGCATGAAGAAATACTAATCACGCTATTTTAATCATCCGGCAGTCGGTTCTAATGCCCGACAGCCACAACTATACCCAAAATGAATATGCAAGAATTAAGAAAGCGACTGGACGAAGTTATACTCGATATACAGAAGGAGAAGTTGGAAATAATGAGGATGCTATCTCCTATGTCTGTCAAAAAATGCAACCCAAATGCTTCTAAGCCGAATTTTGACCTTAGAAGACTTAATAAGAATATATTGCCACATGTTAGCATAGATGCATGTTGAGGTTTCGACCAACGTTCATGTTACGATGTCCCGCCAGTAATACGGCTGGCGGGTTGGCAATAGATAAATTATAATTTAAAGGAAAGAATATGAAAACAAATAAGCTCACCTACTCCACCCCTATCCCTAAAATAAAGGAATATGTACGTAATATCGTAAACAAGCATAACGCCGGAGCAGAATATCCGTGCAGTCTGAATGAAATAAGCCAATTATTTTTTGCCGACGAAAAAGAGGGTAAAAACTTTATTGAGAAGTGGTTTATCCATCAAAAAGACTACATCTTATCAGGAAAGAAGGTTTTGCTATCGGCAAATTGCTTACGACGTTTGTTTGACATGGCAAGTATGGGACTAACACCTAAACAAGAATAACCTGTTACACAATCAATTATTTAATAACTTAAAGTTATGAGTATCACAACAATTATCATTTGTTAACAAGGAACTATAATCCGCTTATTGAATTAACAGAATGAAACGTTAATTAGAGTACTGTATATACAGCATCTAAATTAGTGAATAAAGTAACTTTTTTATCATGTAATCAATTTCATTTTATTTCACGCTGTTTCATTCTGTTTCATCTTTATCAAAGTAAGATTAAAAGGGGAATAATTAACATTTGACTGATATTCAAATGCTTAATAACTTTGCTTCCACAAGATAGCTATCACAGTTGCAGTTTGTGGAAGTTCTGCATAGATAAAGATATTTGGGGACATCGGTCTAACTCGTAAACTTCCACTTTATACGGTTAGGCTGGTGCTCCCCTTTTCATTTAATATAAAGAAGTAACATTATGAAAAATAATATTCAGATTTTCAAAAACGAACAATTCGGAGAAGTAAGAGTTGTGATGAATGAGAATAATGAACCTTTGTTTTGTGCAAAAGATGTAGCTGCTGCATTAGGATATTCTGATACAGCAGACGCCATACAAAGACATTGTAAATCAGGCAAAAAGGTGTTTCACCCACACGAAAACGGCATTGGTGGAGTAAATATGATATATATTCCTGAAAAGGATGTATATCGTTTAATAATGAGAAGCAATCTTCCTGATGCTGAAAAATTTCAAGATTGGGTATGTGACGAAGTGTTACCTTCAATACGCAAGCATGGTATTTATGCTACAGATGCCACCATAGAGAAATTGCTTGCAGACCCGGACTTCGCTATACAAGCATTACAGAATTTGAAAGAGGAACGCCAGAAGAGAGTTGAAGCAGAACAGAAAGTTGCCGAAGCCACTCCCGCCATAGCTTTTACCAATGCCGTACAATCAGCGAATAGTTCTTGCTTAATCGGAGAATTAGCAAAGATTATCACACAGAATGGATACCCTATCGGAGAAAAGAGGTTATTTGCATGGATGCGTGAAAACGGGTATTTAGGTAAGCATGGAGAGCGATACAACATTCCGAATCAACAATATGTAGAACAGGGATTGTTCGAGATAAAGAAAGGGGTACGCTCAGGTAGCGGCGGAGTATTACATACTACAATTACGACAAAACTTACGGGAAAAGGGCAGGTCTACTTCGTAAATAAGTTTCTGAATAGCTCTATCAATCAATAGAAAAATGAAATAATAGCAAGGCTATGTTTTGAACAACAGCTAAAAATGCGTAAGTTTGTTTTGTAAACAACGTTGTCTTACCATTGCTCCGTGGCGGTTGCACTGGAACAAGATTAAATAGGCATAGTGTTGTCGTTAACCGCCACATCAGGCGACATTTCCCTATGTCTTACCTTAAAAAAGTAGAGCTATGGATATAAACACCATAAGGAATAGACTTTCAAAAATAATCAGAGACATACAGTATGAAAAAATAGAAATAATGAAATTAGTAGGAAGAGAGAGTATGACAATCATTAAAACCAACTCTATCATTACACAAAAACCTTTTGACTTGAAAGCGCTAAACAGACATCTTATCAAAAAGCAGAAGAGCGTTATTTAGATACAGACATTTCGTGCAAACCACGGTAATTTTCTAATATTTTATTTGATTATTTAGAAAATACACCATATATTTGCAGTATTGATAATACAAGCCAAAGAGCTGATTAACGGATATACCGTTGATTGGCTCTTTTTGTTTTTTACGACACAAACTCAAAATAACACATGGCAAAACCTTACAGTATCTATTTTCAAAAAAGTAAACTGGGAAGTCCTGTTATTGATACGCAGTCCCAATGGGGAATTGTGTGCAAGGATTTCCCTTTTACTGTATATGGAGAGATTAAGGATTTGCCTAAAAGAGACTGGATAGACCAAGACGGAGAAGACACTTTTTTCCCCGAAGAACTCTGTATGCAAGCCTATGATATGGACGTAGAGTTTGCCTATAAAGGGGATATGGGGACGGCCAATGAAAAGATTATCGCCTTTCTGGACTATCTGATTGGGAAAGATGGTTACGGAACTGAGCTGAAGGTTTATGACACTTATACTAAAATAGGCAGGCAAGGAATTTATTTCAAATCCATAAAGCATGACCTTTTCGTTCGTAATACGGATGAGGGAGATGTTGTAACTTTCAATATTACATTTCGGGTAACCGACCCCAAAACACAAATTATTCTTTCGGTATAATGGGACGGTTTATAATATATAGCAAGGATGGGCAAACTCAGCGATGTATCGCCGAGAAGCTGGAATATAACGGAGAGTTCATGGGAGCTTGTTCCGTTAACATTACCGTTACGTCACCCACCCCTATTGATTTTGAAGTCGGAGACTATCTGACATATCGTGAAGAAAGGTTTGAAATAAACTACGACCCTACCGAACTGAAGCAAGCCGCCAAGAATACATACGGAGAGGCTTTCAAGTATGAGAACGTGGTTTTCAACTCGCTCGCAGACGAGCTTACGAGATGTGAATTTCTGGACTATGTAAAAGAGGATAACTTAATCCACTACTCCTCACTACCTACATTCAGTTTCTACGCCGAAAATATTAACGCCCTTGCAGAAAGGATACAAGTAAACCTTGACCGCATCTATAAAGGAGAACAAAAATGGACGGTTGCGGTACATTCTGAATATGTGAACGACGCTAACAAGTCCATATCAATAAGTAATATAAATGTATGGGATGCACTCGCATTGGCAAACAGCGAGTTTAATGCAAACTTTATCATAAGAGGGCGAACAATAACCATAGGTACAGCCGGAATTGCCGTAGGTAGTATGTTCGGATATGGAAAAGGCAAAGGATTGTATTCCATACAAAAAACTGCGGATTCATCGCAGAAGATTATTACTCGGCTAAGAGCATACGGTAGTACGAGAAACTTGCCGACTAATTATTATGCCGTATATGGAAAGCCGATAGTAATAGCCCCTATCGAGGAAGCTGATTATGGATACACTCCCGATACGCATAAGATAGCCGTTGCTGTCGTAACACTTCCTTTTGAAATGAAGTTCATTTCTTCTATGGAGAAATACGATGTAACAATCAACGGGAAGTCTTATAAAATGGAGAGGGCAAACTATTTGGGAAAATGCAACGTTTGGCTGAACAGTGAGAACGACAAGAACTACGTTAAAGTAGGGGCTTCCATGCGAATAGAGGAAGGTATTTTTACCGATAACGTCCCAAGAAAATACAAAAGACCTTCCGGCGCACTGGTTCCCAATAACATGGCCGTTAAAAACTTAATGCTTCCTGATTTTCCCGGAAAGACGCTCGATCCATACCTTGATAGCAAAAACATAGATGCTATCGGAGTACGGGAAGGCTCGGTATTCTTTGATGGAAGCGACAGTTCCCTACCGGAAATATACCCTTCAATGGAAGGAATGACTGCGCAACAATTAATAGATGCAGGAATAAGCGTAAATGCCACCGGGGCGTTGGATGAAATTGCCGCCGATTCCGTAAATAAAGATAATACAGCAATTACAGATGATGGATACTTCGAAGAAGGAGAAACTATCCCGCCATTCAAGATATATCTTAAAGATATTGGGTTTGACATAAACGATTATCTGACGGGGGAAACTGCTACCATATCCATGAAAAGCGGAATGTGCGGTGGGCGTGAATTTGAAATACTCGAAGATGCTGATAAGCCCATAAAGCAAGGGAATATGTGGGTTCTAACCTGCAACAGAACCTATGATGAGGGATTAAATCTGTATTTTCCATATAAGGATTTCAAAATAAAGGCCGGAGATAAATTTGTGCTTTTGGGCATTGATATGCCGGATGTGTACATAAAAGCCGCTTCCCAAAGATTACTAACAGCTTCCAAAGAATATCTTGCCAAAAACGATTATGTAAGATATACCTATGAGCCTAAGGTGGATGAAATATTTATGGCTCGCCACCCTGAACTGCATGACAGCATAAAAGAAGGGGACTTGATGTTGTTCGAGGACGAAGACTTAAACATCAATGGCAGTATTATCATCGACAGCCTTACTATAAAGGAAGGAGACGCGCTCATTCCAACCTACGATATTACCCTTCGCAATGACAAAGCGGTAGGAACTTTAGAAAAGATACAGAATCAGATAGATTCTATTGTAGGCGGGCAAGGCGGTGGCGGATTGACTACCCAACAAGTGGAATCAATCATTAAAGCCTTTGGTGACAAGCTGTTTTTAAATAAAACCAAGCCAGACCAAACCAGTTATTTAATAAAGTTCTTAGGCGGATTATTTTCTGACTACATCCAATCAATGAACTTTTCTTCCGGTGCGCTCGGTGAGGGTTTTGTCATCAAAGTAGACAGCAAGACGGGTAAATCCTACATTGAAGTAGATGAACTGTTTGTCCGCATCAAAGCGATGTTCTCTGAACTGGAGATAAAGAAGCTCTCTTATGCAGGGGGGAACTACATGTTTACCGCCGCCGGAATGAAATGCGGAACGGTGGAAGAGCATGAGGATTTTTGGCGTTGCTATCTTTTGGTGGATGATGGAGAAACGGCTATTGAGAACCCATTCAAAGAAGGCGACCAGATACGGTTTCAAGACTTCAACATCAAACCGGGTATTTACGAGAATGTTTCCAACCGTTATTACTGGCGTTTGTGTGTAGGTATTGGCGAGGATTATATTGATTTAAGCAAGACAGACTGTGATGCCGGTAGTGACATACCGCAGGAAGGTGACAGCCTTGTGCAACTCGGGAACAGAACAGACAAGAAGCGTCAGAATGCAATAACATTGTCTGTGTATGGTGATGATGCGCCAAGTATCCATCAATACGCCGGAATAGATTCCTATTCAATGGCGGGTAAGGAAGTGACGGTTATCAGCCCGCAAGGCAACAAGTTCATGGGTGATTTTATCCTGAAAACAGGCATAAACATTATGACCCAGTTCCAGATATTGGAAGACCTTATTTATTCGGAAATCTCCAAAGTGCTTGACGAGATACAGGCAGAGGACAACTACCTGTACAATTCAGCATTCGCATCCAATACGAACGGTTGGGAAGCGAAGAACGACATTCACTTTTTCACTGTAAACGGAAAATTCTTATTGGTGAATGGAAAGTTCTACTCCCGTAAGGATGCTATGGCTGCCATTATCAGAGACGGAGATAGAAACGTGCTTCGCATACTTTCTTCCGGCATAAAACAATCTAATGCTGATTTAGCCAATAAGCCGACTTATGAGGAAGGGGAAGAACCGAGAAAGTTCTTTATCTCCTTTAAATACAAGGTGATTACAGCAGGAACTCTTACGATAGGCTTTCCCGGTCAGAACCTGCATTTCACCGAACAGCTCGAACCGGGTGAAGAATATATAATGAAGGAGTATTCCGGCACATGGGACGGAACGGGCGATTTTGAGTTGAAGTTCACAGGGGACATATACATACATTCGTTGGCGTTGACCGATAATGCCTACGAGGATATGATAACAAAGTTTGAAACCCAGCTAAGCCAAACCAATGAAAAGATTGAAGCGGTAGCGGAAAGAACGTCCAATCTTGAAAGCAAGAGCGCAGGATGGTTAACCACTGCGGATGGTGTCAAGATTTGGGCGGCGGCGGAGTTCAATGACAAAGGCGGAGGCGGTAATACTAAAGTGTCATCTCTGTTTAATGTGTCGGCGGATAAAATATCGTTAAAGTCGCAACATATTCAACTGGAAGGAGTAATTACGGCCAATGGGAACATAAAGATACACGAAGATGGTTCTATCGAATGTCATAACGGCTCTTTTACGGGGGACATAACGGCAACCAACGGATATATAGGCGCCTTTAAGATAACCCAATACGGACTTGAGAATATTACATCAAATCCGACCGCAAGATTGCGGATAGGACAGGATGGCGGAAGATTTTTTGAAGTGAATACTACCACTAATACAATGTGCGGTATTCGCGGAGATGAAATGACGGCGCTTAGTCTAAGTGCTTACGGTAATAACTCCGTCGGCGTAGATATAATTGCCCAAGCCGGATTTAACACTTATGCGATAAAGGCGTTAGGAAATGTGATGCTTGATGCCAGAAGCGGAGAATCGGTAAGAATAAACAGATTAGACGCCGCAGGAGTATCGATAGGCGTGAAAAGATTAGGCGTCAGTACGATTGGAGTACCATCTTCCTATACGCTTACCGATGCGGATGATTTCGTAACTTATAGTAATGCTACTCCAAGTTATGACCCGGTTTTATATCTGCCGAGTTCCGCCAATCCCGGTAAGATAGTATTTGTGAAGAATCAGTTAAGTAGGAATATAATAGTAAGAGGGAATCTTATGAATGCCAATGATAGAGGAACCAAATCAGAGACAGCCCTGAATGGAGTTTCGAGTATTTATATTTTCGATGGTTCCTACTGGGTTCATTTCTTCTGTGGATAACATTAAAACGATTATAGATTATGAAAAAGATAAACTTTGAAAAGATGCTGATTGCGACAGATGTAGCCCGTAAACATTGTGAAAACAAGGATTGCCGGGAAGATTTTGCGAATGTATTATACCGTAACGGCAACGGTATCGCATCACATGCACTTGCTATGAAGATATATAATTCCAGTGAAGAAACAGAATATACCGATGAGGAAGTGACTTTGATACAGGAGTATGCAAATGCTTTCTGCAAACCTTTCTTTATTGACGCGCTAAATCGTGCTATCGCCAATCAACCGGAAGAAGTAACCGATAAACAATAATAATTATGGCTTGGACTGAACAAGATTATCAAGAAATAGTTGCCCGTCTTATGGCTGAATCCATAGGGGTTAATGAAGTGCCGGATGCGGGAAGCACGGATGACATATCATCCCTTCCGGCCTATCAACCGGCAAACGGGACAGAAGTGCCTACCGTAGTAAAAGCATCTCTTGAATTGTTGGTTGCTCCTGCTTTGGATGCTGCCGATAAGGCAAATGAAGCCGCCGATAAAGCAGAAAGTAATGCCACCGCAGCACAGACGGCCGCAAATACCGCCAATGAGAAAGCAGAGTTGGCGGCACAAGCTGCGTCCGATGCCACCGCAGCTAAAGAAGAAGCAGAAACGGCTACTCAATCCGCAAACAACGCCGCCTCAAATGCTGAAGAAAAAGCAGAAGCCGCTAATACAGCCGCACAAGATGCCGAAAAGGTTGCCAACAATCCGACCTATATAGGAACAGACCATTATGTCTATGTGTATAACAAAGAAACAGATAGCTTCGACAAGACGGGTATTTATTGCAAGGGCGAACCGGGAAGTTCTTTCCGTGTTGCCGGAGAATACGCCACCCTTGAAGCCTTGAAATCCGCCGTTCCCGACGGTTCGGCAGTTGACGGGTTCATGGCCGTAGGTACTGAAGCTCCTTACGATTACTACGCATGGGTAAACGGCGACTGGGTTAATCAAGGGAAGATAGCGGGCGGCGGTTCGGGGAACGTGGTAGTTATTCCTGCTGCTGCGATGAGCCTAAGCGACCAAGCAACATCCGATGAGATATTTAATGCTTTTGGTGGGAAAGACGCTTTCATGGATATATGTCAGAGCATCGTCAATAAAGATACTGTATGTGTTGTGGCAAACATCCCCGAAGAATCAGGGATGAAACTTGTATATATTCCGGTAATGGCGATGGCTACCTATACGGATGCTAATAATGCTAATTTTATGATGGCAATTATTACAGAAACGACTTTCCAATTAGTTGTAACAGTCACGGATGGAGTTGCTACCCAATCGTCTCAGGTTTTAAATCATATTTACGAAGCCCCCTCTGACGGTAACGTCTACGGTCGTAAAAATAAAGATTGGGTGGAAGTTCCCGAGCATTTAAATCTTACATCAGAGGATTTAAATGACATAAATGGAGCGGGGTTTGCTACGCAGAAAAGCATTGCTGGTTACACAACACCTGAAAATAATTATCCCATTAATGAGAATGGAGCATTGATTTTCGCAAACGCCCATTATAGCCGTTCTAATCAAATCTATGGCTCTTATCTAACTAATAGATGGTTTGCAAGAGGCGGTGGAAATCAACAAGGAATTAGGACTGATTGGAAAGAATTTGTGTTTACTGGTGACGTCCTCACCAAGACCAACACTTCATCATTCACCCCTACGCAGCCTTATCATCCGGCGACGAAAAAGTATGTGGATGATAAGGTATATGTTGTCAATAACAGTACTTGGGAAGAAGTATTACGCAATAATAAGAGTATAAATGGTACTGATGTTCAAGCTTTAGTTAATAAACTATTTGGCTCTTACTCTGAGTTCCTCTCCTTATTACAGGGAGTTAATGACAACGTATATATCGGACTGAAATTTACAGATTGGATGTATGATGATGCAAATGGATATGGAGTAGGAAGTAGTTACACTGCCAGTAATCTATACGCCAAACATAATACCGCGGAAGGAGAGTTTAATTGTAATTTTACTTATTTCTATAAGAATGCTCTAAAATGTTGTATTATAAATGTTAATGAAGCGTCAAATCACAATTATGATAAATTGATTATACAGGATATTGTCACTTCCGACAACCTCACCACCATAACCAAGAAAACCGCCGCCGAATACGAGGCTCTTGGCTCTAAGGATGCCAATACAGTATATTGTGTAACCGATTAAAACAACAATTATGAGTAACGAAAATAGTAATCTTAGAGTTGGTTCGGCTGGAGCCGGGCTGTTTGTGGGTAGTACTGAAATCTTGGGTGGTGGAGTAGCAAATTTACTAAAGGAGATTACCATTGCATCTGATTTTGAAAATCAAGCCTATGCAAGTAGGATTTTGATTGCCAACTTTAGTGATAATGATGGAATAACTCTTGAAAGAGAAGGCTCTCCGACTATCATTCCTGCACGCCACATAGAATGGTATAGTTTAAATGCAGAAGCAATGGACTATAATGTTTATAATGACGGTGATATAAACGTTAGATGTTTATCGGCTCATGTTGACAATGGGGCTGGTAATCCCCAAATTGTATTTGAAGATGTAACAGTTGAAAATGGATTTAATTGTATAAACTGGACAAAGTATTTCACAGTGCTATTAATATTTAATGCTATTTGATATGAAAACAATCTACTTAGACAACTGGCTCGCCAAAATGATTTTGTTTGGTAACTACACAACGATAATGTTCTTCGGCTTTATCTTATCCATTCTGAAAGAGATAACCGCCGAGATAGAACGCCATGAGCGTACACATCAGAAACAGTTCTTCGAGTGCATGGAGATAGCGGCTATCCCGTCCGTATTGTTGGCGTTCCATGTCAGTGCGTGGTGGTTGCTCCTTATCCCGCTATTCTATTACATTCTGTATTTTGCTGAATGGTTTGTGAGCTTCGTGTACCACTTGTCCACGGATGAACGGATAGGTGGCGGCAAGGTAAACAATAACGCCTATCGAGCGAGCGCATTTGAGATGGAAGCCAAACTTAACCAAGACAATCCAAACTACCTGAAGGAACGGAAGTGGGGAGCGTGGTTCCATTATTACGGCAAGATATAAAAATCCCGTCCTACTCTCACGAGCAAAACGGGAATAGCGGTAATTACATACCGCTGTGAACGGCACAAAGATACGGATAATTGTAAAAGTAACGATAAGATGCAGAATAACATTATTACCCAAAGCATACCTGGGGGATTTTCGGTAATAGCGAGTAGCTTTATTATGCAGTCATTGGAACACATGATACCGTGGCTGATAGTGACATTTTCAGTCGTAGTGTGTGACTTGGCATTTGGAGTGAGGAAAAGCCTGTTGATGGGCGAAGAAGTGCGCTTTTCCAGTGCTATCCGCAGGACTATGGGTAAGATGGTGACTTACTTCGCTTTTGTATGTATGGTGGTGATGATAAACATCGCTTCCGGAAGCAAGTGGAATATTGATGTGTATTCATGCCTGTTTGTCTGCTTTATAGAGTTCTGCTCTATTATAAGTAACATTCTAAAGCCCAAAGGATATAATTTCAACTTACTAAAAGCATTAGGACTATTCGGTAAAAAAGTACTCGATGTTGAGAAAGAAGATATGAGTGAAATAATAACTAAAGATAAGGAGTAACAAAATGAAAAAGAAATTGATTATCGCAGCGATTGTTATCGCTATCATCGTGGGAGTTATGCTTTACATGCACTACACTCCGTTTTGGGTAAACTTGACTACTGTTGTGTCATTCGGTGTCGGCGCTGTTGTCGGTTGGGTGGCTCGTGTGGTTTATGACAAATACTTCAAGGGGGACGTACAGGATGAAAGTATTGATTGATAACGGACACGGAAGCAACACTCCGGGCAAGTGTTCACCGGACGGAAGATTGAAAGAATATGCGTATGCTCGTGAGATTGCCGTACGATTGGAAGCGGAACTGCGAAAGAAAGGCATTGATGCCGAACGCATCGTCAAAGAAGAAATAGACGTTCCTTTATCCGAACGCTGCCGCCGGGCAAACGAATACAAAGCGAGTGATACACTTCTTGTTTCTATTCATTGCAATGCAGCGGGTAACGGTTCGGAATGGATGCAGGCACGTGGCTGGGAAGCATGGACTTCCATAGGTCAGACGAAAGCTGATAAATTAGCTGATAGCTTATATGCGGCAGCCGGACGACTTTTGCCGGGCACGAAGATACGCAAGGATATGTCAGACGGCGACCCTGATAAGGAAAGTGGGTTTTATATCCTGAAGCACACAAAGTGCCCAGCAGTCCTTACAGAGAACCTGTTCCAAGACAATAGAGAAGATGTTGACTTCTTATTATCGGAAGAGGGCAAACGGGCAATAGTTAACCTGCATGTACAGGGAATTATGAACTATTTGAATAACTCTAAAAAGTAAACATCATGGCAGCAGAAATTTTATCATTTGAAAAGAACGAAAGCGAGAACGCGTATTACGCAACATTTGTCAGCGACGGCAATCCCGTTACCATACAGATAAAGAATAAGGGCGGGTTAGTTACCGCCTTTGCGGGAATCGATGATTTGGAGCCTGCTCCTCTTTACCCCAATGCATCCCAATATAACGGTGCGTCCAATACGATTTTCCGTATCGTAGGGATAGCAAATGGCATAAACATTACAATCGGAAGTGCTACCGAAGTATTAGAAGCTAAGATGATTAAAGAGGAATAGCCTATGAACCCAATCACGATCCCCAACATCACTATCCCCGTAATCGGCTTGCCTGCTATAGGTATACCGTCTGTCGGTTTCCCGTCCGCTTCGGGCGGTGGCGGTCTTGTCTGGCCCACTGGTATGAAAGAGCACATCAAGGCTATCTACGACCCGAAGAAGCAGGGTATAACGAATTTCGATGTAATAGAGAGTTATACAGAGGACTTTACTACATGGCGCTATTTAGACAGTAGAGGTATTGCAACTATAACAGGTAGCACTATTCATATTACAGAGGCTAAATCAATTCAAGGGATTGTAGAGGATAATAAAGAACCTTATTCAGATATAAAAATATTAGTGCAAGGTGTAACTGCTGATAATCCGTTGAATGTTAGAGATATTAACGGCACGAAAGCCGTTATTGATAAAGACGGAGTATATGAATTTAAAGATAATGGATTGTACTTTGGTTTTGGGTTTTCTAAAGTCGGTGTTGTAGATGTTACCATCACTCAGCTTCCCACTTCTATTCTAAAAGACCTTAGCGGCAACGGCAACCACGCCTACCTGTACGGCGGTAAGGGTAAGCTGAATAGCGGAATGGGAGTGTATAAATTTGACTTTCTTTCTGACTTACGTATTAATTCAGCATATTTACCATATACAGAAAGACAAGATGATAAAATTTGTTCATTAGCAGGACATCCAGCAGGTTGGTTATTTCAGTTCACCAGCCTTAGTGATATTCCAGCTTTTAAAGTAGAAGTAAAAGGAATAGTTAATGATAATTTTACTTATCGTTGGTATGATGAAAATGGGAATAGAGGTGCAGATATTGCTATAAATGAAGACGGCATCTATGAATTGCCAATGAGTTATAGTGTAGAAACTAATACTGGAGTTGGTATTGTCTGTAATAATCTTTGCCAAGATAATGTTTGCTTTACCCAAATCCCTGACTACCCCAACCAGCTCTGCTACGACGGCAAGATGTACGCAGCGTGCTACGGCTTCCCGATATTAACGGATTACACGGTGATGGCGGAGAGGACGTGGTTTGATAAAACAGGTGTAAAATACTTTTTATCGAAATACAAAGAGAATGGAAGTGTTCCCGGCCAATTATTTAAATTTGAGTGGATTGTTAATGGAAAAGAATATAGTACATCCTTAGGTAGAGATGTAGAAGTTGTATTTCCAAATGGAATCACATGGCAGACTAAAACATCCTATAACGGCAAAGGACTATTAAATTCAACTTATGAAGATGGTGACTTATTGTTGATAGGTAAAGTATGGCTAAATAGTACAAACTATTTTATCGGCTGCCACGGCAAAATCATCATCGCCGACCGCAGCTTTACCGAAGGTGAAATCACTTGGTTAAAGGATAATTGGAAAAAAATATGAGAAAGTTTCCGTGGATATTAGTTGTATTGCTGGCAATCGCTTGTGTGGCGGCGTGGTTCCGCCCGCTCGAGCCTTTGCCGGCAGAAATACGTACCGAAACAAAGATACAGACGGTTGTCAAGACTGATACGGTTCTTATCTCCGCACCGATAGCGGTCTTTTGGCAGATATTACCGAATGATACTATACGTATAGGTGATACTTTGCTTCATCGCAGAAAGGTTGTGTATGAAGATAGCCTGTATCGTGCGGTGGTGAGCGGATATGTAGACCCACGGCTGGATAGTATGACTGTGTATCCGAAGACGGTTTATCAGACGGTGACAAATGACGTCTATCATCCGGTACCCATTAAGTCGAAGAAGAAGCGTTGGGGATTGGGGTTACAGGCTGGATATGGGTATCCAGGCGGTTTTTATGTTGGGGCTGGGGTGAGTTATAATTTGTGGCAGTGGTAATTTTAGCAATATCATAGAGGTGAACTTATTGGATTAAGCAACAATAATTCATCAAAACCCCACAAAATACACATTCTTATAAAAATTATATATAGAAAATACACATTTACGAGAAAATTATATATTAATCTATTTGTATGGTAAGAAAGAAATTAACGATGTAGAAGTCGGCTTGTCGCTGGCACTCTTTCGGGGGCTTAGAGTAAAAAGAAAGCCCCACCCACACAGATTCAAGCGCCAACAAGAATCATTATATAAACGTAGCACGTAGATTGTGGATGGGGCAAATGCCTTAATTTAAACATTCTACGTGCTTACTTTATTTATATGAATCTTGTTGGCACGACAAAAATAATAATAAAAACTGAATCTTATGTGTAAATCCGGGAATAATAGAAGAATTTCTTCCATTTTGCGCGATAACTTGGTACACGACATCTATCGTGAAGAGATAGAAAAACTTGGTGTTGCAGGTCGCTATGTGTCAAAAGAATATCTATATAACAAAGTAAGGGAACGGACAGGCCTAAGCACAAGAAGCATATCTTTCATCATCAACCATACAAAGAAGCAGATAATATGAAGGGATAGCGTTATGCTCCGTTATCCCTTCACTTATATCCACGTGCTGTTGGCGCTCGTCCTTTGTTGCAAAATTATTATATTTATTTGGTATAAAAAACATATATCAGATAAAAAAAATAAAATATGCCAAAATACTGGAAGATTTCTTCACGACAAAGTGAAACAAAGTTCCCACGCAAGTGAAGCATAGAATTTTATAAGGAGTACCATTTAGATACTTTTGTGATGCGGTTGATTTTGACCGTAATACAAAATATAAATCTCTATGGAAAGAACGTATGTCTTCAATCAAGACGGGAACAACGGAAATGGTGGCGGAAGCAAATTCGACATCATGGCTATGTTGCCCAACTTGATGGGAAGCAAGGGTGTAGACCCCGGACTTCTCGCTTTACTTAACCAGGGACGTGGCAGCCAAGACCAATGGGGCGGCTCGTGGTGGTTCATCTGGATTATCCTGCTATGGTTCTGTTGGGGCGGCAACGGCTTCGGTAACCGTTTCGGCAACGGCGGCGGTCTGCCTGCCGAGCTTAACGGTGATGTCGGTCGTGAATACCTGATGTCAGCCATTCAGGGCAATGGCAATGCCATCAACCAGCTTGCTTCTTCTTTGAACTGCTCTACCCAACAGTTACAAAGCGCATTGTGCAACATTCAGGGGCTTATCGCCAATGTCGGCAACCAGGTCGGCATGTCCTCGCAGCAAATCATCAACGCCTTCCAATCAGGTAATCAGGCCGTACTGACACAGTTGGCCGACTGCTGCTGCAAGACACAGAATGCCATCACGACGATGGGCTACGAGAACCAGCTTGCCATGTGCAACCAGACCAACACTTTGGTCAACACGGCCAACCAGAACACTTTGTCATTGCGTGACGGTGCAACAGCCAATACGCAGGCTATCATTGCCAAGCTGGATGCCATGCAGAACCAGGCATTGCAGGACAAGATTGCCGCTCTCACGGCAGAGAAATCCACTTTGACTGCCGAAATCTCTCAACGTAACCAGAACGCCACTATTCTGAATGCGGTAGGGCAACAGATTGCTCCTCTGGCAGCAGGCTTGCAGGCATTGCAGAGCGACGTTGACGGTATCAAATGTAAGTTGCCCAACACTGTTCCCGTGCAATACCCGAACATTGTCGGCGTAAACCTTGACACATACCGTGCAGCCGCTTTCGGCGCCTATGCCGGCGATGCCGCATACGGTCGCGGCGGTTACGGATGCGGATGCAACAACTACTGGGGTTAATTCCGGTAAGAAAGGAGGTAATTATGTGGCCTAACTTTTTTACAGGATTTCCCTTCCCATTTCCTTCACTGGGCAGGGTGAACTACAATACCCTTCCTACGGTAGCCGTAACGGTCGGCACGGAGAACGTGACTTTGGAACTTCCTAATCATGCGTTCCGTAACAGGGACTATGTAGGTGGTTTCTATGTAAGTCTCCGTCAGGCAATACCTGCCGGCACGACCGCTACGCTCCCGATACTGATAGGGACTAATGGGGACACAAGACCGTTGCTGGCTTACAACAATGAGCCGGTGACTGTCGGCAACCTTGCCGGAACGGGTATCTACGAAATCCACTATAACAAGTACACCAATGAGCTGTTTCTTGTCAACGGTGGGTATCGTCCGACAACCACGTCGGCGGCGACAGCAGAAGCAACCGCTCAAAAGAGCAAGTAGTTAACCTGACCCCGGGACATATTTTGTCGTCCGGGGTCTATTAAAACCAAATCATTATGTTTCAATCACTTCGTACCAATAACCAGTTATATATACTTCATAAGGATGCCAATCCGTATATCGAATACGGCCCGGTAGTCAGCGTTTCAGCTCCCAAACCGAAATATCCTATGGCTACTCCTATGGGGCAAATGCCTCAAATGGAAATGGTTGTGGATATTGTGGTCTGCATTAACGGACAAAACACCACATTTCAAAACCTTCCTGCCGGCATGGATATAGCCGATTTCGGGCAGAACGGCAATATTGTGGTATCATGCTCGCGTGATGCGATGAATAACGAGGTCGCTTCTATGAAGCAGAAAAGCATAGACATCATCAACAGTATGGACTTTCATAACTCCGTCATTGCGGGATGTGACAAGATGCTGACGCTCCTAAACCCTGAATTTGCAGAGAAACAGCGTCAGGAGCAGGAAATATCCTCTCTGAAAGGGCAAATGGCAGAAATGAGCAAGAATATGTCTGACCTTATGGATTTGAATAAACGACTTATGGAGCAGCTCGGAGTGGCTGAAACATCTAAAACAAAGAAATAATATGGGAATGTGGGAAATATTGGAAGAAGGACGCGGTGAATATGACCGTGACTTCGGTATGAAAAGCGGTAATCCTATGGAAGAAGCCTACAAAGAGGGTTTCCGTCATGGTTACGAGAAAGCCATGCGTGAGATGCAGGGCGGCGAAATAGGTTATCGTAATAGCGGTGGCTCACGCGGCGGAAGTTATAGCGGTGGTTCGGACATGAGCGAACGCCGTATGCCGGGTTACTTCCCGGAATATCCGATTTACAGCGAACGCCGCAGCGCACAGCCTTATGGCGAAGATATGAGCGAACGTAGACGCAGACGCGCCAACGGGGAGTTCATGTAATGGAGAGGGGAGTAATCCCCTCTTTTACCAGTTTATTAAAACAGAAAAAGACTATGGGACAAAGATTGGATATATACGACAAGTTTCCCCCGGGAATGCAGCAGTATCTTGGTTGCTACGGGTGGCATTTCTCAAAGAGAATGGCACAGTTTGCCATTTCAAGGATGAAGGTGAAGGATGACTCCACTGGCAAGGAGAAAAGTCTTGTGCCGTGGACGAAGAGCGAGGTGGACGAAATGCTGAAACGGAACGGGATAACCGTTGAACATGACGAGCTGTACGACGTCTGCTATGTCGCCAATATGCTGAAAGCCGATTTCTACAAGAAATCCCTTGCGGATGAAGCGCACCTGTGCGTGCATGTGAAATTGTACCTCGACGATATTGACGGCGACCCGTGCCGTGCGTTCGATGAATTCTACGCCACCTGCATCGGCAAGGGGGTTCCTATCCCCTGGGAGGACATGCTGGAGGAAAGAAAAGAAGAAAGGTCATGATAGTGCAGGAGTTTTACATACCGGACTATGATTGGGAAGTGAGGGTATATTACGCAGTGGACTGCTATTATACCGACCGCATCATCGCCGATCTTCAACGGGTAGGATGCAGGGGATTGGATTTGGTGAATGCCTATAAGAACATGCGCGCATGTAATCTGAACACAGGCATCACCTATTCCAATATCCGGAACAGAGAGACCGTAATGGTTATTGCTCTTACTTCTTCGCCGGAAGAGTTTCAGAACTCTTTCGACCATGAAAAGGGGCATCTATGCCGGCATATCTCACGTGCATTTGGCATCGACCCGTACGGGGAAGAGGCGCAGTATCTTAGTGGGTATGTGGGGCAGAAGATGTTTCCGGTAGCAAAGAAATTTTTGTGTGAACATTGCAGACGTAGCTTATGTGGAAAATAGTACAAGCCATCTTATCAGGCAAATCACGGGAAGAAGTATATAGCATGCTTTCTCCCGAACAGAAGGAAACGCTGAATAGTCTCGCCGCAGCAAACGGCATAAATCGTAAACAACGTAGAAAACTTGAACGTGATGCGAAAAAGGGATTACATAGACGAACTGCTTGAATTGGCGGACAATGTCCTTTACATGGACTATTGCCGCCTTTTCCGGGTTATCCAATGGAACGTTTAGAACGCCTTGAACGATTCATCCATTGGGTAATACCGCTTGCTGTTTTGGCAAGGGTTATATCGTTGTGTCTGTAAGCTTGCTATCTGCATTTCACTTTTGTAAGTCCATACTTAGCCAACCTTAGATATATCGTCCTTACACTTACATTCAGCATTTCTGCCATTCTGCGGGGTGGTATGTTTTCTTCCTTGTATAGCTTGGTAATGTTCTCTTCCGAAAGCGGGTCTACAAACGTTTTCTTAGGCTCTGCTATCCCCATACGTTTACGTGCTTTTGCAGCATATGTTTCATTTTGCTTGTCCTTTGTGACGTAAATAATAGTAGTTTTGTTAAGGCGTAAAGGAAACAATTACCTCTCCACTTCCTTGTGTTGTTCGGCAAGGCTTTCCGCATCACCGTTGACAGTAGTGTCAACCTTCTTGTATTTGTCCGGGATGCGGGAATGTCTGTCTCTGATTATTCTGTCTGCTTTTCTCATTGGTTCAATATTTTAATAGCTCGCTCAACATCATCTTTCGACAATCCCAATAGGGTATCAGTCTTTACAAAGTGTTCAGCTTGCTCAAGAAGCATATCGCTATCATCATCCAGTATCACGTAATTAAAATCAACCCCAATATCTTTATAGTTCCAATTTTTCCCATTTTCAGAGTGGATATGAGTGTCAATCCATTGTTTTATCTCAACTCCACGAGGAATAGCAAGGTGAACACCTTGCATAACGTAAGCATACGCTCTTATTGTTACTCCGACAATTCTATCAGCGTATGGGAACTGGAAAGGCACAAAGTGGCTTATGGTGGTGAGATATTCTTTTGTAGCTTCCACAGTATTTTTTCTCCATGATGACGAAATAACAATCTTGGCATCCGTAGCGTCTATAATCTTGCCAAGTAAATTACACGCATCCTTATCAAGTGCATAATGTGACTTTTCCGTGGAAATTACTCCGTCTATATCAAGAAATATAATTTTCATGTTCAATGTATTATTTCAAATTTATTTGTTTTTGTCTAATTTTAAACATTTATGATTATGCAACAAAGAGTTCTAACTTTCTCTCGACGTTTCAACGTCATTGATTCCTATGGAATGAATTTAGATGATGTAACCAAGCAATTAAACGAAAATGGGTGGACTGTGAAACAGATTGTTTCTACTACATTCAACCATCAAATCGGAAAAGACGGACAGCCTTATCCAGTATTTGTTATCTCATTGCTTGTAGAGAAAGCCTAAAGATTGTATCCAACCTTTTGCTTTTCTTTGTACATTTTCCACTGTCGGAACTCTTGCAACTCCGACAGTGCTTCATCAGTCCCCTTTATGAAAGCATAAACCAATGGTACTTCGTCTAATGTGAACCCAGCTTGTTTCACTAAGTCCAATCTTAATTTTTCATCTTTTTTTGTCCTAAACATAATTCAATCTCCTTTCTCTTTAATCCGTTCCAGTACATCCTTGTTGGCTTCGAGTATCTCATCGAAAGAGGGGATTTCGTTTTTACCAACATAATAAAACATAAGACCTCTGCTAACCATTGGCGAACGTCTTTTTAATGAGTTGAAAATAGATGTTGTTGGAATATTCATTTTAATTGAAGCATCTTTTATTGATTTGAAAACGTAAGCAGTTTCTCCATGTATGCAACAAATCTTTTTTCGATAACTATCAGTCGCATGCCCATAGGAGTTATTGTAAGACCTTGTACACCATTCCAAGTTATCAACATTATTATTTAAAGGGTTCTCGTCTTTATGATTTACCATCTCTAAATTTAAAGGGTTTGGTATAAATGCTTTTGCAACAAGCCTGTGCACAAACATTAGTTTCCTTTCCCCATTAATGCTAATTGTTACCTGAACATATCCATGAGAATCTATAGAACCTTTCATTATCCTTGGATACGCTCGTTTCCCCCATCTACTAAAAATGCTTCTAACTCGTCCCAAATTACTAACTTGATACCCAAACACTCCTTTTGTGTCTTTCCATACCTCTTTCATGTCATTATAAATTTAAGAGTTTATGAATATTCTCTATGACTTCTCCGTCTGTCAGTGAATCGTCCTGCATGATTGATTTAATCCGATTTGCAAGCCATTCAGCACCGGCTTTGAACCCTTGTTCAATGTCATATCTATCAAAATCGAAATGCAATCTATATTTCTTTGGAACTCCACGTTCTTGACATTTATCGTCAGCATATTTCCTTGCTGCTTCTTCTACTGTCTGTTTCATACTTTAGTTCTCCATATTAGGTGTTATATCTTGAAAATATGCCCATTTGACAACATCAGCAAATCGTGCATACCAAATAGTGTTATCTTCTATATGATAATATCCACATCCATAAGTGCCATCCGAAAGGATATAAATACAAAACCTCCTTTCCTCCGGCACTTCGCTTGCATCATGCCACACGCTATTGATACGCCATTCAGAGCCGTTTTCAAAACCAAGAGCAATAAATTCCTTAATATCGGAAATACCACTCGGAACTCCTCTTCTTCCAAATGAATCAATTACTGATTTTGCAAATCCTTTTGCTGCTTCTTCCAATGTCTGTTTCATATTTTTCTCGATTAAATTATTACCATGACATCACGCTTTCTGGCGAATATATAATCCGTCATATAGTACGTGATGGCTTTCTCTTCGGCGTCTCTCAACAATTCATGTTTAAGAATCTTATAGTAGGAGTTGGTATGCGCTGCATAGACCATGATTTCTCTTACCCGTTTCAAATCGTCTAAAAAAGATTGAGGGTTATGCTTCTTTATTTTCCTTATATTCATAATTGCCCGTTCTCCTTTACAATTCTACCATCGTCTAACAACGCGTATATTTTACCATTATATGCCAGAACGCAACACCATTGGCGGGCATACTTCAAGTATTGGTGCAGCTTATACCGATACTGGTATTTCTGCATCTTTTTTCTTATTCTTTTCTTCATGTTACATCATTAATGCCAATTTCTCCTTTCAAAACTCGTTCTACCTGCCTATCAAGTATCTCTTGAAACTCTATCTGGCAAATAAGTGAGCAATCTGGTACAATTTCTTCCACTGGGTCACCTCTCCATGCGGATAACTCGTCAAGGAAGATACGCCCGTTTTTGTTTTTTAGACATGTCGCACCGACTTTTCGTTCAATCCTTGCCATCCGGTCGAATACTTGTGGGAAGTCTTTACGTATCTTATTCCAATAGCCCATACCGCCTTTCACACAACCAATACAGTTGTTGTTATTGTAGCCCATCTTGTACATAGCGGGGATTTCAATGCCTGCTTTCCAAAGCATTCCCATCGCATCCTTTTTGGTAATCTGCCTTTCAATAAGTGGGAATAGCGGCTTTGTGTCCGGATACTGCTGCTTAAATCGGATAGCCCGGTTAATCTCTTTCGGGTCAAAATCAAATCCCCAGACTTGACCGTCCCAATTTCCCAACTCTTTTTCCAGCTTGTAACGAACTTGTTTCTTTAGTTCGAATGTGCAAGCTGCGCCAGTAGGACCATTAATAAATCTTTTCTTAGTCAACACATCTTCTACATTAAGATACTTGTCACTTCTGATAGTATGAATCGACTGGCCGTACCACTTTTCACAGTCAATAATAAAACGGTGATTGTCAGGATGACCGGAGCCAGTCTCGATGTAGTAGAGCTGTACATCTTCATACAGGCTCAATGCTATTTTACAGGCGACTGCGGATGTTACACCGCATGAAAACCATGCTATTGTCATATAGATTATTTTTTAATTTGCTTTCCTCTGTTCCACTCTCTATTATCCTCAGATACACACATCTTACACCATGATGTCTTTGTTTGAGAATGCTCATAGCTCTTACTTTATTTTTTCATGAAAGACAATATATGCACAATCACATCTATCGTCCAGCCATTACCAAGCATTATATACTGTCTTGTATCGGAACATTCCCATTTATACCAATCGGGTACGGTTTGGAGCCGTGCGCATTCGGTCGGGGTGAGGCGGCGTATGCGGGAGTGATGTTTTGTAAGCGTCATGCCGTTTGCTTGAGAGCCTTTGTACGAGGTTGATAAAAAGGCATTGGCTTTTTCTCCGGCAGACTTAACATTTCTTATTTGCCGATTGCATAGCAAATTGTTATGCTCCCATGAATTCGCCGATAATGTCGGTGTCTTTTCCGTGAATATACCACCTTTGTTATTACCGCGAGGGCGCTGTATCATCAAATTCGTATCCATTTCTGTTTTGATATAGTCACCACACCAACTTTGATATTGTCGTGCCATCTGTGGCAGAGCTTTTGTTCCATTGATTTGAGTGTATTTTTTCTTTAATCTCCATTCGTCTTGTATAAAATCAGACATATATTTTGAAGAGACGTAATATTTTTCATCAACTTCATCTTCTAATATATCTTTTAATACAATACCTTTATCTTCCGGTTGTGGAATATCCGAATGTAGCTCACCGAACAATCCCTCACGTCTTGTTCTTATATTCGTCCAATAAATGCGCTTTCTGTTTTGTGCGGAAACCAATGCAGAGTTTATATGTACACCATATATGCCTATGGCCTCGCTCAATACACGTTCCCATTTATTACCCATTTCCACGTTTTCCAATAAAAACAATACATCGGGATTGTATTTACGGATGTCAACAAGAATGCGCATATATTCCCAAAATAAATAACTCTGTCCTTCAAATTGAAATCCTTCCGACTTTAATTCAAGATAGCGGTCAAGAGTATAGATTTCCTCATGGTCTTTAGTAGACATCCCGTTTCTCTTCCCGGCAAAACTGAAAGACTGGCAAGGACTACCACCCATAAGAAGGTCTATAGGCTCCAATTTTGACACATCAATATCAGTGACACTTCCAAGCTGTATCGTGTTGGGAAAGTTTAATTGCGTCTGAGCAATGGCATACTTATCTATCTCGGAAGCATAATATATGTCCGGAATGATTTTAAGCTGCCGTAATGCTATTTGAGCACAACTTATTCCATCAAAAAGCGATAATACATTCATAAATTTGATTGGGGTATTACTCAGAACCACTCCTCATCCTTTCCAACCTCTACCGAAAGCCAGTCCATGAGGAGAATTATAAGGTTATAAATAGGTTTCATCTCACTAAACTTTTATCGCGTTGGCAATATTATCCGCATCCGACAGCTTTCTTACCAGCACATCAAACGCCGCCGTGCACCGCTCTGTGTTCATATTGACCGTTTTCCCGATTTTCAAACTGTCGGAAGCAAGGTTCATCATCCTTGCCACATTGGAAAGCTTCAGGTATTCCAACGTAAACCCGTTAAACCGTGCATCTTTCTTCCGAAGTTCTTTAATCCTTTCGTCGAACTGAATACAGGAGTAATCGCACAATGTCCTTGCAAGTTCAAATCTTGCAATCTCTGCGGAATGAGATATGCCGTTATCGTCAAGAACCTGCTTGAACTGCCAATACAACATATCCACGTGCTTGTTCACTTCTTCCGTGTACTTGTCGTTGCAGTCGGCGAAGAACTCGCTCCGGTCTGAACCGATAACGCTGTTTACAGTACGCTCATATTCCTTTCTTGCCTTGTCGGCATCATTCAAATACCGTTTGAATGCCTGTCTGTAATAAGGCGTTCTCTTCATCGCATGCAGGCTCTCGATAACCTGCCCGCAACAGATGTCGTTCGTGAAGAGAATGTTATAAGTGCAGAGTACCACAAGGTTCTCATACTTGCTGATTATCTTGGTTGCTGCATCGGTAGTCATTGCTTTGCGTGTTCTGCCTTGTCCGTACTCTTGTTTCTGCTCTCTTTGGCAAGTTTGTCAATCTCTTTGCCACCAACGGGCAGCGTATGCGCATCGCATTATCACGCTGCTGCTCCAATTGTTCGATTTTCTTTTCAAGTTCTGTGTCCATAATCATTTTTTCTTAAAATTCTCACATATCCTTCCGTACCTGTCACATGCGCATACCCTATGACCTTTAGCCTTACAGAGGCATGAGTTTCCGATAAAGTCTTTGGCGTATGAGCACTGGCGGCAGTGGACGGGGGAGAGGGGTTCTTTTTTCTTTGCCATCTATCTTCGGCTTTTACCTTCAATTTTAACCACATTGAACATCTCCTTAACCCGGTCGGCAATATAATCCCCATACCGCCCGGAAAACTCCGTGTTCGGGTCAAGATTGGTAGTCATGTGGGTGTAGAAACAATATCTCTGCTCATAGCGCAGTTGCAAAACGGTCTGAATGGCATTGATGCCCGTACCAAAGTGCTTGGCATCCATTGGCTCCCTACCTACTTCGTCAATGGCAAGATTGTGCATACATGACCTGTCTGTGTATTGGTTTAACCCGGCAATTCCCTTCTCGGCAAACTGTAAGGCAATCTCGGCAGCGCTGGTAAATTGAAAGGTCAATCCGGCATCCGCACCACCAATACAATAGCGGGCAATTTTCGCCGCATAATTCTGTAACCCTTTCAGTAAAGTGGATTTGCCTACCCCGATAGAACCGTGTAATAACAGTCCCTTATCTAAATCAAGTATTCCAGGCATTCCCCATATCCATTGATAAAGAGCTTTCAACAGTTGGCGGTTGCTGTCATCAATTGTAAAGGTCGGTGAAATGGATTTCATAGAAATTACAAGTTGGTTGCGCCAGTACATATCAGCCTGTTCCTTGCTCCATTGTTTCTGATTAGCTTTGTTTGCCGAAGACAATTGATTTGATACCGGCGGAGCTTTTGTCTGGTTCAGTATCAGGTTTCCGATTCTTTCCATAATTTTTTAGTTCAAATAATCCGGAATAGTTGTTTGCAATTGATTGCTCAACAATACATCTTGCTTTTTGGGGATTGTTGTCACTTAACTCTAATAGATGATTATAGCACATTTTTAGCGACTTGTCAGATTTATAGCTTTCCCTTCGCTCGCGCTTATATCCAAGCCATTCCCTAAATGCATCTTTAAAACCCTCATCAACAAAAGACAAATCAACTTCCTTGTTTTTGGGAATCGCTTTCTTATCTCCGTTAGGAGATTCTTTCTCTATATCATTTTCATTATCATTTTCATTAGGCTTGTTTTGGGTTGTTTGGGTTGAATTTAACCCACTGGGTTGTTTGGGTTGTTTCGATTTTGCGTTGCCATTTCCAATCGGAGCACCACCTTTACGCCCGTTGTTCCGGTTTCTCTCGACAATGCCATGATATTTAGTTTCGTCTATCTCAAATTGATTGATGAAGAAACCAAATGCCATTTCAATGTCCTCCTCTACCGTAACCTCCTCGCCAAGTTGATACTTGAAAATTGCACGGAATAATCGTCCAAGCTGTTTGTCTGATAATCTTGATATAGGTTTGTAGAAAGACTTATATATTATAAAGCTATCTTTTGCCATTGTCATACATCTTTCAAATAACCATTTGTCAATCTTTTCCTTTATATTTGCTTACTTTCTTCCTTCCCTTGTCATCCATAATTACCTCAACAAACACCCAATGCTTAAGCGCCTTACGCTTGTTGTGTCTATCTATTGCTTGTTTGACAAGCTTCCTTCGCAAAATATAATCGGGAAGTCTTGCCGTTATTGGCGACTTAAATTCTAACATTACATATTTGTCTATCACATTGTCGTAATAGGCAAAATCACAAGTGTAAACCGCATTATGCTCATCCACACGTTTTATCGCTTTGTCTTTCGTTTTTAGATGCTTTATGTCATCCACAACACGTTTGGGTATAATTTCTATGCTTACTTGTTTTCTAAGCCCATATATCTCGCCTTTCTTCTGCCTGTCCAAAAGAGAAATGTAATATTGATATTCGTGAGAACTGTCGAATGTTCCGTATTTGTTTATTGTTTTCCTTGCAAAGTATTTTGATTTCATTTCTTCAAATCTATGGTAGTTTTGATTTTATTTCATTGATAAGTTCTTCATTGGATATACAATAGCCTACATTGGCAATGTCGCATAAATGCCTTTTTAAATCGGCTGGATTGTTAAATTCAATAGGTTGCTCTCCAAAAGGAGTAATAGGGATTCCTTTTTTATATACCACATGCCCTCGTTTTTCTATTTCTTCAATCAAATCTTCATCAGAGGCAACGGTCATAAAATCATCGAAATAATCGTCTAAATATATGTCCGTCTCGGTTGTGATTGTAATATACTCTCTTTTTTTCTTCATATATATTTGATTTTAAGTTCCACATCCACCGGCTTATCTTTCATCATGGAGAAAGTATCGAGTATTCTTTCTTTAGTTATCTCCAAAGATTTTGTCAATATATGGCTCTCTATTACCGTAAGCGGTATTTTCTTGCCGCTATATGTAATGAGAGCCATAGAAGTGATTATGTAGGGTTTCATATCGGGAGAACATTCGGATGCTTTTTGTAGTATAGGTTAATGAGTGCAGACTTTAATTGCTGGTAGTTCTTTACTATGCCTATTTCAATCCATTGCGCAATATTCATTTCGAGTTCGTATAACTCCCTCAATTTGCTTTCGTCTGCAATTTTGTTTCTCATTTCACTTTCATGTTTCCCATAAACTATGATATTAAGAGAACGGGCGAGGTCTTTTACTTTCTCTCTGAATATATCTTCGGGCAGGATAGATTTTACTGCTTTACACATGGTTGGATAAGCATCTCCCGAAAGATTGCGGAATTTAATCATTTCGTCTTGAATGAATTTTAGAACCTTTACTTTGAATGTAGGATTTAACCACATGGCGAAATCTAAAAACATAAGAGGCGTCATCCATGTACCTCCATTCTTTCCTCTTGTAACAACAACAATAGATTTTGGAAAGTCTTTATAATCATCACTTTCTAAAAGGTGATAATTCTCACTTTTAAATTCAGGCTCTTCCAGCAATGCTTTTACAAACTCTTTAGTTTCCTTTAGCCTTAAATATTCAGTAATCTTTTTAGGATTACTTTTATTAGCACTATTCCATTGCGCAAGCAAATTTGTACAGTCGAATTTTCCATCACAAGTTCGTTGTGTTACCTTAAACTCGCCCATTGGGCGAACCATAATTTGATTTGTCTTCATATTATAAATCTTATTTTTACTCAATAGAAAAGTGAGGCTGGCTACTAATAAATAGCCCGCTTCATACAGTTTACATAATGTTGCGTTCGTTATTCCTTTATTTTGGTTAGCTCGTGGTATAGGATATATATCGTATCCACTCCCTTTTTAAACGCCTTCGCGTTATCTTCATCAAAGGATAAAGCATAATCAAACAATAAATCCACAAGTTCGGAAACCAGTTGGTCGGGAGTAATCACTTCATTAAAGAAATTGTTCAGTTCTGAAAGGTCGTATTGTTTAGGTGTTCTCATAATAATGAACCTCCTTTCTTCGCTGAAAGAAAACATACGATAAGTGGTATGATAAATAGGATTGGGTTAATGAAGGTGAGAACCAACATTAATAACATGGACGCTGCTTTTACGTTAGCAACCAACGTAGATGTAGAAGTTACTATACTTCGCTTCTGCTCTAATTTCATCAGGTTTGGCATTCTGTGAATGAAATTTGAGTTATTTAAAACAAGAAAGGCTGTCGCCCCTCAAAGTCGCCAAACCTGATACACATATATTGCAATGGGTATCCACGAGGGTACAACAGCCTTATATCTTTACAGTATAAGTTCCCAAAGGGATATAAAAAATCCCATTAGCAATAATTATGTTGTGCAGGCTTGGCGAACTTGCACCGCAAAGATACACACTCAAATCAAAATGCCAAAGGAAAACGCAAGAAAAAAGCGGTGAAACCTAAATTCCACCGCTTTAGTTTCCTCAAAAGAGGAGATGTAAACAAATGACCGATGTTAATCTGTCAGTATTTCTTCATGTTCAGCCAAATACATATCACGCAAAGGAAGACTTAGAACGAAACAAATGTCGTTCATATCCAAATCGTAAGGACGCTGTCCGTCTTCCCCGTCTTTCATCATATAAGTAGGAGCATTATAAACGAAAATCTTTAAATCGTTGAATATATCGTTATTCATATTTGACAAAAGTACGAAGTTTGCAGCTAATTCTACATCTAAAGCAGTTTTAGGGCGTTGCTCGTCAATCTTTGCAAAAAGGAAGTTTTTGTTTCTTTGCAGGAACTCATCCCCGTTTATATCAGACAAGATACGCTCTCCGTTATCGTTTAGCTTTCTCGGACTGTGTTTAAGAGACAAAACATCCATAAAGTTCTTGTATTTCATTGCCATAACGGATTTGAGTATTATAACGTCCTTTTCAATCGTCTCCATGTTTTCTCCGATTGATTTGAGCATTGAAGCGGTTTCGCCCATATCAGAGGAAATATTAAGCATTCCTTTTTCTAAATCTTCGTGCTTTCTGTCGTGGCGGTCTTCCCATTTAGTAAATTTACGTGCCACAATAAAACAGGTAACCCCAACAATAAGCACAACAGTAAATGACGGCCAATTGTTTAAAAGGTATTCCAATATAACTTCCATTCTGTGTATTTGTTTAGTGCCGCAAAGATAGCACATTGTTATAGATATGGGGTGATTTGCTCCAATGCTTTATAACATATTTGTCGTTTATTAACCGCTTTTATAGTACTTCTTTGCCTGCCTTGCAATCTTCTTGTTCAACTTACTTAGACGCTCTGCCTGTTTGCTATCACCTCCAATATTATGAATGTCTGACTTTCGGTCTCCGATAAGCTTCTGAATGATTGCACCTTCGGATTTGGTTATTGTAAGTTTCATGATAAGTTATATTTAGTGGGGAGCTCCGAATCGAACAGAGCGCATTGTTTTGCTGGATGGTAGATGATAATAAACTAATGAATAACTAATACTAATTGGCAATCAAAAAGAATAACCGTCCAATACGTTCAACGCTACCATATTCCCCGTTTGCCCGCCATATCTTCACAGACCGGGCAGGCAGGTTAACAAATTGCTTCCGGATAGGTGGTCAAACCACACCGGGAAGAGTAGTTAACAATTAGCTAAAGTATAAATCACTTAACCCGAACCTTTCACGGGGCTTCTGCGTGAGCAGAGGGCGTTTGGTTAATTATATCAAGTCTAATATCTTTGTCTTGGCAATGGCGTCCAGCTTCATGTCTTGAAGCCCTTGTTTCATGTATTCTGCCGCCTTTCTATTGGCATCATCCATGTCTTTTGCCGAAAGGAGAACATAGTATTTATTCTCCTTCTCTTTTCCGTTGTCGTCTACGAAAATCTCAACGAGAGTGACCTTATAAAAGAATTCGTCTTCCTGCTTTTTATTGACAATCTCACGTATCTTGCTCCTGCTGATTGCGAAAACGTCACAATCGCCATTGTACAGTTCATTGCCTTTCAGTTCTACATGCCCGAAAAGCTCATCATCGGTAATGTAGTGTTCGGTGACTTCCTTTTCATCACCCTTTTCGTTGGTCTTGTTGACCTTCAATTTGAATTCATAAAGCATGATATTATATATTTATAGGTTATACATCAGAATGGTAAATCTGAATCATCGTCAGTTTGTGTTACCGGAGCATCCACCGTTGCAGCCGCATTCCCAGAATCTTCAAACTCGTAAGGTTTGAAATCGCCGAGGTAAATCTTCGCTTTGGCTTCCGTTTCCGGCTTGTGGGCTTCTCTGTATTGTCTTGATAAGGATTGTTTGCAGTAGTGGGTCTTGCCGTATTGGCTCGGCTCTCTACGCTCATTGATATTGACACCCAGATAGACAGCTTTCGCCTTTAAATTCTCGTCCATGCTTACGTACAAGTCATTTTCCTCTATCGGAATGACAACGCATTTCTTGTTCTTGATTGTTGCTATGCCCGCCTTTTCGAGCTTTAGCAAATCAATGCTTCCAGTTAAATTCATTTCCTATTCAGTATTTGGTTAATAATTTTGTTTGCCTCGGTTATACGTTTCTCAATCATATCAAAACAAGAATGGTCTGGAAGTACTCTTGTTATATGAATTGGATTACATTGGAATGGGCAATACACAACAAAATCACACCAGCTTGCACCTGTAACCATCATGTGGGATTGACATTGGAAGAAATATTCAGGCTTTGTAAGCAATAAACTTGCATTATCCCTTATTTCTACCTTATACTTCATATAAGTATTTTGATTGGGGCTTTTTATTTCTAATACTCCTTTTTCACTATCATCACCATAATAATATCCATCAGGAGAAGAACCGAAATTGGAGATGTTAGGATGAATGCAAAAACCTGTTTCAACTATATTTCTTCCAGTTTTTTTGATGTATAGTCTGCGTGCGTTTTCCTCTTGGGTATTTCCCCATTCAATAGCCTTTGAAGTAAATCCGTTCTGTTGAAGATATATTTCAAACGCTTCATCGTCTTCTACAATATTCGGATTCATATCCCTTTCTGCTGCGAGTTGGTAAATGTACGACTTGGCTGTATCACCGAACATCTCATCTTTTTTGCGACTGGATTTCATTAAATCACCGACACGTGAGCCGGTGATTTTTCCCAAACGTTTACGATACCATTCCAATGTGTGTTGCGCTTCCATTACAGTAAGGATTTAGGGGTGGAATTCTTGCCTGATGTTGGGTTCGGTTGTTCGGTTACAGATGAAACTGGAGAGTCCGTGGCTTCTTGTACTCCGGCTGCCTTTTCTGCCAGAGCAGTCAATTTATCCTTTGGTCTGATTTCCTCGTATTCGGCATCCTGAATATCCTCGGCTTCTTCTTTGGTGATTAATCCCATTGAAATCTCCGGACAGTATACACGCTGCCAAAAGGCGGCGGCACGATAACGCAACATCTGGCTTGGCATCGATTGCCATTTGGAACCGGATTTCTTGACCCAACCTTCCTTTTCAGCCATCCCCATAGTAATCCAATCACCATGCAGAGGCTCCTTGTGTTCCTTATCAGACGACTCGTAGGCGACGCAACGGCATCCATATTCCAGCGTGCCCTCCTCTCCCTTAAACTCATAACGGAGTGGGGAGAAGCGCCCGCTTGCATTGATTGTGGCTATAAGGAATTTGCTGCTGAAAGCTGGATTCCCATGTACGACATAAAGGTTCTGCATGCACATGAGCGGATTGCATCCCATGCGCATTGCCATATCCAGGGCTATAACACAATTCCCAATATTCCCCTTGTAGTTATCCGGAACAATTGTGCTTTCAGTGTACATTTTAGCCATGCGCTGCATAATCTCAAACTGTTTCACGGTCTGTCCTACCGGTGTCATTGCAAATTCGGCTGCCTGCTTAGCTTGAATGATTTGCAGTTCTGTTACTTGATTTTTTTCTTCCATTTCTCTAATATTTAAAGTTTAACAATATCTTGGCACCCCCTGCATCAGGCAGAGGTTAGTCCTTTCGTCTTCGAGCTCATCGGGGGTATAATCATATTGATTACATTCGAGTTCTGCGCGCAACGCCTCAATGTCTACCTCTATAAGCTGAATGATTTCTTCTTTTGAAGAATAGCCGTATTTGGGAAGATATTCCAAATCACAAGCTTTGACTTCGTTCAGCTCCTTGTACAGTTCTTCAAGTTCATTTTCCATTGTATTGTGTTTTTAAACCGCCCGCACAAGGTTAAAGGGAAGCGGTGCGCACTTCGCTTCTCTCACGGCTTTTAGTACGGTAATAGCTCTGATCTTTTCTGCGGCTGAATTTGGTTAAGTAAAATAGTACATCTTGCTGTTCCCAACTCCCAACTTCTTCACTCTGATAGTTGTAATGAACGGAAAGTCTTTTTTGGAAATCTTGCTTAGGGCTTCTTTAATAGGAGTGGAGTTTGTAAAGAACTTGCATTCCGTACCTTCATGTTTTATTTTTACTACATATCTGTCTGAACCATGCTGTGTTTTTACACCCGATTCAAAATCAAGTATTTCAATTTCACAGTTAAGAATATCGGTTATTGAAACCTGCGGAACTGGAAATATATGTCGGTCTGCATCAATTTCAATTCCTAATTCACTGAATCTTTTCATTCTTAATAATCTTTTTAATAAGGTGCTTAGAATTACAATGCTTCGCCCAACCCAGCCATGAACAGATTGCCATTTTGTAATCATGCGGGGTTATATTCTTTTTGTTTAATGCAGATACTTTACGGCAAAAGTTTTTCTTTATGGATTTCCGCATCAATGTATGCGTATGAAAAAATACGTATCCCACGAAATCTATTCCCCTGCTATCTACCGGAAAAATCTGATAGTTGCCCTTTAATTGCAGGTGCAGTTTCTCATTAAGATATGAGTTGATTTCAAGAAGAATACTGTGTAACTCTTTCTTGCTGCTGGAAAGTATCACCATGTCATCGGCATATCTGTAATAATATGGAATTCGCTTTTCTTCCTTAATCCAATGGTCGAAATAAGAAAGATATAGATTCGCAAAGAATTGGGAAAGATAGTTACCGATAGGAACACCAGGTGCTGAATCTATAATACCATCCAGAAGAGCAAGCACCTTTATGTCTTTTATTTTCTTACGTATGATACGTTTTAGTATGGAGTGGTCTATTGACGGATAATATTTGCAAATATCCATTTTCAGACAATATTTTGTTCCATCAGCATCTTTCAGGTCTTTCTTCAAATGTTTAACCACTCCATGAATGCCTTTTCCTTTGATACAGGAATAAGTGTGTGAAATGAAAATCGGTGTCCATATATCTTCAAGGATGTTCATTATAGCGTGATGCACAACACGGTCACGAAATGGTAGCCTGTATATCTCACGCTCCTTTGGGTCATGTATAATGAAAGTCGTGTATTGAGAAGTGATATAGCTTCTTTCCGACAATTCTTTGTGCAAGGAAAGTATGTTGTTATCCAAATCTTTCTCAAACTGAATAACTCCATACGTTTTTCCTTTGCCCTTTTTAGCTTTAGAATAAGCAAGATAAAGATTATCTATATCATAGATGCGATGATATAAATTCCCAAAGCGTTTCATAGCCTTTGTTTTCTAATAAGAGTTTTCGGGTTAAACCTACCAACACCGTTTGAATTGTTGTTTTCCACCAAGAGGTGAGGTTTCTGCCCTTTGAAGTTTTACAACATAGGTGAGACCTGCTACCTGCATTCGCATACGCATTATCGTAATTCGAATCGTTGAAAGCGAAAGAGAAAGGAGACAAGGGCAGACGACCTTTGTATGCTTATCCTATCTGGATGTCTTTCCAAATGTCAATAAATTGTTTTGCCGAATATTCCGCAAGTTCGCGTGTTTTATAACAAAGGCGAGACCCGCTACCCGCAAACGCACACGCACGATCGCAAACCGAACCGCTGAAAGCGAAAGAGAAAGGAGACATAAAGAAATAGGGATAATACTTGTTCTCATCCGAGTTATCCCAGTCTGCTTTCCAGCCTTCATTTAGAGCTTCCGTAATAACCTCCATTTTATATAACGCAATGAAACGCTTGCGCATGTCTTTGGGCAAATCTGAAAAATCAGGGACATCTTTTCTTCCTGTTTCTTCCATTGCGTCTTCAAACGTTTTGATTCTATCCATTACGTTTTGATTGGCAAATATTTCTTTGCCGTATAGATTTTCGAGCATCTGCTTTCCTTTATTGTCCGCTTCTCTCCAAGCCTTTAAAGCGTTCTTTTTATCTACATTTAAAGTCATAATTGTAAGTTTATAGGGTTATAGAATAAATTGTTTCCACAAATCAATGAATTGCTTCCCGCAATAATTGGAAAGCTTTTCGCTTTTCAAACAAAGGCGAGACCCGCTACCCGCATTCGCATACGCATCAGCGTAATTCGAAGCGTCGAAAGCGAAAGAGAAAGGAGACCCATTAGGCTTGAACCACGGATACCAGCGTTTCACGTTAGCATCGCATACATTAAGTTTCTGACCTTCATTTAGAGCTTCCGTAACGATAGCCAGCTTTTGGTAAGCAATATCGTGTTCCGTCAAACCTAACTCCAATAGCTTTTTCTCATCAAGTGGTTCCCTTCCCAACTCGTGACAAGCATCAAGGTAGGTTTTCACTCTTTCTGTAACGTCTTGTGAAAAGAAATCCTTTCCAAAGGATTCTTCCAATACTGTTTTTAGTTCTTTTGAACCGCTCCGATATAGTTCACGGGCTTTTTGTTCACTTAATTGTAATGTTTTCATATAATTGTTATTAATGGGTTTTCAAATAAAAACCGGGCTATCTTCACAGACCGCCCGGCCACGGCTAAACAAATCCTTCATCTGTAGTGAAGATGTTGCGACACCCGGACTCGAACCGGGACGAGTTGTCAAGCTCCACGCATCTAAGGTTTGACATTCCTATCATAGAGTGCTACGTCTGCCAATTCCGCCATGCCGCAGTGTTTCCCGACCAGCACGTGGACGGGACTGTCTACATTAAAAAGCTATCATGAATTATTCACCCTTACAGGCTTATTGAGTAATTTTTAAGAAATCAGGAGAAATCCCATATAAGGGTGTTTTACCATCCCATTTATCAATAAATTGTTTGTATAAGATTTCTTTCGTCAATCCTCTTGACGTAATTAGAGCCTGTTCAGTCTTTAGCTGTTCAAGCTCATTTCGTTTTCTCTGTTCTGCTATTTGCTGGTCTAACACAGAGATATTGGTATTAACCTCATTACGGCTATCAATCTTTTCACGTTCCTGTCATGAAAATTCAAGCTGTGCAGAAAAAGTCAGCAATTGAAGCCCTCTTTTCTCAAAT
>OGFY01000174.1_pt1 | contig 65325 bp, 54 predicted proteins | sample 1570951 | NCBI WGS metagenome assembly OGFY01 (sample SAMEA2581942, study PRJEB24529) | metagenome | biome: Human gut stool | place: China | collected 2011
AATATATGCCCACATTCGTTCAAATTCTTGATTTTATAGGCACATTTGCCTTTGCCATCAGTGGTATCCGGCTTGCGTCGGCTAAGCGTTTCGACTGGTTTGGAGCCTATGTTGTAGGTCTTGCTACTGCGATCGGTGGTGGTACTATCCGTGATGTTCTGCTTGATGTTACTCCCGGTTGGATGACAAATCCTATTTATCTGATATGTACGGGACTTGCTTTGCTGTGGGTTATCTGTTTCGGCCGTTGGCTGATCCGGCTCAATAATACCTTCTTCATTTTTGATACTATCGGGCTCGCTTTGTTCACTGTGGTAGGTGTGGGAAAAAGTATCGCTTTGGGATACCCTTTTTGGGTAGCCATCATTATGGGTAGTATAACGGGAGCAGCCGGTGGGGTGATTCGTGATGTGTTTATCAATGAGATTCCCCTCATCTTCCGAAAAGAAATTTATGCGATGGCCTGTGTGGTAGGAGGCATTGCCTATTGGATTTGTGACCTAGTAGGGATCGAATCATACGGTTGTCAGCTGATAGGCGGATTAGTAGTCTTTCTAACCCGCATCTTAGCTGTGAAATATCATATTTGCCTGCCTATATTAAAAGGGGGAGAAGAGGGGGAAGACTAGGCTAATCTTCCATCTCCAGTTCGCCTTGAAAACTGATAGACTGACGGTTCTGCATATTCACGTTGATGCTTGCCTCACCATTCGTATATACTTTGGCTCTGAATTCATATCTGTCTTCCGGATTCCGGGCAACGAATTCGATAACGGCATTTCCTTTTTTATCCATTTTCATATCATATTCTTTAAGGGGAGCTCTGAAATTGAGTCCGTCACCTCCACCATACGGGATACTGTAGGCCCGTCCGAAATAAGGCAAGTAGGAGATAACCGAGTCATTTCTGATTTCCAATGAGTAGGGAGATGTCAAGGGAATGGAGCGTCCGCGCATCGGCATGGCGGTCCTGACATCTATCTTGTAATTCTCAGAAGCGATGAGCTTCTTGACAGCTTCTTTTTTCTGCTCTTTCTTCTCTTGTTTACTTTGAGCGGAAAGGGTAGGGAGTCCCACTAGCAAGGCTAGCAATAACATAAAGATTTGTTTCTTCTTTTTCATATCAATTGTATTTAGGTTGATATAAGTATAACAACCAAATTTACTAAAAAGTCGGGAACTCCTCTGTTTTCTTTAATGAAAATTAAATAGAAAATTCGGCTTTTCCCCGATTTGCACCACCCAAAAACTATCAAAAAGCACCTAAAAACTATCATTTGATAGAATTTCCCCTCATAAATAACGGAAATTACCCTTCCGAAGAGGAAAAATACCTTTAAACTTGCAAACATCGAGAAAAACGAATATTAACCATTAAAACCTTTAAAGTATGAAAAGTTTAAGTTTCAGAAAAGATTTAATTGGAGTTCAGGAGGAGTTGCTTCGTTTTGCTTATAAATTAACGGCTAACCGTGAAGAAGCAAATGATTTATTGCAGGAAACGTCTTTAAAAGCATTAGATAATGAGGACAAATATGTTCCGGACACAAACTTCAAAGGATGGATGTACACCATCATGCGCAACATCTTTATTAATAACTACCGAAAAATAGTACGTGACCAGACCTTTGTAGACACTACCGATAATTATTATCATTTGAATTTGCCGCAAGATTCCGGATTTGACAGTACGGAGGGCGCGTATGATTTGAAAGAGATGCATCGTGTAGTCAATGCATTGCCAAAAGAATATAAGGTACCTTTCTCCATGCATGTGTCGGGATTCAAATACCGTGAAATAGCAGAGAAGTTAGGATTGCCATTGGGAACGGTGAAGAGCCGTATCTTTTTCACACGTCAGCGTTTACAGCAAGAGTTGAAAGATTTTGTATAAATGGGGATAGCACACAGTCGGACAAGTTTATCAGTGAAAGGAGCAAGAGAGATTTCTCATTGCTCCTTCTTCGTTTTCTTGTTTTTACCTTGTTGCTTTCTTATGGGTCTTTTCTTCCGGTGGGAACTTGGGAACCAGATTCATTAATCGTAATATCTGTTTTTGACGTTTTAGGATATATGGCGAAGGCTTCGCAGAATTGAAGCGTATCGGGTTAGGGAGGGTAGCGGCGATAAGCGCACATTGTCCCCGTGTCAGTTTGGCGGCTGTTGTTCCGAACTTTATCTGGGCGGTAGCTTGTGCACCATAGATACCATTTCCCATTTCAATGGAGTTGAGATAAACCTCCATGATTCGTTCCTTCGACCAGAATAATTCGATCAAAAAGGTGAAATATACTTCAAATCCTTTTCGTACCCATGAAGACTTAGGCCATAGGAACACATTTTTGGCTGTCTGCTGGCTGATGGTGCTTGCTCCCCGTTTTCGCTTACGTGTTTCGTTCTCTTTCATTGCTTTCCTGATCTCTACGAAATCGAACCCGTTGTGTTCCGCAAAACGGTTATCTTCGGAAGCTATCACCGCCATCGGGAGATTAGGGGATATCTTATCAAAAGAAACCCACGTGTGTTTCCACGTGGGTTTATCTCCTGAGAAAATCTGCTGAACACTTCGAATAACCATCAGCGGAGTGATATAAACCGGCATAAACCGATAGATAATGACCGTCAGTAAGGTCGATGCGAAGAAAAAAATCAGCAGGTTGCGTGTATAGCGCAGTAATTTTTTAATTAGCAGCTGCCTGTGCATCTCTGATCATCTGTTCGCTAGCGTACATATATACTTCTACACGGCGGTTCTGTTCGCGGCCGGCTGCTGTATCGTTGCTTGCAACGGGATCGCTTTCACCCATACCTTGCACACCTTTGATCTGGTTGCTGGACACACCGCAACTCAACAGATAGCTTGCCACACTCTGTGCACGTTCCTGTGACAAGTTCAGGTTTTTCTGGCGACTTTGTTCAGCCGTACTGTTTCTCCATCCTTGATTGTCGGTATATCCATAGATAGATACGTCCATATCACGGTTCTGGTTAAGTACATTATTTGCGAATTTGCTTAATGCGGATTTAGCGGCAGGACTCAAACTTGCGTTACCTGTTGTGAAAAGGATACCCGAGTCGAATGTTACTTTTACGGCTTTCAGTCCGTTGTTATCCGTAATCTGTTCCACTTGCGCACCTTCTATTTGTTTTGCTTCGGCTGCAGCTTTATCCATTTTCTTTCCGATGAGAGCACCTGTACCTGCGCCTACTGCCGTACCGATGGCAGCGCCGATAGCCGCACCTTTACCTTTACCGATAACGCCTCCCAGGATAGCACCCAAAGCAGCGCCCGAACCTCCACCTATAGCCGCACCTTTACCGGTGTTATTCATACTCGCACAGCCACTGAATATCATGGCAACACTCATAAAGAGAACCATAAACTTCATCTTGTTCATAATGTTGATGTTTTTAATTAGTAAAAAAATAATTTCATACGAATCATATCGTATGATGAATAACACCGCAAAGATATATATTATTTAGCAAAGGTGTACTTTTTAAGTTAAAATAACGAGTGAAATTCCGACCGTCTGTTAACGAAGGAGAATTATGAGTTATTCTTTTGTTGCAGAAGGGATACTCAGACATTTCTTTTTAATAATCACAAACCAGCTTAAAAGTACCAATCCTTTGGCAACGGTAGTGACGCAGACAGCCCACCAGATACCTTCCACTCCCATGCCCATTTGCACGAACACGATAGCAAGCGGAATACGCATATAGTTGCAGGCAATGCTGATAATGGCAGGAGGTATCGTCCGGCCGATACCGTAGAATACTCCTTGCATGGTGATTTCGAGCATCATGAAGAGCTGTGAATATCCGTCGATACGAAGGAAAACACCTCCGGCTTCATAAGCAGCCTGTTCGGGGACGAAAATAGAAAATACCTCATTTCCGAAGAAAACGAATAATAATGTGCAGAATGTTCCGAAGATACCAGTCATCCATAGTGTAGTATGCCAGGCCTTGAGTACCCGTTCGATCCGTCCTGCTGCATAGTTTTGGGCGATAAAAGCACTTAGCGCGGTAGAGAATCCCTGTGAGGTATTCCAGGTGATAGCTTCGATTTGTCCTCCGGTCGTAAAAGTCATCAATCCGATGTGCCCTCCTTGTTCGGAAGCGGTGCGGCAAAGGAACATATTGACAAAGGCGAAAAGAGTATTTAATGTTGCTACGGGTAATCCTAGTTTTAAGATTCTCCGTGTGTATTGTTTCTTCAGTCGTGTGAAAAAAGAGAACCCGCCGAGCAGTGCATCCCTATAACGCAACTGATAGACGAAAATAAGAAAAACGCTTGCTTCTGCAATCCAGGTAGCGTAGGCTGCGCCGTTAGTACCCAGCCCAAGACCAAATATCAGCAAAGGATCGAGAATGATATTCAATACCAGTCCGGTGCCACTGATGAAAAAAGGAATCTTGCTACGTCCGGCTGCATTATAGATTCCGGTGAAAGCTGCCGACAGAAAGACGAAAGGCAGTCCGGTAGAGACAATCCGTAAATATTGGATAGCATTGGCGGTAATATGCTCTTCGAGTTCGTAGATGCGTATGATAGGATCGGCAAAAACAAAAAGCAATCCACCCCAACAAAGAGAAATGATAAGTGCGATTGTGATGTTATGGGATGCAAAGTTCCGGGCGGCCTCCTGGTTCTGTGCACCGATAGATTGACCGACGCTGACTTCCGAGCCTACCTTATTCAATAAAGATATGGACCCCGACATCCATGTCAGAATTCCGACAGAGCCGATGGCAGCTACAGCTTCACTTCCCAGTCGTCCTACCCATGCCATATCCGTGAGGCTATACGCCATCTGTATAAATGACGTTGCCATGATAGGCATTGCCAGATTGAACAGTTGGCGGTTGATAGGCCCTTGCGTCAGATTCTTTATTCCTTGCATATCTTTTTATAATAAAATGAGGTGCAAAGATACGGAAAATTACTATCTTCGCACATCTAATTATTCATTAATCAAAGTACATAGATACTATGAAACAGAAATTTTCTACTCTTTTTTTCCTGTTGCTTTTCCTGTTTTCAGGTCTGCAGGTGGTAGCCCAGAAGGCTTCCGGCCCTTTTGATATTGAACAACCTTCACTTCGTGTATTCCTACCGGCACCGGAATTAGCTACGGGGCGGGCGGTAGTAGCCTGTCCCGGAGGGGGATATTCCCATCTGGCAGTTGACCACGAAGGTTACGATTGGGCTCCATACTTCAACAAACAAGGCATTGCTCTTATTGTGCTGAAATATCGAATGCCGAAAGGCGACCGCACACTTCCTATTTCGGATGCCGAAGCTGCAATGAAGATTGTGCGTGACAGTGCTGATGTATGGAATCTGAATCCCAATGACATCGGTATTATGGGATCTTCTGCCGGTGGTCATTTGGCGTCGACGATTGCTACCCATGCCAGACCCGAGCTTCGCCCTAACTTCCAGATCCTGTTCTATCCGGTGATTACGATGAATAAATCGTATACCCACATGGGCTCTCGCAATAATCTGTTAGGGAAAGACGCTTCTGCCGAGCTGGAGAAAGAATATTCCAATGAAAAACAGGTGACAAAAGAGACACCGCGTGCCTTCATCGTATATAGTGATGATGATAATGCCGTTCCTCCTGCCAATGGCGTTAACTACTATCTGGCATTGAATAAGAATAAAGTTCCTGCAGTTCTTCATATTTATCCTTCCGGCGGGCATGGATGGGGAATCCGCGAAGGTTTCCTTTATAAAAATGAAATGCTGGATGAACTGACAGCTTGGTTGCGCAGCTTCAAGGCTCCCCGTAAAGATGCGGTCCGTGTTGCTTGCATTGGCAACAGCATTACTTATGGAGCCCGGATTAAGAATCGTAATCGTGACAGCTATCCTTCCGTGTTGGGACGTATGCTGGGTGACGGTTATTGGGTTAAGAACTTCGGAGTCAGTGCCCGTACCTTATTAAATAAAGGAGATCATCCATATATGAAAGAGAAAGCCTATCAGGATGCGTTGGCTTTCAATCCCAATATCGTAGTGATCAAACTTGGAACAAACGATAGCAAATCATTCAATTGGAAGTATAAGGCGGATTTCACAAAAGATTTGCAAACAATGGTAGACGCATTCAAAGCTCTGCCTGCCCAACCGAAGATTTATCTATGCTATCCTTCCAAATCCTATCGGACTGGAGACAATATCAATGATGATATAATTTCCAAAGAAATTATTCCGATGATAAAGAAAGTTGCCAAGAAAAATCATTTGCCGGTTATTGACCTTCACTCGGCAATGGATGGAATGCCCGAACTTTTCCCGGATAAAGTTCATCCGAATGAAGAAGGAGCAAAGGTGATGGCAAAAGCCGTTTATCAAGCTCTGAAAGAATGAGATAAAGGAAGCAATGCCTTATATACATCCGATTGAACTTACTTTAGAAAAAGAGTTGTTCAGTCGGATGTTTTTTTATGTATCAGTAAATAAACTTCTTATAATGTGTTAAAAAATATCTTCTGAAAAGTAATAAATTGCCTGTAATATTTAATTTCGTATCTTTGACTGTCCTTAGAAGGATTAATTAGCGTAGCGTTATGAATAAACAGAAAGATTCTATATTTTTTTCAAAATTGATGAATGCCGCCAATATGGGTTGGTGGAAGGCTGATCTGACAACATCAAATTACGAGTGTTCAGAGTATGTTTCAGAATTGTTAGGTTTGGACGATTCGGGTATTATTAGTTTTGAAGATTTTAATAAACGCATATTGAAGGAGGAACAACGCCCTACAACAGTTCATTCTTTCAGTGAGCGTCGGACGTCGGAAGTCGTGTATTTACTTGATACGGTAAAAGGAGCTGTTTGGGTGCGGAGTAAGGTTTGCTTTCAGGAAACGGACAAGGAAGGGCATACAAATGTCTATGGGATAGCCGAATTGCAGGAAGCCCCTAATATGACATCAGCTTACCAGGCTTTGCAGCACAGCGAACGCATCTTGCATAATATTTATAAGCACCTGCCGGTCGGTATCGAATTATACAATAAGGATGGGATATTGATAGATTTGAATGATAAAGAACTGGAGATGTTCCATCTCGACAAAAAGGAGGATCTTTTGGGACTCAACATATTCAAGAATCCTATGTTCCCGGAAGAAATGAAAGAGCGTTTGAGAAGGAATGAGGATGCGGACTTTACATTTCGTTATGACTTCTCTAAGATCGGTTCATATTATAAGAATTCCAAAAAGGAAGGTACGATCGACCTGGTAACTAAGGTAACGACGCTGTATGATGATGAGGGTAATCCGATTAATTACCTGTTGATCAACGCTGATAAGACAGAAACGACCATTGCCTATAATAAGATTCAGGAGTTTGAGGAGTTTTTTGAGCTGGTAGGAGATTATGCAAAAGTAGGATATGCCCATCTTAATCTTCTGACCGGAGAAGGTTATGCCCAGAAGAGTTGGTATAGGAACATCGGTGAAGCGGATGGAACACCATTGTCCGACATCTTTGGGATTTACAGGCATCTCCATCCGGACGACCGCAATTGCATGGCTCAATTCTTTGAAGATGCACGAAACGGGTTAACGGCAAAATTAAGTAAGGAAGTGCGTGTCCTTAGAGACAACGGTGAATATACATGGACACACGTCAACCTGTTAGTTCGGAAATATACTCCGCAAGATAAAATTATTGAATTGATCAGTATAAATTACGATATAACGGAGTTGAAAAAGACAGAGGAAATGCTTGTCAAAGCACGTGATAAAGCCGAAGCGTCCGACCGTCTTAAATCAGCTTTTCTGGCTAATATGAGTCATGAGATTCGTACACCGTTGAATGCGATTGTCGGATTCTCGGCCCTATTGGCAACTACGGAGAATATGGCCGAAAAAGAACTCTGCAGCTCTCTCATTAGCCATAACAACGAACTCCTGTTGAATCTGATAAACGATGTTCTTGATTTGTCCAAGTTAGAATCCGGTCATCTGGAACTGCATCCGAATTGGTTTAATCTGGCTGAACTTCTGGATGAAAGTGTTGCGGAGTATACCCGTCAGTTGCCTGCGGGAGTTGAACTTCAGACTCATTATCCCGAGCAGGGCTTTCTGGTAGAATTGGATAGGTTGCGAATCAAGCAGATCTTAAACAATTTTCTTTCCAATGCCCTAAAGAATACAACCAGTGGATATGTGGAGGTTTTTTATGAGATAGATTCGTCGTATGTACGGATTGGTGTTCGAGATACCGGTCGCGGTATTCCTCAGAATATGTTGGAAAAGATATTTGAAAGATTTGAAAAAGTCGATTCTTTCACTCAAGGAGCCGGGTTAGGCCTGTCTATCTGCAAATCTATAGTCGATAAGATGAACGGACGGATATGGGCTGATTCCCAGTTGGGGATAGGTACAACTTTTATGGTTGAGTTACCTTGCCTTGTCACTCCAATTGATGCATAAAAAAAATCCCTTGATAAATCTCTGATTATCAAGGAATTTTTACTTCTCAGTGATCCAGCTGGGGCTCGAACCCAGGACCCCAACATTAAAAGTGTTGTGCTCTACCTGCTGAGCTAGCGAATCAATCCTTCATTGCTTTCTTTCGAATGCGGGTGCAAAGGTAGAACATTTTTTTATAACTCCAAAAGATTTCAAACATTTTTCTTATCTTTGTGCCATTATCAACAATATACATTATTAATATATGGCTGCTGACGATAAAAAAATTATCTTCTCGATGGTTGGAGTAAGCAAAGCTTTCCAGCCCAATAAGAATGTGTTGAAGGACATCTACCTGTCATTCTTCTATGGAGCTAAGATCGGTATAATCGGTCTGAACGGCTCCGGTAAATCTACCTTGTTGAAGATTATTGCAGGTTTGGAGAAATCCTATCAGGGAGAAGTTGTATTCTCGCCGGGATATTCTGTGGGTTATCTGGCACAGGAACCCTATCTGGACAACACAAAAACGGTAAAGGAAGTAGTAATGGAAGGCGTTCAACCCATTGTGGACGCACTTACGGAATACGAAGAAATCAACCAGAAATTCGCTCTGCCTGAATATTATGAGGATCAGGATAAGATGGATGCTCTTTTCACCCGTCAAGGAGAGTTACAAGATATCATTGATGCGACAGATGCATGGAATCTGGATAGCAAACTGGAGCGTGCGATGGACGCCCTCCGCTGTCCGCCCGAAGATCAGCCGGTGGCAAATCTCTCCGGAGGAGAGCGTCGTCGTGTTGCCCTCTGCCGCTTGTTGTTGCAAAAACCTGATATTCTGTTGCTTGACGAGCCTACCAACCACTTGGACGCGGAGTCTATCGACTGGTTGGAACAACATCTCCAGCAGTATGAGGGAACAGTTATTGCAGTGACGCACGACCGTTACTTCCTCGACCATGTTGCCGGATGGATTCTCGAACTGGATCGTGGTGAAGGCATTCCTTGGAAAGGTAACTACTCTTCCTGGTTGGAACAAAAGACCAAACGTATGGAAATGGAGGAGAAGACAGCCAGCAAACGCCGTAAGACCTTGGAGCGTGAGTTGGAGTGGGTGCGTATGGCTCCTAAAGCCCGTCAGGCAAAGGGTAAGGCACGTCTTAACTCTTACGACAAACTCTTGAATGAGGATGTGAAAGAGAAGGAAGAAAAACTTGAAATCTTCATTCCTAACGGTCCTCGTTTGGGCAACAAAGTCATTGAAGCCAAGCACGTGGCTAAGGCATACGGAGACAAACTGTTGTTTGACGATTTGAACTTTATGCTGCCCCCCAATGGTATTGTCGGTGTGATTGGTCCTAACGGTGCAGGAAAAACAACGCTGTTCCGCCTGATCATGGGGCTGGAATCGGTAGACAAAGGCGAATTTGAAGTAGGAGAGACTGTAAAGGTGGCGTACGTCGACCAGCAACATAAGGATATTGATCCGAATAAGAGTGTCTATCAGGTTATTTCGGGTGGCAATGAATTGCTTCGTATGGGTGGACGTGATGTGAATGCGCGTGCATATCTTTCACGTTTCAATTTCTCCGGAGCCGATCAGGAAAAACTTTGCGGAGTGTTGTCCGGTGGTGAAAGAAACCGTCTGCACTTGGCGATGGCACTGAAGGAAGAAGGGAACGTGCTGTTGCTCGACGAACCTACCAATGACATCGACGTGAATACATTGCGGGCATTAGAAGAGGGATTGGAAGATTTCGCCGGTTGTGCAGTTGTTATTTCCCACGACCGTTGGTTCCTCGACCGTATCTGTACGCACATCCTTGCTTTCGAAGGCGATTCCAATGTATTCTACTTTGAGGGTTCTTATTCCGAATACGAGGAAAATAAATTGAAACGTTTAGGCAATGAAGAACCCAAGCGTGTTCGTTACAGAAAGTTAATGACTGACTAGAGAAAGTAATAGACTGAAATAATTCTAATACTTTCAGTTTCAAAATAAAAGGCTCTACAATGCTTGTAGAGCCTTTATTGTTTTATAACGCAATAAAATGTTTATCTCTCTTAAAATTTTGTAGTATAATCGTAACGTAGTTCTAAATAATATTAATTATATTTGCCACAGTTTTAAGATCAAACAATTAGTATTAACTAATCAATTACATTATGCAAAAGAGAATGCGATCTTTTTTAGTAGTAGCGATGCTGATGCTTATTGCTACAGTAAATGCACAGGTTACGACTTCCAGTATAGCGGGTAAGGTAACAGCGCAGAAAGAACCTATCATAGGCGCGACGGTAGTAGCTATACATGAGGCCTCCGGAACCCGTTATGGAGCAATAACAAATATAGACGGGCGTTTTACGATGCAAGGTATGCGTGCCGGCGGTCCTTATAAAGTTGAAGTTTCCTACGTAGGATATAGCACTGCGGTTTTCAATAAGATTAATCTTCAATTAGGAGAAACCTACCAGTTAGATATTCAGTTAAAAGAATCCTCAGAATTATTGGATGAGGTCGTTGTTACAGGTCAGAAAGGTGTGGCAGCCAGTCGTACTGGAGCTGCAACTAGCTTTTCTTTAAAGAATATAGAATCAGTGCCGACAATGAGCCGTAGTCTGAATGACATCACCCGTCTGACTCCGCAGGCTACTGTAAATTCCAATGGTGCGATTTCTTTTGCAGGTGCCAACAACCGCTATAATAGCTTCCAAATTGATGGAGCAATGAATAATGACGTGTTCGGCCTTACTTCCAATGGAACGAACGGAGGACAAGCTAGCGTTGAACCGGTTTCATTAGAGACGATTGAACAGATTCAGATAAATATCGCGCCTTTTGACGTTCGCCAGTCAGGTTTTACCGGTGGTGGAATTAATGCAATTACTAAGTCCGGTACAAATAAGTTTCACGGTTCCGCATATTTCTTTGGAAATACACAAGCTTTGATCGGAACTACTGCCGGAGAGATGGAAGAAGGACAGAAACGTACAAAATTAGATAAACAGCATGATTATCAATGGGGTGTAACGATTGGTGGTCCTATTATTAAAGACAAACTATTCTTCTTTGCCAATTACGAAAAAACGGATAAATCTTATCCGACAGCATATAATGTTGGTGATGGTTCCGATTTCACACTTGAGGAGACGCAGCGCGTATTGAATATTTTGAAGGATAAAACAGGTGGTAAATACAATGCGAATTTTGATCCGAAAGACATCTATACACGTTCAGATAAAGTAGGAACAAAAATAGACTGGAATATAAATGATCGTAATAAATTTACGGCTCGTTATAGTTTTGTAGGAGCACAACGTTATAATTTCTCTCGTTCATACTCAAAACTGAATGCTTCCGATGTAGCGTTTGTTTTTACTAATAAGACACATTCACTGACAGCCGAATTAAATTCCCGCATTGGCGATAATATGAATAATGAAGCTCGTTTTTCATATGTACGTGTACGCGATAACCGTGAGCCTCAGGGAGATATATTCCCGGCAATTACCGTAAAGAAAGGGGCATCTTCAATGCTTTTGGGTACAGAATACTCTTCTTGTGCAAATCGTTTGGATCAGGACATTTTCACATTATCAGATAACTTCTCCGTATTGTTAGGCAATCACTCATTGATATTCGGTACTCATAATGAGATGTATCAATTTGAGAATCTGTTTATTCAGAATCTCTATGGTGCTTATACTTTTAACAGTATTGATGACTTAGAAAATGGAGTCATTAATAACTATTACTATGGTCGTTCAAAGGTTGATGTAACGGGTAGGGACGATTGGGCTCCTAGTTTCGGAGCTATGCAGTTAGGATTTTATGCTCAAGACACTTGGAATGCTACCAACCGGTTTACATTGACGTATGGTATTCGTATGGATATTCCAATTTTCTTGGATACTCCTACAAAAAACGATACTTTCAACAATACGGATATAGCTAAAAATTATGGTGTTTATACTAATCGTAAACTGAGTAGTACTCCTTTGTGGTCTCCGCGTTTGGGATTCCGTTGGAAATTGACTGATGATGGAAGAGCCTTGTTGCGTGGTGGACTCGGTGTTTTCACAGGTCGTATACCTTTTGTGTGGTTAAGCAATAGTTTTTCAAATACAGGTATGGAATTTGAGAAGTATTCTTTATATAGTAACGATATAAAGAAATTGGGTAATGCTTTCTATTTCAATACTGATCCCAAAGGACAGGCTGAAATGTTACAAAATGCAACGGCATCTACGACAGAGGTAGATGTCTTCTCTAAAGATTTTAAATTTGCTCAGAACCTTCGTGCTAATCTGGCTTTCGAATATATGCTTCCGGGAGATGTAAAGATGACATTGGAAGGTCTTTATTCAAAGACGTTGAATGATATATATTATCGCAATTTGAATTATGAGATGGATGGTGATGCTACTGTCGGTTCTACTTATCCGTCGCTTGCTTTTGATAACCGACCTATGTTTAAAAAGCAAAATACCGGGTATACTGACATAATGTTGTTGGACAATACAAGTAAAGGCTATACCTATAACGTGTCTCTAAAATTGGAAAAATCATTCAACTTTGGTTTGGATGTAATGGCAGCTTACACTTATGGAGAAAGTAAGTCTATCAATTCTGCGACTTCTTCCGTTGCCTATTCAAACTGGAGATATAATGAGACAACAGGTAATCCGAATGCTCCGGAGTTGAGTGTATCCGATTATAGTATTCCGCATCGTATTGTGGCATCTCTATCTTATGGTAAGGAATATGCCAAACGTTTTAAATCAACGGTCAGTCTGGTATATACAGGTCAGTCGGGTGCTCCATATAATGTGACTTATTACGGTGATTTGAATGGCGACGGTAGTAATGGTAATGATTTGGTTTTTATTCCTACAGATGAGCAGATTGATGCGATGCAGTTTAAGGCTACGGCGAAACTGGATGCAGATCAGCAAAAAGCAGACTTGAAAGCATTCTTAGGCAGTGCGAAGTATCTGAAAGACCATCGTGGTGAGTATTATGAAAGAAACTCAGACCGTATGTCTTTTGAACATCATTTTGATTTCCGTTTCTTGCAAGATTTCAAATTCAGAGTAGCTAAAGAAACACATACTTTGCAATTCTCTATTGATATAATGAATGTTGGTAACTTGCTGAACAGAAAATGGGGACTTGAAAGTTATATGTCCAATAATTCATATTCTCCTATCACATACTCAAAAGGAGGCGAATTTCAATATACTCAAGGAGATAAATACGATCCGTTTAAAGAGATCTCAAACATAAGCTCTCGATGGAGATGTCAACTTGGTTTAAGATATATATTCTAAGACGAAGTATATCATAAGGAAAAGCCGGATGGACAAATAAGTCTGTTCGGCTTTCTTTTTTTATAGCTTCATCCTCATCACCACCGGATTATGATCGCTATAACTCCAGTCCGGTGAAAAGTAATCCGTACTTTTCAGTTCCGGAGAGTGTAGGATATAGTCAATTCTTAGTAAATGCTTGAAAAATTTGAAAGTATACATATAGCCATGTCCGCTTGTCTGGAAGCCATCTTGCAGTTTGTTACCTTTCTTGTCACCTTTCTTATCACCTTTCCTGTTACCTTTTATGGTGTGATAGACATAAGAAGACGGTAGAGAGTTGAAGTCACCACAGACGAGGGTAGGATGGGGGGAGTCGGCTATCAGTTGTTTGAGGACATCAGCTTGTCCGGCACGTTTCCGGAAGTTCTCGTGCAGACCGTCTATCAGAGTCAGAGCGGCACGTTCCGCTTTTTGGGTATCCTCCTTGTAAAGCTCTTTCTCCAGTTTTCTTTTGTTACGGGTCACTTCCGTTGTTTGCAGATGATTATTAAACAGGCGGATCGTGCGACCGGGTATTTCGATGTCACACCACAGGCTGCAATTCTTAGAGTCAGGGTAGGTGATAAGACTCTGTTCCCTGATAGGATAACGGCTGAAAACAGCCAGTTGCAAAAGCTCCTTTCCTTCGGGAGCGGAAGGAATATACTGATACGGCCAGTTAGAAAAAGCGGCACATACACTGTCAATGTTAAATGAGGAATTGATACCGACCTCCTGCAAGCAGAGGATATCCGCTTGCAGATTCTGCATTTGAGTGGCGATACCTTTGCAGGAATACCCCATGTGTTCGTGGTTGAAAGCATCCACATTGTAAGTCGCTACGGTCAATATTCCGGGTGTATAGGTTCCCAGCTTGGCTATCGGCTCCGAGGCCGGGCTGAAAAGAGGAAACTGAAAGACGCAACTTATATACCCCCAATTACCGAATAAAGCAATGAGAGAAAGGAAAACCCAACACCGCCAACGGATCGTCCAATAAATGGCAAAAGCCAAATTAGCCAATAAAAGTACAGGCAATCCTAGACCAATAAAAGGGATAAGTTTGAAACTCTCCGGTGTGGCACTTCCGGCAAAAGCACCCACAAGAGTAACACCTGCCAAAACACCTGTCAGCAGGATAGAAAAATAGTAGAACAGTCTATAAAAGGCTTTCATAATAATCTTAGTAATCTTACTTTATTCTCACACAATATTCTGATTCAGGTATAGTCACTTCTTCGTCAACCACTTATTGATTACCTCTTTCAGTTTCGACTGTGCTATCGGTTTCGCTATGAAGTCATTGCATCCCGCTTCCATCGCAGCTTTCACATCATGCTCATAGGCAAAAGCACTCTGAGCGATAATAGGGACCGTAGCAGACAGTTCGCGAATGATCTTGGTAGCCTCCAGTCCATCCAGATTCGGCATTTTGATATCCATCAGAATCAGATCCGGCTTCACCTCATCGTACAAGAGAACCGCTTCCATACCATCGTTGGCACGGACGAGACGATACTGCTTACTTAGAATAGCGTTCAGTAAATCATAGTTACTGTCCGTATCTTCGGCAATCAGGATACAGACCGTTCCCGTTCCCTTTCCCTTTCCCGTTCCTTCATTCGTAGAACCACCGTTTCCACTCTGCGGCACCTCCTCTTTGTAGAGCACTGTCTTCATCTCCGAATCGACTTCTTTGAGTGTTTCCTGTGTATTGTACGGCAAAGTAAACGTAAACGTTGTGCCCACACCCACTATTGAACTGACGGAAATCTGTCCGCCGAGCCGTTCCACGATAGACTTGCAGATAGACAATCCCAGTCCCGTTCCTTGAGCGTGATTATTCAATTTGGCGAAACGCTCGAACACACGTCCCACCTTTTCCGGTTCGATTCCCGTGCCCGTATCCGTTACATGAAATACGATCTGACCATCCACCAACTCATAACCGTACTTGATACTGCCTTCCTTCGTAAACTTTACCGCATTCCCGATCAGGTTTGAAATCACCTGGAACACCCGGTTCTTGTCCGTCTCTATCCGCAGGCTTTCGTCCGAAGGCTCATAGACAAGTTGCACACCCTCCGGCGTGCGGAATATATGCGCATCATGTATCTCCTGACACAAACTATGCAGACTTGTAAGCCCAAGCGAAAACTCAATCGTTCCCGACTCAATCTTCGAAAGATCGAGAATCTCGTTAATCAGTTGCAACAGACGCTCGTTGTTGGCTTCCACAATCTGATAATACGTTCTCCGTTCTTCCGCGTCATCACTTTCGGCTATCAGATGCGAGAAACCGACAATCGCGTTCAGCGGTGTGCGGATCTCATGACTCATATTGGCGAGGAAAGCCGATTTCAGATTGTCGGACATCTCCGCTTTCTCCTTCGACGACTGGAGTTCCCGCTTGATCATCTCCAGCTCCGTGATATCCCACTCAATGCTGACGATGATAGGAGAGGACAACTCGTCACCATCCACCTTAATCTTCCGTTTGTCAAGAATAATCAGATTCCCGTTCCTGTCCTTTCCCTCAGCGATCCAATGCAATCCTTTTCCGGTAGCAGCTACCTCAATATCCTCCTGCCTCTTCTTTTCCGCTACAATCGGCGGGTAGAAGTCGTAATCATTCTTGCCCACCGGATTGTCATTAAATTGATCCCGGTTGTACGATTCGCGGTTCCGATACACATATCTGAAATCATTATTGACTTCTTTCACCACAATCCCTGCGGGAAGATTATTGATCGTCGTATCCATAACCCTGTTGAGTCGTTTGATCTGCGCCTCATACCTCATTCTTTCCGAGATGTCATGAGCGAACGACCAGAAACTCTCCTCGCCGGAATCACTGATAACGTTGTACATCGTACATTCGTAAGCCAGAATATCCTTATGAATTTTAGAAGGATGATGCGCTATAAACGTATTGCTACCGTTCTGCACCGCATTCTTGCACCGTTCCTGCCAAGCCTCTTCGGTCGGCATATCTGCGGCGACATCATAGATTTTCAACTGACTGATATCCATATTATCCGCCAGACCGTGATTATGCAGAAAACGTCGGTTGGCAAAAATCACCGTACCGTCGGGTTTGGCGGCAAAGATACTCTCTTTCGCATTATTAATGGCATGAGTCAGCGTATTGATGTCATTTCTCCGGTGCTGGAGAGCGGTGATATTCTGAATATACCCTTCTATATTGCAACTTCCGTCGGGCAGTTCCTCCCGCAGATAAGTCTGGATGCGCACATAGAAGATATTCCCGTCCAGCCGAATCCGGTAACTGATACTTTCCTGATTGAATTCCGACACATTCTTCTCGCACCAATCCTCGAAAGCCGGTCGATCCTCCTCCATTATCAACTGCTTGTACGTGTCGAAAGAGATATGCTGCACATCCTCCTTGCACAATACCCCCGTGTATCCTGTATAATGAAACACATTTTCCGCCGTATTATACGTCCAATGTCCGATCTGCGCCACCTTCTGAATCTCGCGCAACGTGCGGTTTGCCTGCTCCAACTGGCGTTTCACGTTACTTCTTTGCGTGATATCCCGATATTGGCAAAGCACCATGTCGTCATACGGATACATGAGACACTTGAAATAGAATGTCTCATCCTTCAGCTCCAGCTTGAAGTTTTTGCTGACACTTCGCTGTTCCCCGATCACCGTCTCGAACACCGGCATAACCTTATCCCTTGTCCGTTCCGGCAAAAGTTCGAAAACATTTTTCCCTAAAAGAACTTCCTCCTGCAGAAACCATAAATCGCAATGAGAATCGATATCCACGCAGATACCATTCCTGTCTATCAGCAACATTGTGTCTGCCGTCAGTTCCAGAATTCTTTGTGCATTGTTTGCATTGTGTAATGTTCTGTCCATGTATGATTTTTTTTATAAGATAACAAAAGATTCCGCAATTTGTTTTTACTTCTCCGCCCGTTTCGCTTTTTCCCACGCTCCGTTTCCTTTTTTCCTTTTCAGGTAACGGATCCCTTTCAACACATTGATATTCATAAAAAGAAAATAATAAGGGATGAAGAGTATCTTGTTCTTAATCTGCCTGGTAGACAGATAATAGCCCCAATATCCCAACCCGTAGAAGAGGATCTGCATCCCAAGCAGCACTCCGTAGAATACCGTAGAACCGCCCGACAGCAGAATCGCCACGTTCAGCGGCAGGAGTGCGAACAGCAGGAACGGAGTGACCGACCACCTCAGCACCCGGTGCGACGTATATTGAAAGCTGAGTACTCCGTAGCGGAACGGGTTCAGCAACGGGCGCAGCCGCCAGATAGACTGCAATCCTCCCGCAGCGATGCGCACCTTTCTTTTTTCTTCCTCCCTCATATCCGCCGAACCGCTTTCGATGGCGTAGGCATTGGTGCAGTAAGCAATCGTGTACCCCTTCATCGTGATTCGCAGCGATAGGATGAAGTCGTCGAGCAACGTATCCGGTTCCATCGCCTCGAACAGTTCGCGGCGTACGGCAAACAGTTCACCCGCAGCCCCCACCGCCGAATATAGCCGTGCGTCCAACGCTTTCAGCGTCGACTCATACTTCCAGTAAATCCCTTCGCCACCGGCGGCAGCCCCGTCCTTCGTCTGCACGGCAATCCGTTTCTCTCCCGCCACGCATCCCACTTTCGGATCCTGAAAGGCGAGTACAATCTCCCGTATCGCTTCCCGGTTCACCATCGTGTTGGCGTCCGTGAAGACAACGAGCGGAGTATCTACAAGCGTCATTCCGCGCGTCATCGCAGCCGTTTTCCCCTGTCGGAGCGGTTGGAAATGCACCGTCGCCTTGCCCTGCCAGCGTGTCTGCAAGCGTTCGTTCGTTCCGTCATTGCTGCCGTCCGTCACCCAGACAATGTGCAGCTTATCCGCAGGATAGTCCAGCTCAAGACAGTTCTCCATCTTCTCGTCCACCACCTCTTCCTCGTTGAAAGCCGTGATAAACAGCGTCACCTCCGGCAGTTCCCCGTCCGTTGCCGGCAGCGAGCATCTCACCGGTTTCACGAAAAGCTCTTTCAGCTTGACAAGGATGTAAAGCAGGATTCCGTAGCCCAGATACGTGTAGAACACAACGAACAGGGCAAACCAGAAAAGAATTTCGAGACAAAGAGTAAGTGTGTTGTTCATGATTTTTCAGCTTTTATTCTTTCCTTTATTTCTTTTTCACGAGATTGCTCTCCTCATCCTTATATTCCTTCTTCTTGGTGAACAATCCGCCGATTCCCTTCAAGCGACTGACGGCACGAACCTTGAAACTGTTGAACAGCGATCCGTCGGCTCCCACCGTGCCATACCCCGTGACGGCACGCGCGCGGCGTTTTCTCACAAAAGCGATTTTCCCGAACTGTTTCAGTTGCAGCGCCAGATACCCGTCCTCGCCCCGGATGATGTCCGTGCGGATGCCCGTTTTCCGTGCCAAATCCGTGCGGTAGGCAAACACCAGCCCCCGCACACTCAGCTCCGGACGCTTGAACGATTGCAACCACAGATGCAGGTCGCGGGTAGCCTCATACAGCTTAAGTCCCCACCGGGAATGCTCCTCGTCCGGAATATAGCTCCATAGCGAACTTACCCCGACCACATCCGGACGCTCCAGCGCATCCACCATTGTCTCCACATACCTGGGCGGATACATCGTGTCCGAATCAATGTTGATGTGATACTTTCCCCGTGCGTGGTTCAGCCCGCAAAGGCGGGCAAAACCGCAACTATGCCGCGTCTCCGTATAATAAGGTACTCCGCACGCCTGAAAAATCTCCGCCGTGCGGTCCTTCGATTCATTATCCACCCCGATGATCTCTACGGGATACTTGCACTGCATCTCGCTCAGCGACCACAGACAAGCCAACAAGTGTTTTTCCTCGTTGTAGCCTATCAGCGAGACGGTAACCACCGGATTCTCGCTCTGAAGCCCGGCGATCTTCCCGCGTATCTCTTCAACCACTACCGGCCGAGCCTCCGAAAAAGGCTTTTCATATACTTGCAGATATTTGCTGTACCATTGGCTCATCGCAGTATTCCTCCTTGTCCTCCTTTAATATCATTTCCTCCGTAAAAATCTCTCTATGTTTCTTACCAGACGATAACCGAATATCCTGATCATCAGCGTCCTCGTGCGATAATACACAATCGCTTTATGTGAAAACCAAGAGTTCTGATAATGATGAATCGCGTATGTGAGAGGCGTTAAGACCACTTGTCGCGAGTCGAAGATCTTAGGTGAAAAATACTCACATGGCAGCACATAAACCTTTTCCGTCATTTCCTGTTTCCCTATCTTCTTCAGTTCACCAAGAGTAGTTCCGGACGGCAGATTACATATCGGTTTCAGTTTTCCGATCGTCTCATTCATAATCTCCGGCAACATACGGATATCCATTTGCCCGTTCTCCTGTATGAAATCCCTGTTTTCGTAATAGTCCAGACAAGCTTTGACCCAGTCACATCCGCTTTCGGCGCCGATGATAGCCGCCTCGATGGTCCCCGCGTTTTCAGCCCCGACAAAATAGGGGAGCGTCAGCAACTCGTCGAAACTCTTGAGCACTTCCACGTCCGAGTCGAGATAAATGCCTCCGTAATGATAAAGCGCATACATACGTATATAATCTGCGGCAAAAGCATATTTTTTGGCGGCGAAAGCCTGTGCTACCCACGAACTGCTGTTCAAGTCGAAACGGTTGCCGTCCCACAGCATCACCTCATATTCGGGGAGGAACTTCTTCCAGCTCTCCAGGCACTTCTGTATTTTGGGTGGATAAGGGTCACCGCTCAGCCAGCATAAATGTATAATCTTCGGTATCATAATAAAACGGTTAACTTTTTTTTCCTCATTTCTCATTTATTTCCTTAATCACCTTCTGCATCTGCGCTTCCCATGACAGCGGGCGCACCGACTCCCGGATCTCAGCCGGTGGAATCTTCAGCGACCGTTGAAACGCAATCAGCTTCGGGACGTCCACCGCCGACTCGTCCGCAGGCACCTTCCACACATACGGCATATCGTCAAAATCCGCATCCGTCTCCGAGTAAGTGAAGGCGAACCCGCGTGCCGCGTACTCCCGGTTTTTCAGTGTCTTGATTTCCGTGATACCGCTCCGGTGGCGTCCCAGACTGCCGATGGCAAAGTCCGCGCGTTCAAAATGCGCATCGAGTTCCTCTCCGTGCAGAGGTCCGTGCAGAATCACGTACTCCTCCAGATGATGGTCGCGTATCACGGGAAGAATCTCCTCCCGTTCCCGTTCGCCCGACAGCGGACCTACGATATGGAAATAAACCTTATATTCCGGATTCGTCCGGTAATACTCCGCGAGGCCCCGTACCAGGCGGTCGAACCCGTGCCAATAGTGCACCTCCGCCACACCGATCAGGTGCAGCTCGTGTGAAATGTCGTTCTGTCCGCTCCGCAGCGGGATAGCGTCGAAATCGATCCCGTTGGAAATCCGGATCGTCCTGCCTCCGAAAATCGTTTCCGCGTTGGAGAAAGTCACGATGCCGTCCAGCAGCTTCGCCATCCGGTGACGGAAACAACGGTCCACAGCGAGCGAAGCCCTCATAGACTGTGAGATGTACTCCTGATCGTAAGGATATGTCGGTATCTCCACCGCCACTTTCGCCCCCGTCTTTTTCAGGCGTTCCACCAGCCGCAGCGTGAAAGGGTTGGCGTTGTGATAGGAACGGATGTACACAAAATCGATCTTCTCCCGCTGCGCATACTTCACGATAGGCGAGTAGTAGACACGTTTCAGCAACTTCGCCATCGTCCCTTTGCCGAAATCGGCCATCACCTCGTCGTCGATCATCAGCCGCCGGTTGCCGAAAGGCGTGGTGTCGTAGTAACACAAGCGAACATCCGCGCCGCACTTCTTGAGTGCCTTCACTTGGTAATGTATCTTCTTACTGATTCCGTTTGCTTTATCGAAACCATGAAATATCAGGAATAAGGCTTTCATGCGTGATCTTTGTCTTTGTGTATTTTATTTATTCCGTTCATTTATTTTCTCTTTCCCGCCATGCTTCGTATTTTCCCCAAGAGGTCGTACTCACGCGTAGCCTGTATATATCCTCCAAAGATAGTAAAACTTACTATACTTTTTACTATTATTGTAAGAAAAATATTTATTCCTTCCGTCGCGTACTGTATCGGCAGGAGAATGGCCGCCATCAACAGGCTTACCGCCAGCGGAGAAAGGAGCTGACGGACGAACGGCAGGACGCTTCGCCGGAAAGTCACCCGGTACATCTGCCAGTAGCATTGCGCGAAGTTGACGGTGAACGTGACGACGATGCAGCTTGCCACTGCCGTCAGCGTGCCGAAATGGAAGATTCCGAGCAGCATACCCGCCACGTTGAGCGCGGACGAGAACAGTCCGCACACGAACAGGCTCTTCGTGTCGCCCGCCGCCTGGAAGATGGAGCCGGAAGAAGACAGTATGATCTGAATCCCTACGGACAGTGACAGAATCCGGAAAACGGGTACGGACGGCAGCCATTGGTCGCCGAAAATGATCAGCGTCACTTCCTCCGCCGTGAAGAAGAGCAGCACGCTGAGCGGCAGTCCGATGAAGGCGAGAAAGCGCAGGATCCGTTCGTAGGAGGTGGCGAGCTTCTCTTTGTCGTCTTGAAAATCGCTGAATATCGGGTGCATCACGGGGGTGATCACTTGTGTGATGTTCTGCAGGGGAAGCATCATCAGACGGTAAGATTTTTCGTAGTATCCCAAGTCGGACATTCCCATGTATTTGCCGATCAGCAGCTTGTCAAGGTTGCGGCTGAAATAGTTGATGACATTGAACAGGAACTGGTAGGCGGAATAGGAGAATATCTTGCGCAGCACCGTCAGGCCCAGCGTGAGGCGCAGGCGTTGCGGATAGCGTTGGTAGGAGATGGCGAATATCAGTATGCTGGATACGATCGGGTTGATAATCAGCGCATACAGTCCCGCTCCGCAGAGTGCTGCGGTGACGGCGGCGGCTCCTGCCGAAACCTGGATAATGAAGCTGCGGATAGCAATGAATTTGAACTCCTTGTTGCGGTAGAACAAAGCTCCCGGCACGATGGTGGCGGAAGCGAAAAACAGGTTGACGGACAGCAGTTGGCACAGTGTCCGCAGGATGTCGCTGTTGTAATAATCGGCTATCAGCCATGACGCGGCGAAGAAGAGGACGCTTATGCCTATGCCGGTCCACACGGTGAACGAGAAAATATCCGACAATTCCTCCCGTGTCAGCGTCTTGTGCTGCACGATGGCGGGGGATACACCCATGTCCGTGAACAGGTTGAAGAAGGCGATGATTACGGTGGCTATCGCCACAATGCCGAAATCGTCCGGCGAGAGCAGGCGTGCCAGCACCCCCGCCACCACGAGCGAGATGACGACGCCGCTGTATTTGGCGAGCGCCGTGTAGAATACTCCGGAGAAGAGCTGACTTTTGAGATTACCTGCCATTTATCGCGTCTTTATAGACTTGAGCATACTCGCGTCCCGTTTTTTGGATATTCATGTTGTCGATGGCGTAGTCGTAGTTTGCCTCCCCGTGTTCGTAAGCGGCATACCGTGCGCCGGTTTCGAGCGCGCGGACGATATCTTCCCGGTCGTCGGGGTCGAACGAGGGGTTTCCGGTGATGGCCAGCAGCTCGCCGTTATTCCCTGTATCGGGACCCACCACCACTTTGTGGTAGAGGAAGGCGAGGGGGATGTTGCCGGAATTCAGGATATCTTTGCGTGGAATCATTACCAGGTCCGAAGCTGCTATATAATAAGGTAGGTCGCAACTGTCCACCAGGTCGTCGTTGCCTCCGGCTCTCAGATGCAGCCAGCGGTTGAGCAGGGGTCTGACCACGTAGTAGCCGAAGCGCGAGAGCCATCTCTTGAGGAAGTTCTTGCCGTACCCGTTGCGTCTGGAGAAAGGGTAGAGACGGGGAGCGAGCAGCAGTTTATGCGGTCGTTTCCATGCGCGGAATGCTCCGAGCACCATGCGTATCTCTTCCCGGTTGCGGAATTTGCCGAAGGCGGTGACAATGAGCGCGTTCTGCGGCAGATTGAGGTATTGGCGTGCGCGCGCCGCGCTGATATCCTCCTGATAGGTATATTCATAGATATGGTGGAGGATGACGACATTCCGGCTTTGGGGGTATCTGGCGGCAAAGTCATCCGCGCTGAAATGTCCCATATGCACCACGATGTCGCTTTGCGTCTCGATGATGTCGTAGGCGCGGCTGATGATGTCGTTTGCGTAGTGCGGACGCACATTGTGCCGCGTGTAGACGAAATGCGCCCCGCGCGAACGGAAGAAACGGATGCGCTCTTCGAGCCGGCGTATCACGTCGGGGTCGTCGCAGTTCCAGCCTACTACTTCTTCCGGCCATTGGAAGTGTATGATGTCATACGCCGTGTCTGATTCCCAAAATGCTTCTTTGGAACATCGTACGTCAATACCCGTCATGCGGATAGCGTCGCATAGAATAGGAGCGAACAGATTGTCCGTATCACTTATTTCTCTGAATACTATGAGCGCTTTTATTGCCTTGTCATTCGTCTCTTCACAATCGTTCATGTCCTTACTTTTGTATCCTTCTTGTGCCACAAAGGTAGTAAACTTATGATAACTTTACCCGTTTTTCCGATTTCTTTTTTCCCTTATCTCCTTTCTCCTTCTCTTTTCTCTTCTTTTCCTGTTCTTTTCTCTTCTTCTTCTCATTTTCCTTTTTCTTCTTTTCATTTTCCTGTTCTTGACTTTTGCTTATCCGCAGGTGCATGGATTTGCTCAGTAACGCCTCTCTCGCCTTTCTCCTCCGTTCCAGTTCTTCCGCGTCGGGGTGCTGTTCGAGGAGGATTTCGCCGGGAAGGTAATCGTCCAGTTTGTCGGGATCTACGGTTTTGATGATGATGCACTGCCCGTTTTGAATCGCTTTGATCATCGTCTTTGAAAGATGCAGGACGTAGAACTTGCACTTCAAGGCTATGAAATGCGTGTAGATCACTTGCGCGTACGATAATATGCTGTAATTCCGGACTTGCTCCATGTTCCATGTCGTGCTGGAATTGATGGTGGTCTGTCCCGCTACTTTCTCGTGCGACAGGGGCGATACGGTGCGCTGGATGTTCAGAAAACGTCCTAACGTGATGTGGACACAATATTTCAGTCTCTCTTTGATTACTTTGTCGTCATTCAGGATGACATTTGACTTCATTTTCATTTAAATAATATTTTTATTTATGGTTATTATATTGCTGCAAAGGTTGTTAAAAGAATCGTAATAGCCCTCTGTTTTTTTCAACAAGTGTAACCAAAACATTTAAAATACCTTTGCGCTCACTGAGTTAGCTCGTCCGAAAAGGATGATTTTCGTGAATAATTTATTAAAATAGAAAGAATAATGAAGAAGGATCAGTATTTTAATCTGGAAGTAAATCTGCTGAATGACGATAATATCGCCGGTATGATGTCGGAACTGGATGCGGCGGAAGCGCTCGGCATTTATGTGATGTTGCTGTTGCACCTGCGTACGAAAGATAATTATGAGGCGTCGTGCACTCCGCTTTTGTTGAGGGCGTTCGCGCGGCGGTATGACCTTGAGTTGGATATGCTGGAAAAGGTGCTCCATGATTATAATCTTTTTGAGGTGGACGAGGAGCGGCAGACGTTCCGGGCTCCGTATCTTGACCGGGTGATGCAAAGGCTTGAGGAAAAGTGGAGAATGGATACCGAAAACGGTAAAAAAGGAGGGCGCCCGAAGAAGCGTGCGAAATGCGCTGAAACGCCCGCCACCAAAGGGCGAAAACCCAACGAAACCCAAGAGAGGAGAGAAGAGGAGAAGATAGGTATTACTCCTGTTGTAAACAACAGCAGCAATACCCTCGCGGGAGGAGCTGCTGACGCTGCTACGGTGGTGACGGGGATTCCTGAAACGGCTGCTACGGGGAATTCGGGGGCGGCGGAGAGTTCGAGGATTAGGGGGACTTCGGGGATGACGGTTATTCCGGAAACGGAGGAGAAGATTTATGTTACGGGGACTTCGAGGGCTTCGGAAATTACGGGGGATTCGGGGAGTTCGGGGAGTTCGAGGGCTTCGGAAACTTCGGAAGTCCGAACTGCTTCTTCCGTTCCTGTTGAAAGGGGAATGAGGATTCGGGCGGTGGATGAGGAGGGGCAGCAACCGTTACAGCCGGTGTTGTCTTGGGAAGTGCTGGTAGACCGGCTTGCCGACTCACGCTTGTATATGGAGCTGGCGGGGCAGCGTTCCGGTCTGGGGCGGCTTTTTATCGACCATCAGCAGCAGATTATCGGTCTGTTCAAAAAGCATATCCTTCTCTACGGAAAAGAAGGCGGCTTGCTCTTCTTTGAGGACGTGAAACGCTATTTCTCCAATTATATCGCTGCCGGATCGCCTACTTGCCGTATGCTGCGCGAAGAGTTGATGCGGGAAATCAAGGAGCGGGAGAGCAAGGATGTGAGCCGTTTTGAAAGTATTGTGGATGGAAAACGGATGTATCTGGGACGTCTTATTCCCGACAGCGCACCGCCAAGGCCCGACAACTCGGCGGTGTGGGATGATGCGCACAAAAGATGGGGGCATTAGTTCAGCACACATCCGGCTGTGGCCTGTTCTATATTTGAACACCGTTCATCCCATATTTGAACGCTGTTCATCCCATATTTGAACGCTGTTCGTCCCACGCTTGAACGTTGTTCGTCCCACGTCTGAAAGCTGCTCATCCCACGTCTGAAAGCGGTTCATCCCACGTCTGAACACCATTCATCCCGTATTTGAAAGTATTAATCTCTCCATGTTCTACATGAAGCGTTTGTCTTCCTGTCCCTGTGTGGGGGAAATATAATTATTCATTTAAAAATAAAGCAAGTTATGAGAAATTTTGCCAGTTACGATGTCGATGTCCGTCGGAGGACAAGCGGCGTAGTGAAAACTGTTTGTAATAAATGTCAGGCCACGCGCCACAACAAACGCGACCGTTCGCTGCGTGTCAACGTCGATACGGGGCATTGTCACTGTTATCATTGCGGGGCGGACTTTTACGTCCCCGACGAAGCGGAAGAGCGTGAGAAAGCCGAACGGCGTGCTGCCCGCCAGCGTCGTGCGGCAGCCGTTCCCCGTCATTTCCAGCGTCCGGTGTTCGATCCGGCACGGACTACGCTTTCCGAATCAGTAGAACGTTGGCTGGTGGAGGTACGTTGCATCCCGCAGAGCGTCATCGCCGGATTGCGCATCACGGAACAGGAGGAATTCATGTCGCAATCCAGTCAGAAGGAGCGTTGCGTCTGCTTCAACTATTTCGAGGACGGACAACTGGTCAACACGAAATTCCGTAGTGTAGACGCGAAGCATTTCAAGATGTTTCAGGGCGCCGAACTGATTCCCTACAACATCGACTCCGTGCTCGGACAGACTTCCTGCATCATCCACGAAGGCGAACTGGATGCCGCCTCTTCCCTTGCCGCCGGATTCAAGAGCGTGATTTCCGTCCCTGCCGGAGCCAACTCGAACTTGTCCTGGCTCGACCGTTTCATGGAGACGCATTTCGAGGATTTGACGGAGGTTATCATTGCCGTCGATACCGATTCCGCCGGACTGCAACTGCGTGACGAATTGATCAATCGTTTGGGCGCCGAGCGTTGCCGTGTGGTGACGTACGGGCCCGGCTGCAAGGATGCGAACGAACATCTGTGCAAATATGGGGTTGCCAGTCTGCGGGTAGCCATCGAGCAGGCGGCGGAGGTTCCGCTCGAAGGGGTGTTCACGGCCGCCGACCTGCACAGCGACCTGCTTGCTCTTTTTGAGAATGGTTTCGGGCCGGGTGCGGAAACCGGCTGGGAGGAAATGGACAAGATCTGCACTTACGAACGGGGAAGGCTTGTCATCCTCACGGGAGTGCCGGGTGCGGGAAAATCGGAGTGGCTCGACGAGCTGGTGTTGCGGCTTTGTCTGCGCCATCAGTGGAAGATCGCTTTTTTCAGTCCGGAGAATACGCCGATTGTCTATCACATCCGAAAGCTGGTGGAGAAGCTGACCGGACACCGTTTTCAGAAGGGGTGCGGCATTTCGGAAGGGCTGCTGATGCGGTCGGAGGAGTTTCTTACCGATAACGTGTCGCATATCTCTCTGAAGGGGAACGCTACACCGGCGCGGGTGCTTGCGAAGGCGCACGAGCTGGTGGTGCGGCGGGGGTGTCGTATTCTGGTGATCGACCCGCTCAACCGGCTTGACCACACTCCGCAGCCGGGGCAGACGGAGACGCAGTATCTTTCCAATTTCCTGAATATGATTACGGAATTTGCGGTGCAGCATAATTGCCTGGTGGTGCTTGTCGCCCATCCGCGCAAGATGAACCGTAACCCGGTGACGAACACTACTCCGCGCGTGGAGATGTATGATATCAACGGCTCTGCCGATTTCTTCAATAAGGCGGATTATGGTATTGTAGTGGAACGTGACAAGGAGGTGGGGGTGACCCGCGTGTATGTGGATAAGGTGAAGTTCAAACATCTCGGAATGGGTGGGATGGTGACTTTTGCGTATGATCCCGTGAGCGGGCGTTACCTGCCGTGCGTGGAATCGCATGATCCGGCTGTTCCCGTAGAACAGCGCGTCGGAGGTGTGACGTTCGACTCCAGTTGCTGGCTGCCGGATAAGGAGCTGTTTGAAGAGTGAATGGCAGGGAGAGAGCTTGCTTAATGGGGTACTTGTCTATGGATGAGCGGTACTTGTGTTCAGGGCTCTTGCAGCACTTCTACGATTAGCCGTACTTGTGCGGGGGTATAGCTTCTGCTTCGGGGATTCATGCCGGTGGCGATGAGTCGTTCTTTCAGTCCCGGAGCGGCGGCTATCCATTTGTTGAAACGGTCTACCGCACTCTGCTGCTGTATGTCGGGGAGGTACAACATGGCAAGTTCCCCTTTTCCGTAGCTTCGGTATTCAAATGTTTTCTCTTTCTTTTTGTCATCGGTCGGCTCTGCATTTGTCTTCATTTTCTGATTGTTTTTAGTCCGTATTTATAGAGTGTAAAGTTACGCTTTTTTACCGGATTTGCCAAGCTGTTCCGGCTGTTTTTGGGGGTGAGATAAAAAGAAAATGAGAGAAAATATAGGTTTTAGCCATTCTTTTCTTAACTTTGTGGGAGAGGAGGAAAAATAGCTTATGAAACGTACAGATATTGTTCATCGTATTGCGGAAACAATGCATCGCATAGCGCCTACGGCACGTACCATACTTTATGGCTCGGAAGCTCGTGGGGAAGCCCGGCATGATTCTGATATAGACTTGCTTATCGTAGTGGATGAGAAGGAACTGACACCGGAAACCGAGCTTACTTTGCGCCGTCCTTTAAGCGAACTGGAAGCGCAAACGGGGGTAGCTATTAATACATTGGTCGTGTTGAAACGTGTATGGGAAAATATTACTACACCACTGACACTTAACATTAATCGGGAAGGCATTGTGTTATGAAAGAGCAATTGGATGATGAAACCCGCGCCGCTATGGTGGATTATCGTTTGGAACGGGCCAGGCAGACGTTAGGAGAAGCGGATTTATTACGTACGGGAGATTATTTTAACGCAACGGTCAATCGGCTGTATTATGCTTGTTATTATGCCGCGTCTGCTCTGTTGTTGAACCGTCATATTGAGGCTAATACCCATAATGGAGTAAAAACACAACTTTCAATGCATTTTGTCCGGACGGGTTTGCTTGATTTGGAACATAGTACAACCTTCGGTTTGCTTTTTGATAAACGCCATAGTAGCGACTATGGTGACTTTGCCTATTGTGACGCTGCTCTGGTGGATGTGCTTCGTCCACGTGCGGAAGCATTCATTAATGCTGTGGAGCGATTGGTAAGAAGTGAGCACACAGCTTAAAAAAGACCTGTTTTTTTGTTCTTATTCCTTGTTATCCTTTCTTAATCCGTTCTAATCCCTCCTAGTCCGGTGTAATCCGTTAATCCGTCTTTCGGTTGTCGTACTTTTGTTGTACCAACAGAAAGGAAGAATGTCCTTCTTTTCGTAGAAACAACAATTTTTATGGCAACAGTTACAGTGGTGCGCTATAAGCGCAGAAAACGAATCAGCGATGCGGATTCGCCGATGGTATTTGCCCTCAAACCTAAGTCGGGGGAGTCAAAAATCTATTCAATAGAGGCGCTGGCGCGCGAAATCGAAACGATCGGTTCGCTTTCGGTGGAGGACGTGTCGCACGTCATGAAATCCTTTGTCCGCGCGATGAAGAAAGTCCTTGTGGCAGGCAATAAAGTGAAAGTGGAGGGGTTGGGAATCTTCTATACCACGCTGACCTGTCCCGGTGTGGAATTGGAGAAAGACTGCACCGTGAGAAGCATTACCCGTGTCAATCTTCGTTTCAAAGTCGACAATTCCCTCAGACTGGCAAACGACAGTACGGCCACTACTCGTGGCGGAGATAATAATATGGTGTTTGAGTTGCTCTCGGATAAGAAGAACGCTTCGGGAGATGATGGCGGCAGTCCGGACGGTTCTGGCGGAGGAGAGGACGGAGATAACAATGGGGAAGCTCCGGATCCGGCGGAGTAATCCGACAGGGATGTTCTACAGATATATTCCGCAGAAATGTCTTACGGAGCAATTCTGCAGGATCTCCGATGTTCTAGTATTCAGTGAATAAATAATCAATTAAAAATGCAAGGCTATGGTTGACAAAATCTTGGAAGTTGTATTGGAAGTGTTGTTTTTCTTTCGCAAAAAGAGAAAAGCTAAAAGAATGAAAGGGCAGGTTGATGAGGAAGATTGACCTGATTGTGATCCACTGTTCCGCCACTAGGGCGGACAGGGATTTCACGGAAGACGACCTGGACGTGTGCCATCGCCGTCGTGGTTTCAACGGTGTGGGGTATCATTTTTATATCCGAAAAAATGGAGACATCAAGTCTACCCGTGAAATAGAACGTATCGGAGCTCACGTGCGTGGCTACAACGCTCGTTCAATTGGTATCTGTTATGAAGGTGGGCTGGATTGTCACGGTCGTCCCACCGATACCCGTACCGAGTGGCAGATTCATTCCATGCGTGTGCTCGTTCTCGCGTTGCTGCGTGATTATCCCGGTTGCCGTATCTGCGGTCATCGTGACTTGAGCCCCGACCTGAACGGAAACGGGGAGATAGAGCCGGAAGAGTGGATTAAGGCGTGTCCGTGCTTTGAGGTGAAAGAATCCGACTTCTTCTCCGGTCAAGAGTAGGATGGAAAACAAGACTTGCAATCTGGTAGCTGAATACCGGTGTTGCAAGTCTTTTTATATTGGGCAATCGCTTCCTATTCCGCCATATTTCTGTAAATATCGAGCAATGCTTTCGCACTGTTCTTCCATGAGAACAGTTTGCTGCGCTCCACTCCGTAGTCCGCTTGTTGCCTGTAAAATTCCGCATCTTCTTCCAGTTGAAGAATCTTCGCCGTGATGTCCTCCGAACTGAACGGATCAGCCAGCAAAGCCCCTTCACCCGCTATTTCGGGCATTGCCGAAGTGTTTCCGGCAATGACAGGCGTACCGCAGGCCATTGCTTCGAGCATAGGGATACCGAAACTCTCGCGAAGAGAGGGATAAAGAAATGCGAATGCACCGCTATACAGTGCCGGAAGGTCGGTATTCGCAATGTATCCGGGGAAATACAGGTAGCCTTTGATGTCCGTAATCTTCTCTTCCCCCAGTATCCGGTCGATAGCGTCTTCCTTGAGGTCGGCTATGAGCAGCGGGAGCTTCTTCCGCGAACGTTTCAGATAGTTACTGTATGCTTTCAGCACTCGCGGCGTGTTCTTCTTCGGATCGGTATTTCCCAAGAAAAAGAGATATTCGTCCGCATCTATATACTTCCGGGTGATTTCCGGAGCTTTGGGCTGAAGATGGAAATGGCTGTTGAATCCGTTGTATACGGCAACCAACTGTTCGTCGGACAGGTGCAGAGCATCGAGGATACGCTGGCGTTCAAACCGGGAAACTGTAATGATTTTCTTGCATTTGGGGAGTATGCGGGGCACTACCAGACGGCGGTAATGCCATCCCATCTCCTGATATAGCGACAGGCTGGACGATTGGCGTTTCTCCAGATAAATGATGTCGTGCAGCGTCAGCACCAACGGCACGGGGCAGTTCAACGGAGCCGTATTGCTGGTACAATGCAACAAGTCGGGGCGGATGCGCTTCACCGCTCGTGGAAGAGCCACCTGTTCCCACAGCGGATAGGTAGGGCATTTCAGTTCGATGACGTGCATATTCTCCGAACTCTTCAGGCATTTGTCTTCACCGGGACTGACGAAAATGAAATACTCGTTTTCGTGATCCATCTTCTGTAACTCACGGATTGTTTCAAGAGCGACGAAATCCATTCCATGTTTGTTGGGGCGGAAGATGCGCTGTGCTTCAATAGCTATTTTCATAATGTTCTGTATGTATAAATTTTTTATAAGCTCCTTTTAGCTTGAACAGGTTTCCCAATGTGGTGAGTGCCAGCAGGGGGATTCTTAGAATCGCCTTTCCCAGCCGCTTGTCAAGCAACCTTCCGGGTATGGGCAGCAGCATTGCCATAATCTGGGCGGCGGACAGTATCCACCATTTGATGGCTGCCGTCCATTCCTGTCCCGTACCTTGCACAGCCTGCCAGACGCCTATGACTGTAAAGATGAATGTCAGCCCGAAAACACCTGCCAACTGAATCAGACGCGGAGGGAGCATCCATTGGAGTATCTTGTCGCAATAGTCCATGTTGCCTTTGCTTACCGCTTCCCGCAGACCGGACAATGAGTGGCGGAGGATACCGAACTGCGCGGCTATCCAGCGTTTCCGTTGATTGCCGATGGCTTCTTCTTTCTGCGTTTTCTCGTCATATACAGGTATTTGCGGCAGATAGGTGGTGTGGATGCGCTGTTGAAGAAGCAGCACTTCCAGTTCTTTGTCTTCGCCTGCCGTTTCGAGGAGCCGCACGTTTTTCCGGAACCACTCCGCTTCGAAAGCCATTCCCGAGCCGGATAAGGCGGCGGAGAGTCCGAGAGCGTTGTGTCCGCTGCGGAAAATCCCGTTGTTGATCTCTTCGCTGATACCGTCGAGGACGGAGATGTCGGTATTCATGTTTTTTCCGGTGCGGTGTGCCTGCACGCTTCTTGCCCCGTTGTCGAAAGCGCGGTTTATCTCGGCGAGAAAATCCGGAGACGTGAGGTTGTCGGCGTCCATGATGGCTACGATGTCGTAGTGCTCGCCGCTGACGGACTCCATAGCCATTGTCAATGCTTTGGCTTTGGAACTGTCCCGGTAGTCGGCTATCAGCAGGTGGATGGGGAGGGAACGCAAGTCCTCGTTTGTGGCGTCCTGCATTTGGTCGGAGATGACGATGATGTCAAACAGCTCCTGTGGGTAGTCTTGTTGCAGGAAACTGCGCACGGAGGAGGCGATCACCCGGTCTTCCTTGTATGCGGGGAAGAGCACGACGAAACGCCGGAAGGTGCGGGCGTCCGGGAAACGGGGAGCCCGATAGAACTTGGAGGCGATGGCGTATAGCAACAGGTAGCCTACACAGAGTGCGAGGAGGGTGAAGAGAATCCAGTCGATGATGTTCATGGTACTCAGAGGTTTTGTTGTTTAGTTTTTTTGGGGGGTGGCGGACGGAAGAGTCAGTCCGGAGTTGACACCTTCGCAGACGGCACGGAATAAATCGAACCGTCCTTTCAACGCATAGAGCAGGCCGTTTTTCAAGGCGGCGACGGTGCTTTGATAGAGCACGGAGGCGACCCGCGCGAATCCCCGCAAATTGCGCCGGGCATAGAGCAGACGGTTGCGTGTCAGATAATAGGTACGCAGTCTGCTGAGCTGTCCGGTACTCCGGCTCTCCTTGTGGAAGACGGTGCAGCGGGGTTCATACCATAGCTCGTAACCGGCGCGTGTCATGCTGGTGCTCCAGTCCAGCTCCTCGTAATACAGGAAAAAGATTTCGGGCATCATCCCCGCTTTCCCGATCACCTCACGTTTTATCATCATGGCGGCGCCGTGCAAATAGGGAGTGGGGTGGGGAGTGTCGTATGTCCCGTCGTCGGGGCAGTCGAACCCCAGCATATTGTTGCGCAGCGTGATGCGCGACAGCGGGGTGAAGCCGGCGAATTGTATGTGTTGTGGCGGAAAGGCGAAGCGTATTTTCGGTGATACGCCTCCGATTTCGGGACGGCTTTCCAACCGTTCTACCAGGCAGGAGAGGTCGTCCGATTCGATGTAGGTGTCATTATTGATAAGGAAGAGGTATTTGCCTTGCGCCGCACGGATCCCGATGTTATTGCCTCCGGAGAATCCTCCGTTCACCTCGCTGCGGATGGTGGTGACGGTGGGGTACAGCCTGCGTATTTTGGCGGCTTCGTCTTCGCGTGAGGCGTTGTCTACTACGATAATCTCATAGCTCACGGAATGTATCTTGTCCTGCAAGGACTCTATCAGCTCGCAGGTATCCTCAAATCCGTTGTAGCAGATGGTGATAAATGATAGGTCGGGAATCGTGCTTTTCGTCATTTCTTATCTGTTGGTTTCTCAGTTATTTTCTTAGTTGATGATTAACTCTTTCTCTTTTGTCTCTTCGTCTTTCTCTCCTTTCTCTTCACTGATACGTCTGTCTATGTAGGGAGCGGCGAAGCAGAGGGCGAAGCCTGTGTACACGGTCAGCTGGTTGGGGTATTGCATCACGTCGTTGACGTAGGCGGCTATGAAGAATCCCGCATCCATGCAGAGCCAGGCTGCCACCAGTCCCCGCAGGTTTTTGTTACGCACCTTGAACATCAGTATCCATGAGCACCAGGCGAAAAGGACACCGTGAATGGCGAGGTAGAGGATGAGACCGACTATGCCGGTTTCTACCCAGACGGCAATCAGCCACGAATCGGGAGGGTAGGGCATTTGTTCTTTGGAGTTGAAGTTGCCGGCCTTGGACAGTCCTATCCCGTAGCCTATCGGTTTCCTTGCCATCAGTTCCTTCATCCGCTGGCGGTTTTCCACACGCACGAGGTAGGAGGCGTCTTCGGTGGGATGAAAGGAGGAACGCATCTTATAGATGTATTGGTTTCCGCTCCCGATATTGGTGTAATAGAAGAATACAAAGACGCTGATGGATATGAATATCCCCCCTAATAGCGCTTTCCAGTTTTTGGCTATGATGGTAATCATCAGCATACCGCCCATAAGGACGCCCATAGCGGAACGGGTTCCGGAAATGCCCATACCGTAGATACCGCACAAGGCGACGAAAAGGAAATAGAAGCGCATCCATCTGGAAGCGGTGAAGAAGGAGGCTATGGCAAAAGTGACGGCTGCCATCGCTGCGTGCACGCCGTAGTTCGCCGCGTCCGAGAAGCAGGAGAAGTAACGTATGCCCGACCAGATGATGTGGGTGCGCGCGCCGCCGAGAGCGTACAGGAAGTAAAGGTCTTTGGCGCTGAAACCGTGGTTTTTCTGCCAGTATCCCTTGAGGGTGAAGATGATGACGAACACGGACCATACGATCAATAGCAGTTCTATGTCTTTCTTGGTACGTATGACGACCGGAACGACGAATGCGCATATCAGGGGAATGAGCACGTAGGGCGTGATGTTGATGTTCCATGCCTCCAACACGTTGTTGGGGTTCATTATCTCCATCAGATAATATAGCAGCCAGACGATGAACAGCCAGGTCATGAGGTTTTGCCCGCGCTTCCATTCGGTGGACTTGTCGTTGCTGAGCTGTATCAGGCAAATAACGGTGAGCAACAAGATGAGAACCATTGAGAACAGCCCTGTCTTGACGTTTACAAGCATACTTACCGCTATTAGCGCGAATTGTGCGGCAAGCAGGATATGGAAAGTAGTGTTCCTATTCGTCATCGTCCTCGTCTTCTGCTTCCTTTGCTTTTCTTCTGAGGTTGAATATGATCTTTTCTGTCAATGACAACTGGCTGAAATGATAGCTGATCCTGCGCAACAGGGTATATGGCGGCAACTGTCCGGTGAAGTCTTCGGCGGCTTCACGGCTGGCGTTGGTCAGGCAGATACGGAAAGGCACACTGCTCTTGCCCAACTGCAACATGAGCTGCTCGCATAGTTGCTTGTCTATCGTTTTCCATCCGCGATCGGCCGGAGTCACCAGTATGTTGGCGTTGGCGTCGTGCAACAGGGCACTCGATATGCTGCTCTTTGACAGAGGCGGATAGGCGACGATCAGCACGTCTTCTCCTTGCGGCGTATAGAAGTCCGTGACGCTCCTTGCAAGCAGGTATTGGGTGGACGCGGTATCGAAGTCTTTATCGTAGCAGATGAACTTCGTGTTCAGTTTGCGGCTTTGCATGAACCCGCAGATCAGTGTCCCGATTATGTCTTCTCCGGAATCCTCGCTGGTGCTGAACAGGTTGATGATGAACACGCCGGGGGATTTCCGCTTGGTCAGGAAGCGGAGCAGGGAGTTGGTCAGCTCCCTTACGGAAAGTTGTACGTACGTTTTGGTCAGTCCTCCGTAGCGGGCGGTCGAGAGGCTGGGAACGGCGCCTATCACCTTATATCCCGTCACCCGCAGGGTGCGGCTGGCGTCACGCAGTGTTCTGTCAAGCAATTCTACCAATACCAGCAAAGCTATGATAATCACGAAGATGGCGACACAGGCGGCTATGACGATCTGTTTCCGGTTGGTCGAGTTGGCTCCGATCGGATAGGTTGGCTCATTGAGGACTTTCAGCGTGGCGGAGGTCATCTCCAGATTCTTTTTCCTCAATAAGGCTTCGTTGTAACTTTGCAGGACGGTCAGGTAGCTGCGTTCCGTGAAGTTTATGCTACGTTCTTTCTGCTTGATGGTGGTACCTACAGGAGCGAAGAATACGTAACGGTTGTTCAAGTCGCGACGGGCGCTTTGTACGATTTTCAGTTCGGCTTTCGCCTTCTCGTAGAGCAATGTCTGTTCCAGCCATTGGTCGATGATATTGGTGCGCGACGCGCCTTCTTTGGTATATTTGTGGCCTACGTATGAGGTAGTCAACTCGTTCAGTTCTTGTTTAAGCTCGTTCAACCGCTTTTTGTCTCCTTCCAGCGAATGGGGGTCTTTCTTGTTGGAATCGGTCATCGCTTCGGCTTCCGATATCTTGCCGGTGATGTTGGAGGCTTCGCGCAGCTTGTCTACGAACTCCATGTTTTTCAGTACCTGCTTGGCATTGCTGTCCATGTGTCTTTCCAACTCTTTGAGCATGGATGAGGTACTGTTGAACGCGAAAAGCGCATCTTGTTCTCTCAGTTCGTATTCCTTGCTGATGGCGGCTATTTCCTTAGTCTCGTCGAGGTAGTTGATAATGCGTTTTTGTACATTATACTTCGTCAGGTCTTCTTCTTCCGCTTTCAGTTGCTTTCCGATACGTTTCAGCTCTTCTTCGAAATACTTGATCACTTTGTCCGTCTCTCCGTAACGGATACGGCGGTATTCCTCGACAAACTCGTGCATCAGGATACTTACGGTGTTGTAGGCGATACCCGGATCACCGGAAGTATAGCTGATGTCCAGCAGGTCACTGGTGAGGCGGCGCTGTACCTTTACATTTTTCAGAGCACCGTAGCTGTAATAGGGATGGGAATAATAAAAGAGCCCGTAGATGTAATTGTCTCTATGCGGACGCATATATGCTTCCAGATTGGCTACTGTCTTGTCTTCGCTCGATTTGTCGATCAGTTTCAGTATCTCGTCTCCCGGAGGGCTGTTTTTCAGATGGTTGTATGTGTAGTTGTAGCTGGAAGGGGTGATTCCGTCGTTCTCTTTTTCCGGATTCCCTTTGATCAGTATGCGGGCGAACAATCGCAGGCTGACTCTTTTCAGCGTACTTTCGGCCTGCATGATACTGATGAGGTTGTCCATGGAGTTCTGCACGGTTGCCCAATCGGTGCGTTTGTCACTTTCGAGGTTGTAGCCCGAAGCGACTCCCGTGTAAAGGGTTGCTTTCACATCATACCCGCCTCGCATATGGCGTGTGTAATAAATGACCAGTAATGTGAAGAGAGTGGTCCCTATCAGTATCAGCCAACGATGCCGAAATAGGGTCCGTATGATGGAAATGATGAAATTCATATCTTAGTCTTTTATTTTCGTATAATGGGCGTGCGTGAAATAATTTCAAGTATCATGAGACTCTTGGTTAACTCGAACTTGCTCTTTTCGTATGCTTCACGGGCTTGCGACTGCCTTTCCTTGTCTGTCGCCAAGTCGGTGGATTCGATGGTTCCGTTAGCAAAATTCTTTTCGGAAATCTCATATTGCACGTTCGCCAGCACCAGACCCTCGCTTCGCATCTGAAGGACTTTCATCTGTGATGTAGCCATCGCGTACATCTCGATTATGTTCTTCTTGATCTCATCGTATTTGATTTCCCGCTCAAGCTCCGCGCTCTTCAGATTGAGCTTCTGACGACTGACACGCGCCTTGAGGTCAAACAGGTCGTCCAATGGGATGCTGACTCCCGCTCCTACCGTATATCCGTTCTGGGCTTGGGTGGAGTAGGTGGGGTATGGCTCTATGTAAACGTCTGTATAGGTGGATTCATTGCCGAAAGTACCGTATTGGTAGCTTCCCCGCAGACTGAAGAATCCGAGAAATGCACGCTTTTCTTTCGCCAGCAGTTTGCGCTCTACCGCCGCTTTGACATCTGCCATCTCATAGATGGGGTTGTCTTTGGCGTTCTCAAACAGGACGGAGAGTGGGGGAAGAGTGATGTTGCTGTAATCTTCTTCGCTTAATTGAGTATAATCACTGACCTCTTGCGCAACGATCGGTGTGTTGGAGGTGAATAAAAGGAGTAATCCTAAACAGATATATATAATTCGTTTCATAAAATAACCCTGTTATTTGCTTCTGCTGTGTTCTGTTGTGACATAGCTTGCGCAAATATAAGGATTAATTTCATTTATGAACAGTCTTTTGTTGTCAATTTTGCATTCTTTCTTGTTAATTTGTGCTAGAAGGGCTCTGGCACGTTGAACTAGAAGGCCTCCGTCATGTTGAAATAGAACAAATTCTGCTTGTTCACCATGTCTCTTCCCAAGTCGAGACGTACGTTCATGCGGGGCTGGACTTCTATGCGCAGGCCGACTCCGAGATTAGGCAGGACGCCTTCTATCTTTCCCGGTGTGGGTCCCATGAATCCGCAGCCTCCCCAAGCCACATATCCTATGTGGTTCAACATCTTTTTGATCCATGTGCTTTTGTCTGTATTTATCATCTGGCGGTATTCAGCCATCATTACATGAGAGGACTTGTCGCGGAACTGTCCCATGTAATAGCCGCGAAGGTCGAAAGGGGTTCCGCTCAATACATATTTCGTCAAAGGGACGTCTCCGAATGCGTTTTTGCTCTGCACGGTCCAGGCGAGAACTTTCCGCTTTCCTACCGTTTTGTATTGACGGTAGTCTATCTCCAGACGGTAAAAATTATCGTCACCTCCGAAAGCTTTGCTGTACATCATCCCCCGAAAATCGAGGTAAGTGCCCCGATAGGCATTGGCGGGTACATCGCGTGTGTCGTAGGTCAGCAGGAATCCGAGTCCTGAACTGAAATTGGTGTATCCATGTTCCGTGCCGCCTGCCGCGATATATGACGGTTGCTCGACCATTCCCGCCGCCGGTTTGGTAATCTTGTCGTAGTTCAAGTCAACCTGGGGACCTGCGAAGAAATCGCTTTCCCCCAACCGGAACAGAAACCACGGATTCACCTGAATACCGCTATACCGGTATTCACTCGTATCTTCCCCTCGCGGATAGTCCTTGTTGGTGCCATATCCGATACCGTAGAAGTTTTCGATGGTGTTTTTGTAGGAGAAAGTGCCGAATATGCGGAAACGGTCACCTTTGAAGAAGAGTTGCGGCTTTGTCATGAGGTTGAGCCCTCCGTTGAATATCAACGCGATGGACATGGGTACGACGGAACGTCTCTGGGTGGTGTCGCTCGGATTCATCCGGAACGTCATCAACGCGCTACCGCCCACCAGAAAACCGAAATCGGGTGTGTAGCTGGGACCTCCCAGAATGTTGTAATGTAAATTCCGCTTCGCCACACGCTGGCGACGTAACTCGCGTTTGGTATCTTTTACCGTCCTTGTACTGTCTGTCTGAGCCAGCATGACACCGATGGGCAACAATGCCATCCATATACCTATTATATATTTCTTCATCTTGTAGAGCTTCGGCTGTTTCATATTCTTTCTTAATTTCAGGGTACAAAGAAAACGCTTTTATTCCGATTAGTTTTCATATTCATAGATAATAAATGTAAATTCGCTCTTTTTCTTTACTTCTTTCTTTGGTTTCGGGAGAAAAGAAAGATGGGGTACGTGTGCGAACACGAAGATAATTACGGAAAAATCTCCGTAATTACTCCCTTTTTTCCTCCCGAATCCCAATCTTATTTATTACTTTTGCGGCAAATTTATGAAACCATTATTTTATATAGCATGGCAAATGTAATAAAGTTACGCAAAGGCCTTGACATAAACCTGAAAGGTAAAGCTGCTGAAACGTACACAACAGTGAAGGAGCCGGGTTTTTACGCCCTCGTGCCCGATGATTTTCCTGGTGTGACACCGAAGGTGGTCGTAAAGGAACAGGAATATGTGATGGCCGGTGGACCCTTGTTTATCGACAAGTATCATCCTGAAATTAAATTTGTTTCGCCCGTGAGCGGCGTAGTGACGAGTGTAGAGCGTGGAGCTCGTCGTAAGGTGTTGAACATCGTGGTAGAAGCTGCTACTGAGCAGGACTACGAGGAATTTGGCAAGAAGAATGTGGCAACGATGGATGCGGAGGCTGTAAAGAACGCTTTGCTGGAAGCCGGTCTTTTCGCATTTATCAGACAACGTCCTTATGACATTATCGCAGATCCGACGGTGACTCCGAAAGGTATCTTCGTTTCTGCTTTCGATACCAACCCGCTGGCACCCGATTTTGAGTTTGCGCTGAAAGGTGAAGAAGCAAATTTCCAGACAGGACTCGATGCACTCGCCAAACTGGCAAAAACTTATCTGAGTATCAGCGTGAAACAGAATGCTGCCGCTCTGACGCAGGCCAAGAACGTTACAATCACCGCATTCGACGGACCGAACCCCGCCGGTAACGTGGGTGTTCAGATCAACCATCTCGACCCTGTCTCTAAGGGAGAAACGGTATGGACTATTGATCCGCAAGCCGTTATCTTCATCGGCCGTCTTTTCAATACCGGTCGTGTGGATTTCACCCGTACGGTGGCAGTGACAGGTTCCGAAGTGCTGAAACCTGCTTACTGCAAACTTCAGGTAGGGGCGCTGCTCACCAACGTGTTTGCCGACAATGTCACTAAGGACAAGGACTTGCGCTATATCAGCGGTAATGTGCTGACTGGAAAGCAAGTGTCTCCGAACGGATTCCTGGGAGCGTTCCACAGCCAGTTGACGGTGATTCCCGAAGGGGATGATATTCATGAAATGCTCGGATGGATCATGCCGCGTTTCAATCAGTTCAGCGCCAACCGCTCATATTTCAGTTGGCTGATGGGCAAAAAGGAGTATACATTGGATGCCCGCGTGAAAGGTGGCGAACGCCACATGATCATGTCCGGTGAGTACGACAAGGTATTCCCGATGGATATCCTGCCCGAATATCTGATTAAGGCTATCATCGCCGGTGATATCGACCGTATGGAAGCGCTTGGTATCTACGAAGTCGCACCCGAAGATTTCGCTCTCTGCGAATTCGTCTGCTCTTCGAAGATGGAGCTGCAACGCATCGTTCGTGCCGGACTCGATATGCTGCGAGCTGAAATGGCATAATCGCCCGACTGTCGGCAAATAGTAAATTGTAAATAGTAAAATAGTAAATATATTAATGAAAGCGTTAAGAAATTATCTCGATAAGATAAAGCCGAACTTTGAAGAAGGCGGCAAATTCCACGCATTCCAGTCGGTGTTCGACGGCTTCGAAACATTCCTGTTCGTGCCCAGCAAGACTGCGAAAACGGGAACGCACATACACGACGCGATCGATAGCAAACGCATCATGTCGATTGTGGTTATTTCGTTAATACCGGCTCTCTTGTTCGGTATGTACAACGTAGGTTATCAGCATTTCACTCACACGGGCGCTACCGGTAGTTTCTTTGAGATGTTTATCTACGGATTCCTGGCAGTGTTGCCGAAAATTATTGTATCATACGTGGTAGGTCTGGGTATTGAGTTCGTTGTGGCTCAATGGAAGAAGGAGGAGATTCAGGAAGGATTCCTCGTTTCCGGTATCCTGATCCCGATGATCGTTCCGGTGGACTGTCCGCTGTGGATTCTTGCCGTAGCTACCGCATTTTCTGTGATCTTCGCGAAAGAGGTTTTCGGCGGTACAGGTATGAATATCTTTAATGTGGCATTGATCACTCGCGCATTCCTGTTCTTCGCATATCCGACCAAGATGTCCGGTGATGCCGTTTGGGTATCGGGCGACAGTATCTTCGGTTTGGGACAGACGGTGGACGGATTGACGGTTGCCACTCCGCTCGGTGTGGCCGCCACGACAGGCGCTGCTCCCGCGTTCAATATGGATATGGTGATCGGTCTGATTCCCGGTTCTATCGGCGAGACGAGCGTGATCGCTATCTTGATCGGCGCCGTTATCCTTCTGTGGACAGGCGTGGCAAGCTGGAAAACTATGATTTCCGTATTTGTAGGTGGCGCGTTCATGGCATGGGTATTCAACGCGATCGGCATGGAAGGCAATGCTATGGCAAATATGCCGTGGTACGAACATCTTGTGCTCGGCGGTTTCTGTTTCGGCGCCGTATTTATGGCTACCGACCCCGTAACGTCCGCACGTACTGAAAAAGGCAAGTATATCTTCGGATTCCTCATCGGTGTGATGGCTGTTGTCATCCGTGTGCTGAACCCGGGTTATCCGGAAGGTATGATGCTCGCCATCCTGTTGATGAACATCTTCGCTCCGTTGATCGACTACTGTGTGGTACAGGGCAATATCAGCCGTCGTGAAAAACGTGCTATCAAGTCTAACCAATAAATACCGAATGAAAATGAATACAAATAGTAACAGTTATACTATCATTTATGCTTCGGTAATGGTTATTATCGTTGCATTCCTTCTGGCATTCGTCAGCTCTTCGCTGAAAGCTACGCAAGACAAGAATGTACAGTTGGATACGAAGAAGCAGATTCTTGCCGCATTGAATATTAAGAATGTGGAGGATGCGGATGCTGAATATAAGAAATATGTGAAAGGCGATATGCTGATGAACGTTGACGGTACGTTGACTGAAAACACCGGAGACTTCGTTACGAACTACGAGAAAGAAGCAAAAGAGGAGAATCGTCTTCATGTGTTTGTCTGCGAAGTGGACGGACAGACGAAATATGTAGTTCCTGTTTACGGTGCAGGTCTTTGGGGTGCTATCTGGGGATATGTCGCACTGAATGAGGATAAGGATACTGTATACGGTACTTACTTCTCTCACGCGAGTGAGACTCCGGGTCTGGGCGCTGAGATCGCTACCGACTGGTTCCAACAATCGTTTGTCGGCAAAAAGACGCTGGAAAATGGTGCGGTCGCTTTGGGAGTCGTGAAACACGGCAAGGTAGAGAAAGCTGACTATCAGGTGGACGGTATCTCCGGTGGTACAATCACTTCGGTAGGTGTGGACACTATGCTGAAAGAGTGTTTGAAAGAGTACGTGAATTTTTTAACTAAATAATAAGGAGGAGAAAAATAGAATATGGGACAATTGTTTTCAAAGAAGAATAAAGAAGTATTCTCTGCTCCGTTGGGAATAGATAATCCGGTAACCGTACAGGTGCTCGGTATCTGTTCCGCACTTGCCGTTACCGCAAAACTGGAGCCTGCTATCGTGATGGGACTTTCGGTTACGGTTATTACGGCGTTTTCTAATGTGGTGATTTCATTGTTGCGCAAAACCATTCCTAACCGTATCCGTATCATCGTTCAGTTGGTTGTGGTAGCTGCGTTGGTGACTATCGTGAGTGAGGTTCTGAAAGCGTTTGCATACGATGTAAGCGTACAGCTTTCTGTATATGTAGGTCTGATCATTACCAACTGTATCCTGATGGGACGCCTGGAAGCATTTGCCATGCAGAACGGCCCGTGGGAATCTTTCCTGGATGGTGTAGGTAACGGACTGGGTTACGCCAAGATTCTTGTTATCGTCGCGTTCTTCCGCGAACTGCTGGGTTCGGGAACATTGCTCGGTTTCAACATCTTGAACTACGAGCCTATTCAGAAAATCGGATACGTGAACAACGGTCTGATGTTGATGCCTCCGATGGCGCTGATTATCGTCGCTTGCGTTATCTGGTACCAACGTTCACGTCACAAAGAACTGCAGGAAGAAAGTAATTAATTCTTCATTCTTAATTCTTAATTAAAAGATATGGAACATTTATTAAGCTTATTCGTCCGCTCTATCTTTGTGGACAACATGATATTCGCGTTCTTCTTGGGTATGTGTTCATACCTGGCTGTATCGAAGAATGTGAAGACTGCCGTAGGACTGGGTATCGCCGTGACTTTCGTGTTGCTGGTGACGCTCCCGGTCAACTATCTGTTGCAGACTAAGGTGCTGGCTGCCAACGCTATCATCGAAGGTGTCGACCTTAGTTTCTTGAGTTTTATTCTTTTCATTGCCGTTATTGCCGGTATCGTGCAATTGGTGGAGATGGTGGTGGAACGTTTCAGCCCTTCGCTCTACGCTTCATTGGGTATCTTCCTTCCGCTGATTGCCGTTAACTGTGCTATCATGGGTGCTTCTCTGTTTATGCAACAACGTATCAACCTCGGTCCGAGCGATCCGAAATATATCGGTGACATCTGGGACGCTCTTTCATACGCGTTGGGTTCGGGTATCGGTTGGCTGCTGGCTATCGTTGGTCTGGCTGCTATCCGTGAGAAGATGGCTTACTCTGATGTGCCTGCTCCGTTGAAGGGCCTGGGTATCACATTTATCACAGTAGGTCTGATGGCAATCGCATTTATGTGTTTCTCTGGTTTGAACATCTAAAAAGAAAGGAATAAGACAATGGATATGAATTTAATATTAGCGAGCATTGGGGTATTCCTTGTGGTTATTCTCTTGCTTGTGGTTATCCTGTTGGTTGCCAAGAACTTCCTGGTGCCGTCAGGTGACGTGAAACTGACAATTAATGGCGAAAAGGAACTGGAAGTGGCTTCCGGCTCTACTTTGCTGAATACGCTGTCTGTGAATGGCATATTCCTGTCATCCGCTTGTGGTGGTAAGGGTTCTTGCGGACAGTGCAAATGCCAGGTGCTCGAAGGTGGTGGAGAGATCCTTCCTTCGGAAATTCCTCACTTCAGCCGCAAACAGCAACAAGATCATTGGCGTCTGGGCTGCCAGGTGAAAGTGAAAGGGGATATGTCTATCAAGATTGATGAGTCTATACTTGGCGTAAAAGAGTGGGAGTGCGAGGTTATCTCCAACAAGAATGTGGCTACATTTATCAAAGAGTTTATCGTTGCTTTGCCTAAGGGTGAACACATGGACTTTATTCCGGGTTCTTATGCGCAGATCAAGATTCCTAAATTCTCAATGGACTATGACAAGGATATTGATAAGAGTCTGATCGGTGACGAATATTTGCCTGCATGGGAGAAATTCGGTCTGATGGGATTGAAATGTAGAAATGACGAAGAGACGATTCGTGCCTATTCTATGGCGAACTATCCTGCCGAAGGTGACCGTATCATGTTGACAGTACGTATCGCTACTCCTCCGTTCAAGCCGAAAGATCAGGGACCTGGATTTATGGATGTAATGCCGGGTATCGCTTCTTCTTATATCTTTACCCTGAAACCGGGTGACAAGGTAATCATGAGTGGTCCTTACGGAGACTTCCACCCGATCTTCAATTCCGACAAGGAAATGATGTGGATCGGTGGTGGTGCCGGTATGGCTCCGTTGCGTGCGCAAATCATGCACTTGACGAAGACGTTGCATACTACCGACCGCAAGATGTCTTACTTCTATGGTGCCCGTGCCTTGAACGAAGTGTTCTACTTGGAAGACTTCCTGCAAATCGAAAAGGATTTCCCGAACTTCTCATTCCATCTGGCACTTGACCGTCCGGATCCTGCTGCCGATGCCGCAGGTGTGAAGTATACTCCGGGATTCGTTCATAATGTGATTTATGAAACTTACTTGAAGAATCACGAAGCTCCTGAAGATATTGAATACTATATGTGTGGTCCTGGCCCGATGTCGAAAGCCGTTGAGAAAATGCTCGACGATCTCGGTGTTCCGGCACAGAACTTGATGTTCGATAACTTCGGAGGATAGTATTTCATAGAATCGGGTAGCTTTATATATAAGTTATATAAGGGCTGCTTAGGATAGGGAAAGTTCGGAATCGGGCTTTCCCTATTTTTTTAACTAGAGAAGAGCGGAATTGCCGTTGGACAAAGGTGATTTTGTCATTGGGCAACCATGAATTCACCGTTGCCCAACGGCAGTTTCTTCATTAATCGAAAGAAATTAGTGAAATTTGTATACAGATAATAGGCTTGTTGGATATGGATTGCTTGAGTGCGCACTATTCTCAATATACAATGAAGATAATTAATATTCAATATTGATTTTCATCTTATTTTGTCCCATTTTTGCAGTCTCAATACCCCAAGAGTGTTGTTTATGCGAAATATTTTCTATCTTTGTAGCGTTGCGGCAATGGTGTTTGCGTGTGCAACATTATATATTAATAGATGAAAGTGTTTAGCTTTTATCCTTGTTAGGAAATCTGGTAAATTTCAATAGACATAAGGATAGCAATAACACTCATCACTTGTATCGCTATGTGTAACTTTTACATATACTTTATGGGTGTGGGGTATTGTTTATTTATGTCAAGGTTTTACCAGAACCTCCTAACAGATAAACTAACGACTCCACACTTTTTTTATAGACCAACCACTGCACAGGAGCCGAAGTGGCGACAAAAACTCTAATAATTATGATGAAAAAGACAGCTTTCTTTTTCTTAACGCTTGTGGCTTTTAGCTTCTCATTCTACAGTTGCAAAACCAATACTGATGAGTTATGGGATAGCATTCACCAATTGGATGGGAGGGTTACCTCATTGGAAGAGCTATGTAAGCAGATGAACGGGAACATCGGGGCGATGCAGACGCTGGTTCGAGCATTGCAGGATAATGTAAGCATTACGAAAGTTACTCCTCTTATGGAGGGAGGTAAAACAATTGGCTACACCATTACTTTCTCAAAGGGAGCTCCTATCACCATTTATCATGGGGAAAAAGGAGATAAGGGTGATGCCGGTGAAGACGGTTCTACTCCTGTGGTCGGTGTAAAAATGGATACTGATGGTATTTATTATTGGACACTGAACGGAGAATGGTTAACCGATGACACGGGAAATAAAGTCAAGGCAATAGGTAAAGATGGAGAAGATGGTGATGATGGTAGTTCTGGTACGGATGGGAAAGATGGTATAGCTCCTCAATTGAAAATAGAGAATGGTCGTTGGTGGTTGTCAACTGATGGTGGTGGCACATGGTCTGATATAGGACAGGCGACTGGAGATGCGGGAAAAGACGGTACAAATGGTAAGGACGGAGTGGATGGCGACGGTATGTTTAGTGATATTGACTACACTTCCAGTCAGGACTTTGTTACTTTTACTTTGTCGGATGGAACTGTTATAAAACTGCCGACCTGGTATGCTTTTGGCGAACTGCAAGGTTTGTGTGAACAGATGAATTCTGATATTTCGTCTATGCAATCAATCATTGAAGCACTACAACAGAAAGATGGTATCACTAATGTAGTACCTTTGAATGAAAATGGTAAGGTAGTTGGTTACAAGCTTTATTTTGAGAAACGTGAACCGATAACTATATATCATGGTAAAGATGGGACAGACGGTAATGATGGTCAAGACGGTTCGGACGGTGAGGATGGTGTGACACCCGTTGTCGGAGTGGAACAAGATACTGACGGTATCTATTATTGGACGTTGAATGGCGATTGGATGAAAGATGATAATGGTAATAAGATAAAGGCGCAAGGTGTTGACGGTTCGGATGGACAAGATGGCACAGATGGTACTAATGGTGTCACTCCACAGTTGAAGATAGAAGAAGACGGCTATTGGTATATATCTTATGACAATGGTTCGAACTGGACAAAACTTGGAAAAGCGACCGGTGCGGATGGAACAAGTGGAGACGCTTTCTTCAAGAATGTGACGGAGGATGATGATTATGTTTATTTGGAGATGCAAGCCGGAAACATTATCTCCGTACCCAAACACAAAAAGCTGTCTATCACTTTCAATGAAACGGAGGATATACGGGTATTAGCCAATCAGACTTATCCCATTCAATATACTATTACGGGGGCTACGGATAAGACTGTAGTGAAAGCTTTGGCGCAAGATGGTTTCCGTGCTGTGGTAAAATCTTCGGGTAATGCTTCCGGAGTAATTGAAGTGACTACACCGGGAACGATACTTAGCAGTGAGGTATTGGTTTTCGTTTCCGATGGCGAAGAACGTACTATCATGCGTTCCATCAATTTTGTGGAAGGAGTGATTAATATCACCGACCGTTCTTATACGGTTCCTTATACTGGTGGTACAGTGAGTGTGCAGCTTTCCACTAATATCGATTATACCGTAGAAATTCCAGAAGCGGATAAAACATGGATTTCTATCGCTCCGACATCACGTGCCATAATGCGGGATGAAACGATTGCATTTAATGTCCAACAGAATAATAATACTCAATTGCGTTATTCGATTATTAAATTAGTTGACAAATTGGGAGTTACTTCTGAAACAATACAGATTACTCAGCGTGGAGGTAGTTCACAGGATATTTACGTGGCAACAGCAGGAACTTTGGAACAACAAATCAATAGTGAAGACGCTAAAATTTTAGAAGAATTGAAAATCACAGGACATCTGAATACCTTTGATTACGAGTTTTTAAAGACTATGCCTAACTTGAAAACGGTAGATCTTTCAGAATTGAGTGATACAAGTATACCGGCTAGTGCCTTTAATAATTCTCTGGTATCTACAGTGTTATTGCCACTGAATTTAAAAACAATTTCAGATAGAGCGTTTTATAATAGTTCTATTACTTCCATTTATATACCTCAGACAGTAGAAAGTATTGGTCAATATGCTTTTGCGAACACTCTTAAATTAACAGGGAATATTGTGATTCCTTCAAAAACTGCAACTATTGGAGAACGCGCTTTTGAATATTCTGCTTTTAACGGGACTTTGATATTAGAAGAGGGAGTGCAGAGTATTGGAACAGCAGCATTTGCTGGTTGTAGCAAAGTAACAGGAGACTTAGTGATACCGAATAGTGTAACAAGTATGAAAGGGTCTGCATTTCAATCTTCTACTTTTACAGGTTCATTGAGTATAGGAAATGGGTTAACAGATATTCCGGCTTATGCTTTTCATGGTTGTAGCTCTTTTAAAGGAAAAATTACTATTGGAGAAAATGTTAAGAGTATTGACGATCATGCTTTTGAAGGATGTGCAGGATTTACTGGTAATTTGGTAATTCCTAATAAGGTTGAGACTATTGGTATTTATGCTTTTTATGCTTGTATTGGATTTGATGGATATTTAAGTATCGGAAATTCAATGAAATCTATTGGAAAGTGTGCATTTGTAGGGAAAGAAGATAAAAAAACATATACTGTTGTAGATGGTGGCAGAGAAAAACAATATACTAGCTATTCTTGGACTCGTATTTTTAATAAAGTATATTGTAAGGCTCTAAAATCACCAACATTAGGAATGGTAAATTTAGCAGATGGTGATACATATACGTCTACTGTTCCAGTCTATATCGTTTTTGGAACAGATAGTACACGGAAATATTATGGATTTAGCTATATTGCAGATCCGATCATGTGTGGTAAAAATTATCCTCAATATCTATTTATCCCAATAAATGCTTCAGGATATAATATAAATGGATGGGGAGGATTTGAAATTAAATCAGAAGTCGAATTTTAAACTATATAATTATGAATAACTCAAGTTCAAATCCTTGCGACCAAATCTGTAAAAAACAAGTCGCATACGACAAGGCCGTTGAAGCCTATCAGTTCCATGTACAGCGTTATCATACATGGGTTAACTATTATGCCATTTTTGTTGGCGCTTTGTTTGTGGCGTTTTATACCATTATGCCACAATTAGGAAATATCCAACGCAGTCTCTGCAGTGAGTCTATTTCTTCATTTTTAGCCAGTGTGTGGCTACCACTTTTGATTATAACCTTAGGATGGTTTGCATCCATGTGCTGGCTGGCTAGTATTATCGGACATTATGAATGGATGAAGAGTTGGATGCGAATTGTGAAAAAGAGAGAAGAAGCTTTCTTTGAAACAACTCCTAACCAATCATCTAATACTTCATCGGTTTCATCTGAAATATTTGTATATGGAAAAGTCATGAGGGAACCAGATAGAAGCGAATCTAACAATATGTTACCCAAATTTATCTCAACTCAAAAAATAACCCAATGGTTTGTGTGGAGTGTTATTTTAGCGTGGATAGTAAGTTCTGTTTCCCTTTGGATATTTACAGACTGTTGTTGGTGGCTCCTTGTTCCTGGTATTTATTTACTTCTTACGACTATAACAGGATATTGTCTTTACAAAAGAACAAGTAATTTATATTCTTCGGACATCTGATATAGCTTGAACATAAAAACAATAAATAAGGATAGGAAGTTATATTTCTATCCTTATTTTTATAACATATCGTGTAACATCGCGAAATATTATCTATATTTGCAATACGCTCTACATTTGAGCCTTGATGAATACTATTTGTGATGGATAAAAAGGAACAAGATATAGCTTACTTCTTGTCGTTTTGTATTGAGCAATATAAAAACGAAAAAAGAATGACCGGTACAGAAGCAATGAACTTTCTGAATCGTTATGGTGTGTTGGAATATCTTGCTGAACACTTTGAGATATTGCATACTCAGAACCGACAATGGATTCTTGCCGATATTGATGAATTTATCAAAATAAGAACAAACGAAGAAAAATGAAGCTATATCACGGAAGTTTAGAGATAGTGAGCAATCCGGAAATCCGTACATCCAATCGGACATTGGATTATGGGATTTTATACTACAACTTCGTTTGAACAAGCTGAAGCCTGGGTTAAGCGTAGGATAAAAGAGAAAAATGCTGATAAAGGGTATATTAATGAATATGAATTTGATAAAGGCGCTTTGGATAAATTCAATAGTTTGATTTTTGAGAATCCAACCGATGAATGGGTCGATTTTGTGATGGCTAATCGTACAAATAAGGATTTTATCCATTCATACGATATTGTATATGGTCCGGTAGCGAATGATAGAGTATATGCCGCTTTTGCTCTTTATGAGGGAGGTTTGCTTGATAAACAAACGTTGATTGCAGAATTGAAAGTTTATAAATTGGTAGATCAATTTTTATTCCATACCAAAGAGGCATTACGAGCAATTGTATTTATTGAAGCAAAGGAGGTGACCTTATGAATCTGACTATTGATCAAAAGAATCTACACCTTATTCTTCCTTCTAAAGTAAGCTGGGTGGCCGGAATGTTGGCCGAAGATAGAAATATGAGTACTTTGGAAGCAGTGAAAGCCTTTTATGCATCTGAAACCTACAAACAGTTGGAAAAGGAGGAGACAAAAATGTGGCATTTGGGGCCGGTAGCCCTCTATCAGAGTTTGCTGAAAGAAAACTTGTAATTACTTTAAAAAGACATGTTAGAGAAAAATGAAATTATACAGTCAGCCCTTCACAACCTGAAGATTGAAGAGTTGAATCCGATGCAGGAAGCGTCACTGGAACAGGCTACCGGAAGGAAAGACGTTATCTTGTTGTCGCCGACCGGCTCGGGAAAGACACTTGCCTATTTGTTGCCTTTATTGCTCACACTGAAACCTGGCAATGACAATGTACAGGTTTTGATTCTGGTTCCTTCACGTGAGCTGGCTCTGCAGATTGATAGTGTATTTAAGGCAATGGGAACTGCTTGGAAGACCTGTTGTTGCTACGGCGGACATCCTATCGCGGAAGAAAAGAAGAGTATATCAGGCAATCATCCCGCTATTATTATCGGTACTCCGGGACGTATTACCGACCATCTGTCTAAAGGAAATTTCAATCCCGAAACGATTGAAACTTTGATCATCGATGAATTTGATAAATCATTAGAATTCGGTTTCCATGATGAGATGGCAGAGATTATCACGCAACTGCCCGGACTGAAAAAGCGGATGTTGCTTTCTGCAACCGACGCAGAAGAGATCCCGGAATTTACAGGGCTGAACCGTACAGTCAGACTGAACTTCTTGCCGGATGCTGCCGACGAACAGGAGTCCCGTTTGAAATTGATGAAACTACTTTCTCCGGCAAAAGATAAAGTTGATACTTTGTACAATCTGCTTTGCACATTGGGAAGCAGTTCGAGCATTGTTTTCTGCAATCATCGGGATGCGGTGGATCGTGTGCAAAAACTGCTGGCAGATAAGAAACTGTTTGCCGAACGTTTTCATGGCGGTATGGAACAGCCGGATCGTGAGCGGGCATTATATAAGTTCCGTAACGGTAGTTGCCACGTGTTGATATCTACCGACTTGGCTGCCCGTGGACTGGATATTCCGGAGATTGAGCACATCATCCACTATCACTTGCCCGTGAATGAGGAAGCTTTTACGCATCGGAATGGGCGTACGGCACGTTGGGACGCTACCGGAACTTCTTATTTGATTCTTCATGCCGAAGAAAAACTCCCTGCCTATATCCCGGAAGATATGGAAACCGTCGCATTGTCTGAAAATCCACCCCGTCCGCCCAAATCTGTTTGGAGTACTATATATATAGGTAAGGGTAAGAAGGAAAAACTAAGCAAAATGGACATTGCCGGATTCTTGTATAAGAAAGGTAATCTGACTCGTGAAGATGTAGGAGCGATAGATGTGAAAGAGCATTATGCTTTTGTCGCTGTCCGGCGTGCAAAGGTCAAACAACTCCTGAATCTGATTCAAGGCGAGAAGATAAAAGGTATGAAAACCATTATTGAGGAGGCAAAGTAGGATAGGTTGACATCTACGGATAACAATATGGTGTATATATCCTGTATAAACCAATAAAAAGAAAGGAAAATCTGCTTTAAAACAGTATTTTTATAAGGAAAGATTTGTGCGGCGGAAATAAATTCGTAAATTCGCAAGGTCAAAAGACAAAAGTAACGAAATTGTTAAACCAAAAACAAACTTCAAATGAAAAAGCATAATTTCAATGCAGGACCTTCCATTCTTCCGCGTGAGGTGATAGAGGATACAGCGAAGGCTATTTTAGATTTCAACGGCTCTGGTCTCTCTTTGATGGAAATCAGCCACCGCGCCAAAGACTTCCAACCTGTGGTTGACGAAGCAGAGGCATTATTCAAGGAATTACTTAATATCCCCGAAGGCTATTCGGTACTGTTCCTGGGTGGAGGTGCTAGTATGGAGTTCTGCATGGTTCCTTATAACTTCCTGGAAAAAAAGGCTGCTTATCTGAACACAGGTGTGTGGGCTAAAAAAGCGATGAAAGAAGCTAAAGGATTTGGTGAAGTTGTAGAAGTTGCTTCCTCTGCTGAAGCTACATATACTTATATCCCCAAAGATTATACAATCCCGGCAGATGCAGATTATTTCCACATTACTACTAACAACACCATTTACGGTACAGAATTAAAGAAAGATCTTGATTCTCCGGTTCCTATGGTTGCCGATATGTCTTCTGACATTTTCTCACGTCCGATCGACGTTTCCAAATATATCTGTATTTATGGTGGTGCACAGAAGAACCTGGCTCCTGCCGGTGTGACATTCGTAATTGTGAAGAATGACGCTGTGGGCAAGGTTTCCCGCTACATCCCGACAATGTTGAATTATCAGACTCACATTGATGGCGGTTCTATGTTCAATACTCCTCCTGTTGTGCCTATCTACGCTGCATTGCTGACTTTGCGCTGGATCAAAGCACAGGGTGGTGTGAAAGAAATGGAACGTCGTGCTATCGAAAAAGCTGATATGTTGTATGCAGAAATCGACCGTAATAAAATGTTCGTGGGTACTGCCGCTAAGGAAGACCGTTCACGCATGAACATCTGTTTCGTAATGGCTCCCGAATACAAAGACCTCGAAGCCGACTTCTTGAAGTTTGCTACTGAAAAAGGTATGGTAGGTATCAAGGGACACCGTTCGGTAGGTGGTTTCCGCGCATCTTGCTATAACGCTATGCCGAAAGAAAGCGTGCAGGCATTGATCGATTGTATGCAGGAATTTGAGAAACTTCATTAATATATTATTTTCACCACAGATTACACGGATTGGCACAGATTTCTAAGGTTCTATAATCTGTGGAAATCTGCGTAATCTGTGGTGAGCCTTTATAAATAGAATCAGAATATGAAAGTACTTGTAGCTACTGAGAAACCGTTTGCTAAAGTTGCAGTAGACGGTATTCGTAAAGAAATAGAAGCAGCCGGATACGAGCTTGCTTTACTTGAGAAATATACAGATAAGGCCCAGTTGCTGGATGCAGTGAAAGATGCGAATGCCATTATTATCCGTAGTGATATCATTGACGCGGAAGTGCTTGATGCCGCTAAAGAACTGAAGATTGTAGTTCGTGCCGGTGCCGGCTACGATAACGTGGATCTGGCCGCTGCCACTGCCCACAATGTATGTGTGATGAACACTCCGGGACAGAACTCGAATGCTGTTGCCGAACTGGCTTTGGGTATGATGGTATATGCTGTCCGCAACTTCTACAACGGTACTTCCGGTACAGAATTGATGGGTAAGAAACTGGGTATTCACGCTTATGGAAACGTAGGTCGTAACGTAGCCCGCGTTGCCAAAGGTTTTGGAATGGAAGTGTATGCTTACGATGCATTCTGCCCGAAAGAAGTAATCGAGAAAGACGGTGTGAAAGCGCTGGATTCTGCAGAAGAACTCTATAAGACTTGCCAAGTAGTGTCATTGCATATCCCTGCAACTGCCGAAACGAAGAATTCTATCAATTATGCTTTGTTGAAGGATATGCCGAAAGGTGCGATGTTGGTCAATACTGCCCGTAAGGAAGTTATCAATGAGGCTGAGCTGATTAAATTGATGGAGGAACGTGCCGACTTCAAATATATCACAGATATTATGCCTGCCGCTAATGCGGAATTTGCAGAGAAGTTTGCCGGACGTTATTTCTCTACTCCGAAGAAGATGGGAGCGCAGACGGCCGAAGCCAATATCAATGCCGGTATTGCTGCCGCTAAACAGATTGTAGGCTTCTTGAAGGACGGTTGCGAAAAATTCCGTGTGAATAAATAATATTCATAGAAATAAGTAGTATATTTGAGCCACAGATTTTAAATAAGTCTGTGGCTTTTATTTTTTACATATAAAATACTAATATCATGGCAATAATTAAACCTTTTAAGGGCATTCGTCCTCCGCAAGACCTGGTAGAGCAGGTCGCTTCACGTCCTTACGACGTATTGAACTCCGAAGAAGCCCGCGTAGAAGCGGAAGGTAACGAAAAGTCTCTTTATCATATCATTAAACCGGAGATTGATTTCCCGGTAGGTACAGACGAGCATGATGAGCGTGTGTATGCCAAAGCTGCAGAAAATTTCCAACTGTTTCAGGATAAAGGCTGGTTGGTGCAGGATGGCAAGGAAAACTATTATATTTATGCCCAGACCATGAACGGGAAAACCCAATACGGGTTGGTAGTCGGTGCATACGTTCCCGATTATATGAATGGGGTGATTAAAAAGCATGAACTTACCCGCCGTGACAAAGAGGAAGACCGTATGAAGCACGTTCGTGTGAATAATGCCAACATCGAGCCTGTTTTCTTCGCTTATCCTGATAATGACAAGTTGGACTCAATCATCAAGAAGTATACGGCAGAAAAACCTGTCTACGACTTCATCGCTCCGGGTGACGGCTTCGGTCATACTTTCTGGATTGTTGACCGGGAGGAAGACATTGCCCGTATTACCGAAGAATTTGCTAAAATGTCGGCTCTTTATATTGCTGACGGCCATCATCGTTCCGCCGCCGCTGCATTGGTCGGTGCAGAAAAGGCGAAGCAGAATCCGAACCATCGTGGCGATGAAGAGTACAACTACTTTATGGCTGTCTGTTTCCCTGCCAACCAGCTGACCATTATCGATTATAATCGTGTAGTGAAAGATCTTAACGGGTTGACTCCCGGACAATTCCTTGATGCGTTAGGCAAAAACTTTATCGTAGAAGAAAAAGGGACGGATATCTACAAGCCTTCCGGTTTGCACAACTTCTCTCTTTATCTGGATAGCAAATGGTACAGCTTGACAGCTAAAGCAGGCACATATAATGACAATGATCCTATCGGTGTGTTGGACGTTACTATCTCTTCCAATTTGATTTTAGATGAGATTTTGGGAATCAAGGATTTACGCTCGGATAAACGCATCGACTTTGTGGGGGGTATCCGTGGCTTGGGAGAGCTCAAGAAGCGTGTGGATAGCGGTGAAATGAAAGTGGCTTTAGCGCTTTATCCCGTATCCATGAAACAGTTGATGGACATTGCCGATACTGGTAATATCATGCCGCCGAAAACCACTTGGTTTGAACCCAAACTCCGTTCGGGACTTGTGATTCATAAGTTGGATTAATAACTGTCATCTTATAACAAGAGCTGATATCTTATAAAATTGAGCGGTCGATCTGTTGCAATCATACGGTTAATTGCGTCAGATCGACCGCTTGTTTCCATGAAAAAGAGCGGTTGTTTATAGCGAAACGACTGCTCCTTTGTGCCACATCAACCGTATATTTGTGGCAAACGTATCATTTAATATTTCCAAACGACAGATGGTATTTTCCGTGTAAAGCCGTATCTTTGCAACATGACTGCTGAAGATACTTATAAAACCATCTCCGAACCCTCTGAAGGTATTTATACGGAAAAGCGAAGCAAGTTTATCGCTATCGCTCTTCCTGTGCGTAGCCTCGATGAAATAAAGGCGCATCTTGAAACGTATCAGAAGAAATACTATGATGCGCGCCATGTGTGTTATGCCTATATGCTCGGAGCGGCACGCAAGGATTTTCGGGCCAATGATAACGGAGAGCCTTCGGGTACTGCAGGAAAACCGATTCTCGGACAAATCAATTCGAACGAGTTGACAGATATATTAATCATTGTAGTCCGTTATTTCGGTGGAATCAAGTTGGGCACAAGCGGATTGATTGTAGCTTACAAGGCTGCTGCTGCCGAAGCCATTGCTGCCGCTACAATCATAGAAAAAACGGTGGACGAGGAAGTGACTGTTATGTTTGAGTATCCTTTTATGAATGATATAATGCGTATCGTGAAGGAAGAAGAACCGGAAATACTCAATCAGTCGTATGATATGGATTGCAGTATGACATTGCGCATTCGTCGTTCGATGATGGCGAAACTGCGTGCCCGGCTGGAAAAGGTAGAAACGGCTCGGATTTTAGATGAAGAAGAAAATCATTGAATGGAAAAGTGCCAATTAATATACTGAAAGTAAAATAGGAGAGAAAGAGAATTTGAACCGGATGAGAAAGAAATACTACATGATATCGAGATTGCTTTTGCTTTTTCTTGTGTGGAACGGTGTACAAGCCTATGCACAGGAAGCTCAAAAGTTTGCTCCCAACAACATTCCTGTTCCTTGGTATTCGCAGAAAATAGCGGGATATCCTTATTCGCATTGTTCTCTGGCTTCCTCGTTAATGGTCTTTGATTATTTTAAAGGGATGACGGCTGATACGCAACGCACAGCTCAGGATGCAGAACAGAAACTGATTGAATATCAGCGGAATTACTTTCTGAAAAAGCGCGCTCCTTTCCGTCGTCGCACTTCGATAGGGCAAGGAGGATACTATTCTTTTGAAATTGATTCTTTGGCACGCTATTATGAAAACATGATAAGTGCCGAACATTTCCAGCAGAAAGATTATCGGATATTGAAAGATTATATCGATCGTGGTATACCTGTGCTTGTGAATGTGAGATATACAGGTGCGGTTCGTGGTTTGCGTCCCGGTCCGAGAGGACATTGGATGGTACTTCGCGGTATTGATGACAAATATGTGTGGGTGAATGATCCCGGACGTTCACCGGAGATGCGGAGCAAAGGGGAAAATATCTGTTACCCTATTAAGAAACAGCCGGGCAATCCTTCTTATTTTGATGGTTGCTGGACGGGACGATTTATCGTAGTCACTCCCGGAGAATGGATACGGAACTCCCTGTTTGCACAAGTCGGCAAGCTCCCTCCGTTGGAAGAGGTGACCCATATCCTTCCTCCGGTTGTGCCGTCTGCAATTTTTCCGCAGGTTATCAATCAGTAGGAGTTGCTTATGGCCTATATATAATAAGGAAGATAGCAGTCGCAGAGATAGGATAAAATTAGATTAAGATAAAAACAGTTGTAGCAAAATAAAGAAAAAATATATGGCATTCGAAGCAACTAAAAAAGAATGGTGTGAACTTTATACTTTCTTCCGTTTGTTGGCGGACGGGAGAGTAGCGTTAGGCACGGCGGAAGCAAAGGCAGGAGATATATTCTGGCCTGTTGCAATGATTCAGAGGGAAGAGCATGACGGGACACGTCGGTATTATATTGAGGAAGAGACGATTCGCATCGAAGGGGAAACAGGAGTTAAAACTATGCCTCGTGAAGATTTCGGTATCGTAGCGGACTTGATACTGAAAGCGGTTAAATCCTCTTCGGAAAACGATGTGACCTCTCCGGATGGAGTAGAGGAGTTTCTGGATGAAGCGGCTATCTTCGACTTGGAGGCAAAAACGGAGGATCGCACCGATTTCTCCATTGCATTCTGGCATTCGGAAGCGCCTTTGAGAGGATTTAATGTCCGTTCGCGGTTGAGTGCCATGAATCCATTGTTGGATGGAGGGCGTGCGGCGAATCTTAAGCTGGAGCAGACCGGGATTAAATTTGCTACTCCGACAGTAAACAAGATCAATGCTTTGCCGGAGAGCCCTAATGAAGTTGCCGAGCGTATGATGATGATCGAACGTTTGGGAGGAGTACTTAAATATTCGGATGTGGCCGACCGTGTATTTCGTAGCAATCTTTTGATGATTGATTTGCATTTCCCGCGTGTACTGACAGAGATGGTTCGTATAATGCACCTTGACGGCATATCACGTGTGAGTGAGCTGACGGAGATTATCAAACAGATGAATCCGCTGAAGATCAAGGATGAGCTGATAAACAAGCATAAGTTCTATGAATTTAAAATAAAGCAATTTCTGATGGCACTGGCATTGGGAATGCGTCCTGCAAAGATCTATACCGGGCTGGATTCGGCAGTGGAAGGCATTCTGCTGGTAGATGGTAATGGAGATGTGCTTTGCTACCATAAATCCGAGAAACAAGTGATGGAAGATTTCTTGTTTCTGAATACTCGTTTCGAAAAAGGATCTTTGGAGAAGGATAAATACGGATTTTTGGAGAGGGAGAATGGAGTCTATTATTTCAAACTAAACGCAAAGATCGGATTGGTCAAACGGTAGAAAAAAGTATAAAGTATTGAGACTGTCAAACTAATAATGATGATATACTTATATAAAACACTTGTCGCCCATGAAAACAAATGAAATTTTAGAAAACATCAAGGCGCGCCGTAGCGTGCGTGCTTATACGGAGCAACAAGTTCCGGAAGAAGATTTGCAGGCAATCCTGGAGGCTGCAACGTATGCTCCGAGTGGAATGCATCTGGAAACATGGCATTTCACTGCTATTCAGAATGTCAGTAAACTGGCAGAACTAAATGAACGCATAAAAGGAGCTTTTGCTAAAAGTGATGATGTCCGTTTGCAGGAACGTGCCCGCAATAAGGCTTATTGCTGTTACTATCATGCCCCGACTTTGGTAATCGTTTCTAACGAACCTACTCAATGGTGGGCGGGTATGGATTGCGCTTGTGCAATAGAGAATATGTTTTTGGCTGCACAGTCTTTAGGTATCGGCTCTTGTTGGATCAATCAGTTAGGTACGACTTGTGATGATCCCGAAGTACGTGAATTTATCACTGTATTGGGAGTACCGGTTAGTCATAAAGTATACGGCTGTGTTGCGTTAGGATATGGCGATCCGAAGATTCCAATGAAAGAGAAGAAGGTAAAAGCGGATACTGTAACTATTGTTAAGTAGAAATCATACTTTCAGATTTACACTTGGACTTATCTTCTATGTTACGAGGCATAAGCCTTGGGGAAACTAATGTTTCTCCAAGGCTTCAGTTTGTTTGCCCCCTTGGCTTATAGAAATAAGCCCACGCCTCAAGGAATGTGAGCCCCGGGCTTACTCAAAGGTACCATAGCGAGTGGGTAGCAACTTACGGTCTCCCAATGTGTTGTCTACACGTGCTACATTTACCCAGAATTTATTATCGCGTACACTCTCTATCGGATAAGCTGCCTTCTCACGTGTGTAGGAATGCTCCCAACGGTCATTCACAACCTCGTATTCCGGATGCGGCGCGTTAGCCAATACATTATCGTTCTTGTCCGCTTCGCCATTCTTCACTTCCTGAATCTCTTTCCAGATATTCAGCATGACAGCTACGAAGTTATCCAATTCCGCCAAACTCTCGCTTTCCGTAGGTTCAATCATCAATGTGCCGTGAACAGGGAACGAGAGGGTAGGGGCATGATAACCGTAGTCCATCAAACGCTTGGCGATGTCATTTTCGGAGATACCGGTCTCTTCGTACACTTTGCGGCATTCCAGAATCATCTCATGGCCAACAAAACCATTTGCTCCACGATAGACAATGCCGTATGTGTCTTTCAGACAGGCAGCCAGATAGTTGGCGTTCAAGATCGCTATTTTAGTAGCTTGGGTGAGTCCTTCCGTACCCATCATCCGGATATATCCGTATGTAATGGGGAGAATACCCGCACTACCGAACGGAGCGGACGATACCTGATTCTGGGTATTGCCGAAGATACCGTGTCCGGGCAGGAAAGGAACCAGATGTTCCGCTACACAGATAGGGCCTACTCCCGGACCTCCGCCACCGTGTGGCGAGGCGAATGTCTTATGAAGATTCAAGTGGCAGACATCCGCGCCGATGAATCCCGGATTAGTCAATCCCACTTGCGCGTTCATATTGGCTCCATCCATATATACTTGCGCTCCGCAAGCATGGATAATGTCGCAGATCTCTTTTATTTCCGTTTCAAATATACCGTGGGTGGAGGGATAAGTGATCATCAGCGCAGCCAATTCCTCCTTGTTCTCTTCGGCTTTGGTACGTAAGTCATCCATCTTCACATTTCCGTGCTCGTCGCATGCGCAGGTGATTGTTGTAAATCCCGCCTGGATAGCCGATGCAGGATTCGTTCCATGAGCCGATGCGGGTATCAATATCTTGTTCCGATGTCCTTGACCTATACTTTCCAGATAGGCACGAATAACGCGAAGGCCCGTATATTCTCCCGCAGCCCCCGAATTCGGTTGTAGGCTGACGCCGGCGAAGCCGGTAATAATCTTCAAGTCGTCACTCAAATTCCTTATAAGTTCACGATACCCTTCCGCCTGGTCTTCCGGAACTAACGGATGCATTCCCATAAACTCGGAACGGCTTAAAGGCAACATTTCTGCGGCTGCATTCAGCTTCATGGTGCATGATCCGAGAGAGATCATGGATTGTGCCAATGAGATATCCTTTCGATCCAAGCGTTTGATATAACGCATCATTTCCGTTTCCGTATGATATTTGCTGAACACTTCATGGGTAAGGAAAGGAGTCGTACGTTTCAAGGCTTTGCTGATCGTACTTCTTTCCGGGATGTCGTCTACCTTCTGATAGTCCTTTCCGGAGGCAATGGCGAAAATGGAAAGCAGCACATTAACGGCTGCAATATCCGTTGTTTCGTCAATACTGAAACCTACGTCTCCGTTCTCGTAATACCTCAGATTAACTTCCTTGCTAAGGGCAATCGTGCGAATCTGTTGTGCGGAAACGTGTTCGGGCAATTCAAAACGCAGTGTGTCGAAATATTGCGCATTTACTTGCGTGTAACCGAATTTCTTCAGTTGCTTGTCGAGAAACACTGTGATACTGTGGATGCGGGAGGCAATGGTCGAAATCCCTTCCTGTCCGTGGTAGACTGCATAGAAGCCTGCCATTGTGGCCAGCAGAGCCTGTGCCGTGCATATGTTTGAGGTCGCTTTTTCACGTTTGATGTGCTGTTCGCGAGTCTGCAATGCCATCCGGTAACAGAGTTTTCCATATTTATCTTTAGACCATCCGATGATTCGTCCCAGCATATTCCGCTTATACTCATCCCGTGTGGCGAAGTAGGCTGCAGACGGACCGCCATAGAACATGGGCGTACCTAAACGTTGCGTCGTTCCAAACACGATGTCCGCTCCCCATTCTCCCGGAGGAGTCAGCAGGGCAAGGCTCAGAATATCGGCAGCAACAGCCACTTTGCATTCTGCCGTATGCGCTTTCTCTGTGAATGCGGCATAGTCTTCCACATTTCCGTTGGAATTGGGATATTGCAAGAGGCAGGCGAATATTTCCGGTGAAGGTTCGAACTCTTTATATTTGCCGACACGCAGTTCGATACCTTGAGGAACGGCACGTGTTGTCATGACAGCCAATGTCTGCGGGAAAATATTTTCGTCCACAAAGACTACATTGGCGCCGGACTTTTGTTGTGCGCGTGAGCGGAGGGCATACATCATACTTACGGCTTCGGCGGCGGCAGTACCTTCGTCGAGCAATGAGCAGTTGGCAAGCGGCATGGCGGTGAGGTCACATACGGCAGTCTGAAAGTTCATCAGTGCTTCCAGACGTCCCTGTGATACTTCCGTCTGATAAGGAGTATAAGAGGTGTACCACACCGGATTCTCGAATACATTCCGTTGAATGACGGCGGGAGTAATCGTATTATACCAACCCAATCCAATATAGGTCGTATAAAGTTTGTTTTTACCAGCCAATGTGGCTATGTGTTTTCCAAATTCGTATTCCGTCAACGGACTAGTCAATGCAAGCGGCTCTTTCAGTCGGATATTGGCAGGAATTGTTTTGTCAATAAGTTCGTCTAATGATTCTACGCCAATCTTGCGAAGCATTACGGCTGTGTCTTGTTCATTGATGCCGATGTGACGGCTAGCTAACAAATCGGTTTTCATAATTTGTGGGGGATTATATTTTATCTAAAAAAAGGGTTTTCTGCTTTTTCCATTCCGATGGTCGTAGGAGCACCGTGTCCCGGATATACGACGGTTTCGTTAGGGAGTACGAACAGACGGCTGCAAATGTGCTCTATCAGTTCGTCGAAGTTGCCTCCTGTAAGGTCTGCACGTCCGATACTGCCTTGAAACAGGACATCACCGGAAAACATACAGTTCTCTTCTTTGCAATAGTACACCAGACTGCCGGGAGAATGGCCGGGCACATGGATTGCTTCCAGTTGGGTATGTCCGAAGGTGATAATATCTCCATCATGCAAGTATTTGCCCAATGGCACAGGGGTTTCCTGCAACTGAAAACCAAACATCCTACTTTGCTTCGGTGCTTCGTCGATCCAATATTCATCCGCTTTGTTTGCTTCTGCCGACAGACCGAACTCTTTGAGCATGAACGGGTTTCCGAAAATGTGATCCAAGTGTAGATGAGTATTCAGCAGATGTTTCACGTTCAGTTCATTTGATAGAATGAATTTTTTTAGCACCTGCTTTTCTTCTTCGTAGAAGCAGCCCGGATCGATTACAACCGCTTCCTTTGTTTCATCCCATAAAACATAACAGTTTACGGGAAACATATTAAACTCAAATCTCTTTATTTTCATGGTTCTCTATGATTTATCTTATATATCAAGCATATAGTTTCTAAATCGGAACATATACCACTTTTTTGGTTTCAAAGAACTCTTCCTTAAAATTGTCACTTAGGTTGTGAATGACCGTCTTATGTTTGAAAGGCATTGTTTCGTGTTCCAGCTCACCGCCTTTAAGACAGATCAATCCGTTTGGCAACGCATTCTGCTGTTTGGAAGAAATGTTTTTCTTGATAATCTTTATCAGATCCGCCAGAGGCATGACTGCACGGCTGACAACGAAATCGAACATTCTCTTCTCTTCTTCGGCACGGGCATGGCGGAAAGTGACATTTTTCAATCCGATGGCATTCGCCACTTCAGTGGCTACGCGCACTTTCTTACCGATACTGTCGACCAGATGAAATTGGGTTTCCGGAAATAATATTGCCAAAGGAATGCCCGGAAAACCTCCGCCCGTACCTAGATCCATAACACTGGTACCGGGACGGAATTGAATTACTTTTGCAATGCCTAACGAATGGAGCACATGATGTTCATATAAATTCTCGATATCCTTACGGGAGATAACGTTGATTTTTGAATTCCAATCGATGTAGAGGTCATATAGAGCTGCAAATTGTTTACGCTGCTCTTCTGTCAGATCAGGAAAATATTTCAGTATGATTTCCACTGCTGTTTCGTTTTTTATGAAGTTTAATCTTTTAGTTCTCCCAGAATCGGGTTACTGCCTAATAAATGCTCCATCATCGGGAACGGGACGGTCACTTTCACGGGACCCATAGCGTATGGAGTGATATCATAGACATTGTAATAGAAAGTTATCCCTTCTTTGCTTAAATAGAAATTTTCGGTTGGAGTGATGTCTCCGGTAGAAGCATAGCCCATATCTTCCAATGCTTCGTGAGTCGTCACTTTATTATCAGCCATGAGCTGGTTCCATATTAAGTCGGTCAGCGCATCTTTATATTCTCCTACGAAGATGTCATCGAGACGGAGCGGGCGCATCAGTGTGAGGTCCATATTCAGATAGGTAGTCATGTAAATGCCGTGTGCGCCTCCGGTATATTCGTTATAGTCGATGCGATATACAAGCAAGTCCTTTTCATATAGTTGTACATGGCTTTCTATACCTTTATAATATGAATACCAGGCACCGATGGAGGATTCGTCCTCTTTGTCTTTTTCGTCTTCGGCATACATCGGTTCCAGATCACGGCGATACTCGTTGACATAATTCTCCGTATATTGCTTTATAACCTCCTCCGGCTTTTCGCCGATATACTTGTCGCCGAAACAAGCGGATATGAAATAGGCATTCAGACTGTCTTTCAGCATATCATCCGTTGACTTGTCGGAATAGGTGAAATTGATGATGATGTTACATGCCGGTTTGGCTGTATCATTAAAGAGGTGTGCCGTCTCATTTACCCGGATACTATCGAACTGTAACGCACCTGTGTTTTTGTTCATCTTGTCATGACAAGAAAAGAAAAAGCCGCTTACCGAAAGTATAATAGCAAGCAAACTGACATATTGTTTTTTCA
>OGFY01000184.1_pt1 | contig 63299 bp, 56 predicted proteins | sample 1570951 | NCBI WGS metagenome assembly OGFY01 (sample SAMEA2581942, study PRJEB24529) | metagenome | biome: Human gut stool | place: China | collected 2011
TCCCTCCACGACGCTCTTCCGATCTCATTCCCGGGCACTGGGCGGCGCGCTGCTGATCCCTGCCGGGCTGCTGATGGGCGCCCACCCGGTGGGTATACACCTCAAGGGACTGCTGATCCTGGCCGCGCTGGTGGCAGTGTCTGCCGTGGGTTTTTCGTTTTACAATCAACTGCTGCGCTACCACCCGGTGGGGCAGATTGCCATTTATAACGCCTTTATTCCGGTACTGGGGGTGGTGCTCTCCTGCCTGCTGCTGGGGGAGCCTTTCTCCTGGCGCTATCTGCTGTCCGGCGCACTGGTTACCGTCGGGATCTGCGCCGTAAATTTGCCCGGCAAAGGCAAGAATTGACAGCTAATGCCAAGTATGGTATGCTATGGGTGCAGAGTTCTGCACATTTTTTAAGAAAAGAGGAAGTACCAAATGGACCAGTACAATCAGCAAAACCCGAACCCTCAGGGCAATTATCAACAACCCTATCAGCCGCCCTATCAACCGGCGCCCCCGGCCTATGATCCCACCACCCAGGTAATGAGCATTGGCCAGTATGTGGGTATGTTCATTCTCTCCGCCCTGCCGGTGGTGAATTTGATCTGCTGGATCGTGTGGCTGTGCAGCCCCAACACCAATAAGAACAAAAAGAACTTTATTTGGGCCAACATTATTATGTGGGTCATCTCCGTAGTGGTATTGTCGCTGTTTTATGCCGTCGTCGGCACCGCCGCTTTCAGCGCCCTGTCCTCTCTGTAACCCGGATTAAAATCGTTCTAAGCCGACAAACCCGTTGATGAACTGTCATCAGCGGGTTCTTTTTTGTAGAAAATGTATGAAGTTGGTACTTTTATTCGGCCCTGCGGCACAAACCGTCTAAGCGAAATATCGCCCTCTACAACCAACTGCTGCTCCTGGACAACCGCAATCATCGAATGGTCAGCCGCCCCGGCGAGCTGCCCTTTGCCAATTATAGGAAAATCGACAACGCCCACTTGTTTGCTGCCGCTACCGCCGCGCAGACTAAGGCCGGTTTGACTTGTAACAAAAAGCCACCGATCATCGGTGGCTTTCTGCTTTGCTATTCGTCATATTCTTCGATTTCCTGTTCTTCCTCTTGTCTCTGTTTTTCCTGCGCTTCTTCCCGCTTGGCTTTGCGGGATTTGATGATCCCTGCAACCAATGCAATCACGGCTGCTGTGGCTAATGCCACCGCCAAATAAATCAAAATATTAGCGCCGGTAGAGCGGTGCGTAGGCGTCACCGCTGCGGTGTATGTACCGTCGGTGAGCACGGCTGTGCCGCCGGTTTGTACTGGCAGTTCTTCCTCCGTATCACCGGTGCTTGTCCCGCCGGTGTACGCAAACTTGGTCACTGTTTGGGCGCTGCTTTTCCCTGCGCTTTTGGCCGTTTGGGGCACTGTGCCGGTGTAGGTAAATTTGGTGGTGCTTTCTTTTTTCTTTTTCGTTGTAGTTTGCCGGGTTGATTGCTTTGTCCCGGCGCGCGCATTGGGGCTTTTGGTCGTCTTTTCCAGCGTGCTCCAATAGACAAATGCCCCGCTCGCCGCAGTTATAATCCAGCCGCACCGTCAACGGCCCGCACAGGCTTTTATCCAGCGCAATGGCAAAGTAGGCGTTGCCGTCTGCAATGCCGTAACCGCCGCTGTTTTCCAGTATTTCCACCTGCATATTGCAGCTGCTGGCAATGCCGTCGTAGCTCTGCAACGCCTTGTCCGCGCCGGTTGTAAATGTAAATTTCTTAGTGGAGAATTTGGCAGAGGACACCTGCAAATTCAGCGCAACGGCGGCGGTATTCGCCCCCGGCTCCACCTGCTGATCTTGCATACTCACCGCAAAATACAGACAATGATTGTCCGTGTCGGCATAGATTTGGTAATAGCCCATAGCACCATCCGCCCGGAATTCTGTAACCGGCACATTCTGCCAAGGCTCCCGGGTCAGGTAGGCGCTGTCCACCGCCGGCGTAGCTGCATAGGCCGGCACCGCTGCCCACAAAAGCGCCAAAAGCGCCGCCAACACAGCCAAAATTCGCCGACCCATAGTCCTACCTCTTCTCTCTCTAAAAAACTTTCTAATTAGTTTTATTCTACCCATTTCCCCCTTTTTCGTCAAGGGATTTGGAGAATTTTTTCTGTTTTCCGCCACAAAAAATAACCACCAGCAATAAATCCACACAAAAAAGGCTCCCGCAAAAGCGGAATTTATTTCGCCGCCGTCATGCAGCTTGTTCAATTTCTCAAGGACTTCTGTTAGTCGGTCATATGCTGCTCTGTGGACTTTGCAACTTGCCTTGACATTTATCGTCCTGTCCAATAGCTTGTATGTAATATAATCTTGCTTCAGCATTCCTGATAAAGAAACCGCTATATTTATCTGCTCATCTTCTTCAGGGGAAACTCTGAATGCTATCGTTTGTGAACGAAAGCAGTAGTGTGAAGGAATAATCTGCATCAATAAAATCTGCTGAGGGTACTCCGAAATTTATATCATTATTTTGAACGGTTAAATCGGTACGATATAAGAATATTACACTATATAATCAAAGAGCTATCAGATTTGAAAATCTGATAGCTCTTTTTGTGAAATTTTCAATTTAATTTTTGCGTTTATTTTTTATAAGTTTTCTTATAGTCGTGCGTATAATTATCGCCAGTAAAATGATCGCCAGCTGCATAAATGCCAGTATTGTTGCATAGGATAAGCCGTAGTCATACAACTCACCGCAATAGATTATACTTCCCACCAATAATTCCATTACCGAAATCGGAATGAATATAAACAACCACATAGGCTTGATGTTGAGGCAGGACAACAACAGGGCAGAAACGGCACCGCCTAAAAGTGCAGCAAGTGGCACCGCCATTGCGTCAGAGGGTGTTGCGCTCAGAGGCACACCAATCATAAATAATGCGTTGACCAAAACAGCAAATATATATATCAGTATTTGTGCGGATTTGAGCTTTTTGTTGGAGGCTTGTATGGTATCAACAAGAATTTCATCTGCTTTTTTGTTTTCTTGCGTTGTGATGCGTTCGCCGATAAGCAACTCGTTAACTGAAATATCCAGCGCATCGCATATAGGCAAAAACAGAGACACATCCGGCATATTTTTCCCCGTTTCCCACCGAGATACCGATTTGTTGGAAACGCCTAATTTCTCCGCAAATTCAATTTGCGTAAAGCCTTTCGCCTTGCGGTTTTCTGCAATGAAACTACCGATTTTTTCTTGGTTCATGGTTGTCACCTCTTTCAATGAGAATATAGCACGGGCCTCCGCAAATGTAAAGGACACAAAGCGAGAATCATGATAAATGCAAAGAGAACACTACCCCCTAAAACCTAAAAACCGTGCCTGCCGGTAATCAAAATAGTCTCATAAAAAAGGCTTCTGCCCAAAACAGGGCAAAAGCCTTAAAAATTATGCGATTTTTAGGTTTAGTTGCAAGCCAAGGGGGACTATTTCATCTGCCCGAAAACTCGTTTTTGAAAAAAAGTGTTGCAAAAGTGCTGCAAAAACGGTTGTTCAAAAAGTGCCAAGTCCCGAAACCCGCATAAATACTGGGCTTTTCAACACATCTAAACCAAGAGGTATTATTCCCACTCGATTCAAGGTTTTGCAACCGTAACATTTTAGCACAGGTAATTTTGTTCACATTGTCCCGGCTATCAGTATTATCTAATACCTATTGCCTATAAAATTTTTTGTTGCCATATTGTTGCCACAATAATACAATTTATAAAGATTAAAAAAGCATCAAATGTGATACTTATTTTTTCTCAATTCAAATGCTCGTTCACCGCCTTCCAGGATATCACAAATATGTTGTTGTATTCCTTGAGAATTTAGTATTCCTAGATCCATGCTTCCATCTGCATTATATACAGGTTGATCATTTTCAATTGAACCAGTTCTATATTCAAATCTATATTTCTTATTTGGAACATTGTTGCCTTGTTGATTTGCAACAATAACCTCTTCAGCATCTGCCCCTAAAACAACATTAGCATTATGCGTGGCAATAATAATTTGCCTATCTTTTTTCTTTTTCTTAATAAACGGTATTAGATCTTCAAAAATTGATCTATTGTCTAAATCATCTTCAGGCTGATCAATCAAAATAGGGCATTGGCTTTGCGTCAAATCTATCAATAATTTTAGAAGTACTAAAGCTTTCTTTCCAGGAGACATAACATCAATACTATCATTGTCCATCTTAATGCTATACTTAATGCCATACCAATTATCAAAAATTTCTCGCAATGCAGTTTCGGCATTATATCCACCTTTTAACGGTAATTCTCCGTTCAGGATGCTTTCAACAATTTTTCTTAACCATGATAATTCGGTATATTTTTCTTCCGTAAAATCACTAGGACTAACAATGGTATCATATGATTTTGTTCTATTGTTAAAAACACTACTAAGTTTTCCAATAAATAGATCTCTTTTAAATGGAACTAGAACCTCAAATACTAAATCATTACTAGTAATATCGAAATTATTATTAACCACATCTGCATAATCTTTTTGAATTTTTTTAAAATTATATATTGATGCACACAATTCTGTAATTAATGAATTTTCTTTTTTCTTTTCTTCAGCTTCCCTTTTATTAAGTGCATTAAATTTTTCAAGCTTTTCTTTTTCTTGTTGGATTTTTTCGGTTAAATCTTTTACTGCTTTATTTTCATTAACTTTGTCCTTTAATAATGATTCACAGTTTTGATATTCCTTTAGGTCACTTCTTAATTCACAGATAACATTGTTAAGTTTATCAATAATAACCATTTTTTCATTATTCCAAAATAAATTAGCTGTTTCAACAGTATCATCAATGGATTTTTTTAATAATTCAAGTGTATAATCACTAAAGCTTTCATCAAGACTAGTTTTAACAACAACAGAATTTATTTTTTTAATATTTTCAATTTCGCTTTCAAAATCACTTATTTTTCTTTTAATATCTTTAATTTTTCCTACGGCGTCTTCATATGACTTTAATTTTTCTTCAGAAAGATTTAAATCTTTTGACAATTCTTCCTTTTGGGCGTTTAGGCTCGCTATTTCATTTTCTATGCCCTTTTGGTTTCCTAATTCTTTTTTAGAATTCAACGTTGATATTATTTCGTTGTGATTTGAAATCAATTCAATTATGGATTGTTGAACTTCCTTTTTATAACTCTTGATGTAATCAAACATTTTCATATTTTCTGTTTTGATTTTTTCATCAATTAATACTACATCTTCAATAATTGAATCAATTTCCGTTTTGGATTCTTTTTCATCACTCAATCTGTTTAAATATGTTTGTGGAATATATATAATTTTTCTTTCATCATCATTTTTTCCATCAGCCCAAAATACTGCTATTTCATCAACATCTTTAGTAGAAGTTTTTGATATATTTTCTTTTTGCTCAACTTGCTCTTTGTCAATAGCCCTAGCTAAATTATGAAGTAAAATCGATTTGCCTGTTGACTTTCCACCAATGACACACGTTAAATTTTTGCTGAATTTTATTGGTTCTGTTTGAAAACTATCGTCTTTAAAAACAACACTATCAATTGTATAATAGTTAGGCTTGTAATCTGGTATAGAGTCAGAAATTCTTACTCTTTCTTCAGGTTCATATATTATTTGTTTCAATCCATTAAATGTAACATCAGCCTTAATCCATAATTTATTTGTTGGATTATAATTTCTTGCATCATGATTATCCGAACAAATAATCATAGGTTTAACACCTATATCAGAAAAAACATGCTTTCTATAATCGTCTAAATCTTTTAATTGTCCCATTTCAAAAATGGATACTGTTGAAGCATATTCTTCTTTTACCGCTTGGTTATGAGGTAAAGAGTTAGAGATTCTATCATCAACACCATTTGACTTTCTGCCAGCATGAATAGAAATTAATGCATCATGAGCTTCAGCAAATTTTATAATTTTTCTATAATCCCAATAAATTTTCTCATTGTCATCATGATTTTGTGCAGAACGTTTAAACACATTAAAGTCTTCTACAAGTTCATCAATATTAATTATATCTGAAAAAATTAATATCACATGAACATTGGTATCTCCTTTATCTGTACGTAATTCTACACCTGGAAAAAACACAATTTCTGGAGACAAAGATCGCAAATTTTTTATTCTTTCTTTATCTATAACAAAATGATCAGTAATTGCTACAGCAGCTATATTGTTTTCTTTCAATTTTTCAATTAGTAATGCGTCATTATCTTCGCCCTTATAATCATATGAACTTGCAGTATGTAAATGCAAATCCCATCTACGCCATTCTGAGCCTCTTTCAAAGTCCATAATTTCTCCTTAATTTACATTAAATATAATCTAATAATTTTTAATTTGGCATTGATAAAACTATTTTCGAAATACACTAAATCATCACAGGAACAATAGCCTCACTATAACCTTTATCTAAAACGTTAAATCCACCAAGAAATCCTACTTTGATTTACCCGCAAGCACAAAACAATGAGGCAACTTTTAATTTTACCAATTCAAACTCCTAAAATACTCCGGCAGTATTTATATCAAATGATATTTCTGCACCATTTCTTGAAACCATATTAATTAAATCTCTTTCATATAAAGAAGCTGGATCTTGCATAACAAATAATTTTTTTCTAGTTTCTTTAAATATCTTAACACCACACCGCCAAAGCGAAATAATTATAACTGGTTTAATACCTCTTCTCGCCAAGAGACATCTGTGATTTTAGGTACTGCGGCGAAAGAAGCTTTTACAGCCTCAATAATCTTAACACTTGATGTTTCTTCGATAAGAAATCTAATCATATCATTGTTGGTAAACGGCATAATAATTACTCCATCAACTTTTTTATGATCAAAAGTTGATTCTAAAGGAACTGCTGCTACGGCACGCCAAATGTTTATAGTATTGTAGTCTAACTCGTCTGCAACAAAAAAGGTTAATGTTTCTTTGTTATTATTTTCTGCTTTCAAATTAAGAGAATGCCTTAAAACAGGCTCCCATTCCCCTCTTTTTTGTGCTTGCTTATTCATAAGCGTCACTTCAAGCATGAGAATTAAATTATCATAGTTTATTACAATATCTCCTGCTCCACCCGCAGCATGAATAACCGGCTCAAAATCTGCATTTAGAGTAAGGTTTAAGCTATCATAAAGATTGTATTTTTCATCAGAAATATAATACCAAGCTATAGCCACAATGAATTCATATATCGTTGGAACAGGTGCAGTATCATTTACCGCTTTCTTTATTTTAGAATCATTCTTCCTGTCAGAAAACAATGATAGAATTCTCACAATCTCTTCTTTTGTATATTTTTCATTTATATGCAGAATAAAATCCTCGTTCTTTTTACTTTCAAGCACACTATGAACGCCTTTAAGATCATCTGCACCTGTTAATTCAATTACAGAATTCAGAATCCGATTTACATCATTGTCATCATAATTAAGAATACCCGAAATAGGAAAGTTATTACAGAAATATGAGTCAATTGAACCTTCGTAGTTACTATATTCTTCTTCGTCTACAATCCCAAAGATGTTATTGTCAACGAACTCTTTCGGGAACACTAAAGCAATAATATCTTTATATGCAATATCCGGCATGGGATTAAATTTAAACAAACCGGTTGCGCTTAACAGTCTTGTTGTAGTATCTGCGTATTCTCTCATTACATCAATATGCTTTGAATTTATAAATGCACAATAAAATACCCTATTTAATTCATTGCTTTTTATAAAACAATGATTATGGTTTGCTTCAATGAACTCATCAAGCGAAAGTCTTTTGTCTTTTCTTCCGATATCAAATATGTTTTTACCATAGCCAAAAGCCTTTTTTAATAATTCTTGATTGTCCTCTAAACATGTAACCAAATTATGATAATTTTCTTTACTATTATGATTTCTAAAATTGATTAAAGCAAGATAAAAACTATAATAAATTTCTTGAATTTTTTCTTTATTTTTGGAGCTACCAAAATATTTGCAAAAAACATCTTTTTTTATTATTGAATTTTTAGCGATATCTTCAGGAATAACCACTTTTTCATTTTGAAAGTAATCCACTAATTCTTCATATGAAATATCATTGTTAATTATAGCTTGCTTTAGTTCGTTCTCCATGTAAGGAGAGCTTCCTTGAATTACAATAGAAAAAGTATTTTTGTCTATATTTGCCCCGTTTAAAAGCATATGTAAAGCCATAAAGAAAGGAGAATAATAGAATCGTTTTCCATCAACTTCTTTTGTAAATATTTTAAGCTTTAATAATTGTCTTATCAAAATAATGTTGATTTCGTTAAGTGGCAAAAAAGTTTCTATTGGATCTCGCTTGATTGTACCGTTAAGATAATCATATCCTGCATTTGAAATATTTCTTTTTGAGTCTGTGAAGCCAATTTTCACAAGATTGCTTGTATAATGTCTTGCACGTTTTTCAATTGATTCGTCAAGCACTTTTGCAACATCAGAAAGATTATTTTCAATCCAAGACGAATCTTTTTCAATGAATGCAGTGTAATCATCTTCTAATGTATTTATAAACTCGTCGAATTTTCCATGCTTTTTGAATACATCTTTAGACTTTTCCACTGCTTTTGTATAGAATAAAAACTGTGCTATACTTTTCGGATAATTGCTCCATTTTTCACTTGGATAATTATCTTTAATTTCTTGTAAAGTCTGAAGATAAATATTGAATGCATTAAGAACATCACTACGCCTACCATTTGTATCCATCAGATTAAACACTTGCTTTTCTTCTATATACATACAATCTTCTCCAATCAATAATTTATTATCAGGACTTCCTCGGTAGAAGAAGTCTTATCTTTAGTTTGATAATTTGAATTTGAATAACTATAATTAAGTCGTATTGCTTTAAACTTTTCAGAATTTGTTTCGAGCCACTCAATTAAAATACTGTTTTCCTTACCTTTACTTCTCAATACATTCGATAAAGCAAATCGAATATTCCTATCATTCAATTCGTCTAAAAAAGAGAGTAGGTCTTTTTCATCCTCTTCGCTCCAACCGCCTTGCTCGTTATATGTGGCACAAGTAATCAAGTATGGCGGGTCAATATATACAAAATCCTTTGGTGTTAATTTTGATGTATCAAATTCTCTAAAATCACGGCAGGTAAAAATACAGTTTTGTTTTTGGATTTTGTCAATAAAGTCAATGAGTTTTTGCTCCATCTTTTTATTGAAATCTCTTTTTCCAACCGGTAAATTAAACTTGCCGTTTGAATTAAATCGAATTTGATTATTAAATGCATATACGATTATTACATAAAGCATAACGTAGTAATAATAATCAAAGTTTTCACTTGCATGTTTTTGATTAAAATCTGCACGCAGCTTTAAATATCCTTCTCTGTTATAATTACCAAGTCCTTTGCTGCTTTCACAACCGTAATAGTCATATCCGTGTTCACTTACAAGTGATAAGTTGTACTTTTCTATAATTTCATAAATCCATTCTAAAACAGATTCTTTATCAAGATTCTTAAACGTATTATACAAATAAAGTAGGTTTTCATTTAAATCATTATAAATAACTCGGTTGCAATCAACATTGATACCAACATTACATCCACCGCAAAATAAATCTACAAACACATTTATATCTTTTGGAAATAGCGGCAATATTTGAGGTAGCAATTTATATTTGCCGCCGGTATAATTAAGCGGTGATTGTATCATTTAATTTACTCCTCATCAAAGCAAATACATAAAAATAACCTTTCAGCATTTTCTGAAATGTCTGACTTTCCGGTTGTAAATGCTTTATAGCTTTCCTCAAAAACTTTTACGGTTCCTTTTTGACTCAGTATTCTCGTAATATCATCGTCGGAAATTTTAGCATTAGAACGACAATTTCCTTTTTCAGCCATATTGTTGTATGAAAGCAAAATGTATTTAGCTTTAATATCATTTATCAGTGTTTCAAATGCTTTTGTTGCTCCGGTTGTACAATATTTACTCTTCATTCCGCTTCTATCCATCTTCTTGGCAACACCAAAAACCTCTGGTTTTTCCCAACGTGCAACATTTTCAAGCAAATGATATGAATCACAATATTGTCTTGAATTATATGGTGGATCTATATAAACAAGGTCAGCCTCAATCCTCTTAACAAGGTTATTAGCATCCTCATTAAAACATTGATTTTTGGAATTATTATTTACTTCTGCCAAAGGAACATAAAGCTCTAATGCACCTTCAAATTTTGCCCCTTTTCTGTATGCATCGTAATGCCCGCAGGTTACAGCAATTTTATCCATTGCATAAAGCAGTGATGTTATTAAGATTGCTCTTTCTCGATTATTTAAATTGCCTTTTTTATAATTTCGTTCTATATCCTCTCGAATATATCCAATTTTAGCGCAATCTTTTTTACTGAAATAGGTGTCTGCAAAATTGCGTGTCATATAATTTTCCCCACAATTAGTTTTTGCATTGTACCTAACAACATAATCAATTATTTTTTGTTGTTCATAGCTTTCAGCACCAAACCAAGCAAAATTACAAATATAGTTGCTATACATCAAATCATTTGTAATAAGTGTCTTATCTGCAAAAGCAGAAGAAACTGCACCGGTTCCCGCAAAAATATCTGCAACTGTTTCAATATCGGCGCATTCATCATTTACAACGCAGGTGATAAACGAAAGCAACTTATATTTATTACCTAAGTAACGTCTATTGTTTATCAATGAGGTTTTATATGTTGTTTCAGTTGCACTCATTGTAATTCCTCCGCTGATTTATTCTAACTTATTATTCCCACTCAATCGTAGCCGGCGGCTTGCTCGTAATATCGTAACAGATTCTGTTGATATTCTTGACCTCGTTTACAATTCTTACGCTTGCCTTTTCAAGCACGTCATAAGGGATTCTTGCAAAGTCGGCGGTCATAAAGTCGCTGGTTGTAACGCCTCTTAATGCGAGGGTGTAGTCATAAGTTCTGTCGTCGCCCATAACGCCTACCGAGCGCATATTTGTGAGTACCGCAAAGTACTGGTTTATACTGCGGTCAAGGCCTGCTTTTGCGATCTCCTCACGGAAGATGTAGTCTGCGTCCTGAAGGGTTGCCAGCTTTTCACGGGTAATTTCACCGATGATTCTGATAGCAAGACCGGGGCCGGGGAACGGCTGACGCCATACGAGGACATCCGATAAGCCAAGCTCGGTGCCGAGCTTTCTTACCTCGTCCTTGAATAAAAGGCGCAGCGGCTCGATTATTTCCTTGAAGTCGACATAGTCGGGCAGACCGCCTACGTTGTGGTGCGACTTTATAACAGCGGCATCGCCTGTACCGCTTTCTATAACATCGGGGTAAATCGTACCCTGTACAAGGAAATCGACCTTGCCTATCTTCTTTGCTTCTTCCTCAAATACACGGATGAATTCTTCGCCGATGGTCTTTCTCTTTGTTTCGGGGTCGGATACACCTTCAAGCTTGCCGATAAAACGATCTGCGGCATTTACTCTGATGAAGTTTACATCCCAGTCCTTAAACGCCTGCTCGACCTCGTCGCCCTCGTTCTTTCTCATAAAGCCGTGATCAACGAACACGCAGGTGAGCTGGTTGCCGACCGCCTTGGAAAGCAGTGCGCAGGCTACCGAGCTGTCAACGCCGCCCGAAAGAGCAAGCAGTACCTTGCCGTCGCCGACTTTTTCACGGATCTGCTTTATAGCTTCTTCCGCATAGTTTCTCATTGTCCAGTCGCCCTTGCAGTGACATACTTTGTAAAGGAAGTTTCCGAGCATATCAAAGCCCTGCTCGGTGTGGTTTACTTCGGGGTGGAACTGTGTTGCGTAAAATCCCTTTTCAACATTCTCGATTGCGGCATAGGGGCATTTGTCGCTGTGACCTACAGCCTTGAAGCCGTCGGGGAGAACCTCGATATAATCGTTGTGGCTCATCCATACTACCGAGTTTTTCTTAAGACCGTCAAATACGGCGCATTCTGTATCAAATTCGCACTCTGTTCTGCCGAACTCAGCGGCGGCGTTCTCGTTTGCCTTGCCGATAGTACCGCCAAGACCGTAAACCATAAACTGCGCACCGTAGCAGATGCCGAATATCGGTACTCCAAGCTCGAATATTTCTTTTGTCATTCTGGGTGAGTCATCAAGATATACGCTTCTCGGACCGCCCGTGAAGATGATGCCCTTAGGATTCTTTGCCTTTATCTGCTCAATAGGTGTCTTGTATGAGATGACCTCGCAGTATATGTTATGTTCTCTGACTCTGCGTGCGATAAGCTGATTGTACTGACCGCCGAAGTCAATGACGAGTACGAGCTCGTGCTCGCTTGTTGAAAATTCCGCCATTTTCCAGTTTCCTTTCCTTCTTGTCTTTGGGAATTCAAGTGCGAAAAACCGCACCGATGGTGATATTACATATTTCTTAAAGTATAACATATCCGGACAGCTTTTGCAACGGCTTTTTGAAAAAATAAAATCAGTAACGTTTACGAATTATCTTGACATTTCCCTTTAAATATGATAAAATCATATACAGAATAAGTGCGATAAATTTACGCACTATATTCTTTGGAAAGCAATAAACCGAGAAAATGAAAGGAAGTATCAATTATGAGCCATATAGATGTAACGTCGGAAAACTTCAAGCAGGAGGTTTTACAGTCTGATAAGCCCGTTCTGGTGGATTTCTGGGCATCGTGGTGCGGTCCGTGCAGAATGCTCGGCCCTGTGCTTGAGGAGCTTGGAGAAGAACATCCCGAAATCAAAATATGCAAGGTCAATACGGACGATGAACGTGAGCTTGCAATAAGCTTCGGCATAGATTCTATACCCTGCGTAATATCTTTTAAAGACGGTAAACAAATAGACAAATCGGTAGGTTTTGTCAGCAAGGACAAGTTGCTCGCTTTACTCGACTAAAACTGCAAAGCAAGACGGGGAGCGGTTTTACAGTTGCTTATCGCTAACTTGAAAATGACGTAAATTTTCAGAAAAAAGTGTGATATTTCAATATAAATTTATCAAAAGGTCTTGATTTTTTTTGAAATTGTGTTACAATATAAGCAAGTCATATAACTCTATGACAAAAAATCACAAGGAGGATCATTCCGATGGCTTATAAAATTTCTGATGATTGCATCTCTTGCGGCGCTTGCGCTGCTCAGTGCCCCGTTGAGGCAATTTCTGAAGGTGACGGCAAGTACGTTATCGACGCTGACACATGTGTTAGCTGCGGTGCTTGCGCAGGTGTATGTCCTGTTGGCGCTCCCGCTGAGGAATAATTTTAAATTAAGGACAGCCATGAGTTTTTAGCTTATGGCTGTTTTCTTTACTGTTTGCGAAAACGTTAACACGCAGAAGAATTCTGCAAGTTAAAAGGAGAATCTGATATGAAGATATATTCGGTAAACGATAAGGAATTTGCCGCATACGGCAAGGTACATACCGGTTATGACGTAAGCGACCTGCTTTCAGCACTTGATAAGAGCACGCCGTTACCCGACGCTGTAGGATATGTTCCGAGCGAGGCGGCGCTTGAAAATACTAAGCTGTTCGGCCTTTTGCAGAACAACGCATACGGCGGTATGCCTGTTCAGCTCGGCTGGTGCAACGGTCACAACACAAAGCTCAACTGCCTTGAGTACCACCGTGACAGCGAGTTCAACATAGGCTTATACGATTTTGTCCTGCTGGTTGCGAAAGAGGATGATATTGTTGACGGCAAGCTTGATACATCAAAGGTTATGGCTTTCAAGGCTAAGGCAGGAGATGTTGTTGAGGTTTATGCTACAACACTGCATTACGCTCCCTGCAATGCGACTAAGGACGGATGCTTCAAGGTGGTTATAGCGCTTCCTAAGGGAACAAACGGAGCAAAGCCCAACATTACTCCCGTTTATGATGAAGATAAGACGCTCTGGGCTTGCAACAAGTGGTTACTGGCTCACGCAGAAAGCGATGAGGCAAAGCAGGGTGCTTATGTCGGTCTTACAGGAGAGAACATCGACATAAAGGATATTATATAATCTGTTTTTCATAAAATCCGTACCGGTTAGCTGCCGGTACGGATTTTTTTGTATCTGCAAAAAAATCGCTCCCTTGAAAAAGGGAGCGATTGTAAAGATGCATTTATTCGTTTGTTTCGTTGTTGTTATCGCCGGTGGCCTCTGCGGTATCCTCGCAATCAGCAGGAGCGGTATCACTGTTTTCGCTGACGGGAGCGGCTGTATTATCATCAAGCGGTTCGCCGTTCATCAGCTTGTAGAAATCCTCGCCGTCAATCTTCTCATGTTCCATAAGGTAATGAGCGACCTTGTCAAGCTGATCTCTGTGGCTGAGCAGTATCTGCTTAGCGTTTTCGTAGCTTGTGTCTATAAGCTCACGGATCTCGCCGTCAATTTCTGCCGCAACGTTTTCGGAGTAGTTTCTGCCCTGAGAATAATCTCTGCCGAGGAACACTTCCGAGTTATCGTGTCCGTATACGATAGGACCGAGCTTTTCGGAGAAGCCGTATCTTGTTATCATACTTCTTGCAAGGTCTGTAGCACGTTCAATATCGTTGCTTGCGCCTGTCGAGATTTCGTCAAGCACAATCTTTTCGGCAACACGGCCGCCGAGAAGAACAATAATCTCTTCTTCCATCTGCGTTTTGGTTCTGAAGCTCCTGTCATGCTCGGGGAGCGACATTGTGTAGCCGCCTGCCATACCTCTCGGTATGATCGAAACCTGGTGTACGGGGTCCTGCGTCTTGCAGTGGAACGTGCAGACAGCGTGACCTGCCTCGTGGAATGCCGTAAGGCGCTTTTCGTCCTCGCTTACAACCTTCGACTTCTTTTCGGGACCTGCAACCACCTTGATGGTAGCTTCCTCTATATCAGGCTGAGTAATAGCCTTCCTGTTGTTTCTTGCCGCAAGCAGAGCCGCCTCGTTTACAAGGTTTGCAAGGTCTGCACCTGTAAATCCTGCCGTACCCTTTGCTATTGTAGCAAGGCTAATATCGGGAGCGAGCTTTTTATTCTTTGTATGAACACGCAGGATAGCCTCTCTGCCCTTGATGTCGGGATAGCCGACAGTAATCTGTCTGTCAAAACGTCCGGGACGGAGCAGTGCGGGGTCGAGAATATCACGTCTGTTGGTAGCCGCAATAACTATTACGCCCTGATTATCCGTGAAACCGTCCATCTCAACGAGTAACTGGTTCAGCGTCTGTTCACGCTCATCGTGACCGCCGCCAAGACCTGTACCTCTCTGACGGCCTACGGCATCTATTTCATCTATGAAAATTATTGACGGGGTGTGCTTTTTCGCCTGATCGAACAGGTCTCTTACACGGCTTGCGCCGACACCGACAAACATTTCAACGAAGTCCGAACCGCTTATCGAGAAGAAGGGAACGTTTGCTTCGCCTGCAACGGCCTTTGCAAGTAAGGTCTTACCTGTACCGGGAGGGCCTAAAAGCAGAACACCGCGCGGTATCTTTGCACCAAGCTCCTGATACTTTCTGGGATTCTTCATGAAATCAACGATTTCGCTCATTTCTTCCTTTTCTTCTTCGGCACCGGCAACATCGGCAAAGGTTATTTTAGGGCCGTTTGAAGGCTGAGTCCTTGCATTTGCCTTTGAGAACTGCGACATCTTTCCGCCGCCGCCTGCCTGACGCATTATGACGAATGTAAATCCTATCATCAGCGCAACCATCAGCAGATAAGGCAGGAAGCTCAGCAGGAACGAGTTGTCTGAAACAGGGTAGAAGTCCTCGACAAGCTGACTGTCGGGATTCTTTTCGTTGTATGCCTTTCTGTAGCCTTGCGTATCCTGTAAGAACAGGCTTACGTTCGGTACGGAATACTTATACTTCTTTGTGTTGTCGCTTTTCAGGGTGTATTGTAATTCGCCCGAACCGAGATCAAGCGTGTAGCCCGATACGTTGTAGTTGTCAAATTCGCTTATCACCTTTGAGTATGTCGTATGCTCGCCGGGAGTTGCACTCATCTGAAGCATTGTTACCATACCGATAACAAGCAGAACGATAACTGCAAGGTAAATGAAAACGCCTTTGAATTTGTTGTTCTGATTCATCAGTTTCCCTTTCTGTCGGTCGTATCTGCATAGCATCCGACCGCCTCTACGGTTATATTTTTACAGCCTCGACGTTGCTTTCAACGTGCCTCGACCTTAAGCTCACCTATGTAAGGAAGATTCCTGTAAAGCTGGGCATAGTCAAGTCCGTATCCTACTACGAACACATTGTCAACGTCAAAGCCGATATAATCAGCCTTGATTACTTCTGATTTTCTGACTTTCTTGTTGAGCAGAGTGCATACCTTTATCGACGCAGGCTCTCTTTCAAGGAAAAGATCCTTCACGAATTTCAGCGTTTTTCCGCTGTCGAGAATATCCTCGACAAGAATAACGTGTTTGCCCTTTATATCTGTCGAAATATCCTTAGTCAGTCTGAGCTCTCCGGATGTGGTGCCGTTTCCGTAAGACTGAACCGTTACGAAATCCAGCTTTGTATAAAGATCGACATTCTTCAGCACATCCGACAGGAACATAAACGAGCCTTTCAGTATGCCTATCACAGTTACTTCTTCGCCCTTATAGTCCTGTGTTATCTGTCTGCCTATTTCCTCAGCTCTTTTTACAAGCTCCTCTCTCGTAAAAAGCACTCTTTCAATGTCATCATGTATGTTTTTCACTACTAATTCTCTCCGTAATCACGTTGTATTAAATAATACATCGCTTATGTTAAATAAATGTTAAGCGATGAAAACAAAACGGCAATACAGCCATTATAGCACGATTATGCCGAAAAAGCAACGGCGATAATCATTTTTAAGCTGTTTATCACATTAATTTCGTCTGAATTTCTCACGGTCTGTCACAACAAACAGCTTATTTTTTCTTATCTGAACAAATCTGAACTGGCACGGGTTTATCTTTCCCTGTCCGGCTCTTATAATTCCTACGCAGCTTTCAACCGCTTTCATATTCGGCGGTATATCGTTATCCTTGAAAATCATCGTAACGATACGGCGAAGTATGCACTCATCGGCGGTGCGCAGTATACCGACATCATATTTATTATCGGCGGTGCGAGCCTTTTCCATAAGCTCCGATGCGATTTTGTCAAGATACCTGTCATCGTCCGACACAGACTGCGACAGTCTGCTTATCGCACCGAAAAGCGAGGGGTTTATCTCCTTCAGCAAAGGCACAACCTTATGCCTTATCCTGTTTCTTGTGTAATCATCGGACAAATTGGTGCTGTCTGTGACATAATCAAGACAGTTTTCGCTGCAATAAAGCTCTATATCCTCACGGGTATTGTATAACAGCGGACGGATTATATTGTCACGCTTTGCGGGAATTCCGCATATACCTGAGAGTGCAGTGCCTCTGACCATATTTATGAGAATGGTTTCGCAGTTATCCGACGCTGTGTGGGCAGTCGCTATCAGCCTGCCCTTGCTTATGCTCTCGAAGAACTCATATCTTAACCGCCTTGCACATTCCTCAAGGCTGTCGTGCTTTTGCCGTAAATCATTTACCTTTATGCTTGCGGTGTACAGCGGAATGTCAAGGAATCTGCACATCCTGCGGACAAACCGCTCATCGCTGTTGCTTTCCTCTCCACGCAGATTATGATTTACATGGCAGGCGGCAAGCGAAAAGCATAGCTCGTCTTTCAGCGAATATAAGACATACAGCAAGGCGACGCTGTCTGCGCCGCCGCTTACCGCCGCAATTACAGTATCGCCCTTATTTATCATCGAATACCGTTCTATAGTATTTTTAACGGAATTTTTTAAATTACTGCTCGGCATGGACATACTCCACATCTGTAAATCTCGTGTACTGACCGTCCCATATCATGTTTATATCGTTGGTTTCACCGTGACGGTTCTTAGCAACGATACACTTGCAGGCTCTCTGATCCTCTGCCTCTTTGTTGTAATAGCTGTCACGGTACAGAAACAGAACTATATCTGCGTCCTGCTCGATAGAACCCGAATCACGAAGGTCTGACAGCATAGGACGTTTATCATCCTTTTTCTCGGCGGAACGTGCAAGCTGTGACAGTACGATTATCGGAACATTAAGCTCCTTTGCCATTATTTTGAGGTTTCGTGTCATTTCCGAAATTTCGTTTACACGGTTAAGATCCCTTCTGCCCGAAGAAATAAGCTGAAGATAGTCTATTACTATCAGCCCGAGATTATCGACACGGCGTAGCTTTGCCTTCATTTCATTGACCGTTATCGCTGAGCTGTCGTCTATGTAGATATTCATATTTGACAGTACGAATGCGGCATCGGCAAGATTTCTCCACTGTGCAGGGTCAAATCTGCCCGTTGACATAAGCTCGCTTGAAATTCTTCCCTCAGAGGACAGCATACGCTTTACAAGCTGTTCCTTCGACATTTCGAGGTTGAATACGCATATTGATTTTTCGGGATGATATTTTGCGACATTTGTCGCCATATTCATAGCGAATGACGTTTTACCCATACCGGGACGTGCCGCAACTATCAAAAGATCCGACTTATTCAATCCGTGTATGTACTTGTCAAGCGAGGGGAAGCCCGATTTCAGACCTTGTATGCCCTGCTTGTCGGGGTTTGCACAAAGCTCGGAAAGCTCGTTGAGGATGCCGACAATGACAGCGTTCAGCCTTGTAAGACCTTTTACCTGGTTCTCGTTTCTTATATCGTATATTCTTTTTTCGGCAAGCTCAAGCAGAGCGGCAGTGTCTGTCTGTCCTTCGTTTGCGTTTTCAAGAATATCTCCGGCTATGCTTATAAGAAGCCGTCTTGTGTACTTATCCTCGACTATTTCTATATATCTGTCAACGCTTGAGATGCTGGGGACGGTTTCCATCAGCTTTACAAGATAGTTTCTGCCTTCCTCCTGCGATTCGAAAACATTGTTCTTCATGCAGTTTTCAAGCACGGTAACAACATCAATATTGTCGCTTGCCGCAAACATCTGCATCATAACAGTGTATATATCGGTGTGGACTTTTACATAGAAATGCTCCGGGTGCAGTTTTGCCGACGCTTTCGGCATATTTGCGTTTCCGTCAAGCAGTATAGCACCCAGTACGGACTGCTCTGCATCAAGGCTGTACGGAAGATTTACCCCCGCAAGCTCCATCTCAGCCATTATTCTTCCTCAACCTTTACACTGAACTGTGCAACGATGCCTGTAAACAGCCTTGCCTCTGCAGTGAATGTACCGAATGATTTTATATCGCTTTTTGTAACGATTTTTCTCTTATCAACATCAAAGCCGAAATCACGCTTTATAAGTGCGCTTATATCCTTGCCGGTAACAGAGCCGAACAGCTTTCCGCCCTGACCTGCTTTTGCCTTGAATGTAAGCACCTTTCCGTCGATAGTATCCTTTATCTTCTTTGCGTTGGCCGCTTCAACATCGAGCTTGTGCTGTGCGGACGCCTTCTGTCCTTCAAGGTGGTTAAGGTTCTCGTTTGTAGCTTCAACCGCAAGACCCTTCTTTATAAGGCAGTTTCTTGCATAAGCGTCCTTAACTTCCTTTACCTCGCCCTTCTTGCCTGAGCCTGCCACATCCTGTGTGAAAATTACCTTCATTTTATATCGTCCTTTCTTTAACTGCGCTGTGCAGTCTTATTATCGTTTGAGTTTACCTTTATAAGACTTAAATAGTAGTCGTCAATCGACTTCTTGAGAGTATCAAGCGCTTCGTTTACCGTAACGTCCTTTAGCTGAGCACCTGCCATAGTCTGATGACCGCCGCCGCCAAGAGCCTCCATTATAAGCTGGACGTTTAAGTTACCCATACTTCTTGCGCTTATTGATATTTCGTTGCTCATCGTTTTGAACAATACAAACGATGCGTCAACATTCTTGATAGTCAGCAGTTCGTCTGCCGCCTGCGGAGCGACTATCCTCAGATCGTCCGCATAGAAATCACACGGTGCTATCGCGCACTTGCGGTAAATTTCCGCCTCTGCGACTATCTGAGTTTTTCTCTTGTAGCTGTCTATTGAGCTTGAGAACATTTTCTTTACGGTTATCGTATCCGCACCCATCTTACGCAGTACAGCCGCCGCTTCAAATGTTCTTACGCCCGTTTTCATAACGAAATTCTTCGTATCAAGCATAATGCCTGCAAGCAGACACTCCGCCTGCACCGCTCTGAGCTTTCCTGCCTCGCCGAAATACTGTATAAGCTCCGTCACCATTTCTGATGCGGATGAAGCATACGGCTCGTGGTGGAATATGACCGCATTGTCTATGTAGTTTACCATCTTCCTGTGGTGGTCGATGACAACTACCTTCTTTGCTTTTTCGTAAAGCTCCTTGCTTTCTATTATCAGCGGATTATGCGTATCGCAGATAATCAGCAGTGAATTGTCCGTCAGCTCCTCCATAGCATCCGCAGGCTCTGTGAACAGCGGTTCTTCACCGTCAACGTGGGGGAATCTGTCTATCAGGACTTTTGCAAGCGAGGTGTTGTAGTCGCATACCGCCCAGGCGCTCTTGCCGAGATTCCTTATGGCGCAGGTAAGGCCTACAGATGAGCCTACGCTGTCAAGGTCGCTGTACTTATGACCCATTATGAATATCTTGTCCGCATTGTCAACAAGCTCAAGCAGTGAGTTTGCGATGATTCGTGTCTTGACCTTTGTGTGACGTTCAACGCCCTTTGAAACACCGCCGTAGAACTCAAAGCCGTTGTCTGTCTTTACAGCCGCCTGATCGCCGCCTCGTCCGAGTGCCATTTCAAGCGCCTGACGAGCGAACTGTTCGCTTTCTTTCAGCGTTTTACCTGTTCTGCCAATACCTATCGACATTGTTACGTTAAGGCGGTCATTCACGAAAATTTCTCTTGCTTTATCGAGAATTTCAACCTTGTTACGCAGGATTTCCTGCAGGTGCCTTTCTTCTATTACGGCTATAAATCTGTCGGACGCATTCTTTCTGAGTACGCCTGTCGTCTGTCCCGCAAAATCTTCGAGCAGCTTGTCTATCTGTACAGAAACGTGCGCCTTTTCACTTTCAAGGCAACCGCTTATAAGCTCCTCGTAGCCGTCTACCATAAACAGTATGACAACGGGCTGTGACAGCTTTTTTTCTGTTTCAAGAGCGGTTATATCGGTTATGTTCTTGAAGAATAACAGCGTCAGCTCCTTTGCTTCGTCCTCATCGGGTATTCTTGCAAAAACCTTATATACGCTGTCATTATATCTGACGGTTATTCCGTCATCGGTGAAGAAATCGGCAGGCGGAATATCGGTTATATTCGACAGCTCCATACCGTATTCGCAACAGTCGGGAAATTCTTCTGTGAATTTTCCGTTTGTCCAGACTATTCTTCCGGCACTGTCGATTATAACGGCGGACATAGGAAAGCTATGCACGGACATATGCATCTTCGATTCAAGCTCATCGTCTATTCGTGCATAATACTGGAATGTTTTTCTTGTGACCTGTATCAGTTTTCCTATCGCAAAACCGCCTATAAGCACGACAAAAGGCGCAGACACCCAGAATATATTGATGTCCTTCGTGTAAATATATCCCTGGATTATTACCAGTGCGACAACCAGTGCGGAAACCGATATTACAAGTCCGCCGTCACGATAAAAATTCTTCACCTTTTGCGCCTCCTTTGTATTCCGTTATTTTACACTTCCATTATGATAGGCAGTATCATAGGACTTCTCTTGGTTCTCTGGAATATGAAGTTGCCAAGCTCATCCCTTACGTTAGACTTTATATTGCCCCATTCTCTGATGTTCCTGTCTGCGCAGGTCTGGAGCGTTTTCTTGACAAGCTGTTTAGCGTCGTCCATAAGCTCCTCGGATTCCCTTACATATACAAATCCTCTTGATACAATATCGGGGCCTGCCGCTACCATACCTGTTTCACGGTTGATAGTGGTCACAACTACGATAAGACCGTCCTCGGACAGATGCTTTCTGTCACGCAGTACGACCGAGCCGACATCTCCCACTCCGAGTCCGTCGACAAGCACCTTTCCTGCAGGCACCTGACCTACTACCTTCATTTCAACGCTGTCGGTTTCGACTACCTGACCGATATTCAGAAGGAATATGTTTTCCTCGGGTATGCCCATCTTTATTGCAAGACCCTCATGCTTTTTCATATGCTTGTATTCGCCGTGTATCGGTATAAAGAATTTCGGCTTTGTCAGTGCAAGCATCATTTTAAGCTCGTCCTGGCAGGCGTGACCCGAAACGTGTACCTCGTACATAGCCTCGTATACTACCTCTGCACCCTGCTTCATAAGCTCGTTTACGAGCTTTCCGACAAACTTCTCGTTGCCGGGTATCGGAGTAGCCGAAATAATGATAAGATCGCTCGGTGTTATAGATACCTGTCTGTGATCTCCCGATGACATTCTCGAAAGTGCGGAAAGCGGTTCGCCTTGGCTTCCCGTTGTGATAATTACCATTTTTTCGGGAGGATATTTGTTGACATCTTCTATATCGACAAGCATACCCTGAGGTACTTTTATATAATTGAGTTCAATTGCGGTAGTAAGCACATTGAGCATACTTCTGCCCGAAACGGCGACCTTTCTGCCCCAGCTTTCCGCATTGTTTATAATCTGCTGTATTCTGTGAATGTTTGAGGAGAATGTAGCGACAATTATTCTCTTGCCCTCTGCTCCTGCAAAAAGGCTCTTGAAGCTCTCTCCGACCTTTCTTTCTGTAGCCGTATAGCCCGGACGCTCTGCGTTCGTGCTTTCCGAAAGCAATGCGAGAACACCCTTGTTTCCAAGCTCACCGAATCTTGCAAGGTCTATTATACCGCCCTCGATAGGTGTATAGTCAACCTTGAAGTCGCCTGTATGCACTATCACGCCTGCAGGCGTATGCACTGCCATTGCACAGGCATCGGGGATTGAGTGGTTCACTCTGATAAATTCAACGCTCATACAGCCCATTCTGACATTCTGACGGGGTACGACCACGTTCAGCGAACACTGCGACAGTATGCCGTGCTCACGGAGCTTTCCCTCGACAAGTCCGAGCGTCAGCCTTGTGCCGTATACGGGTACGTTTATCTTCTTAAGGAAGTAGGGGAGTGCGCCTATATGATCCTCGTGACCGTGCGTCAGCACAATGCCCCTTATCTTCTCTCTGTTCTTTTCAAGATAGGTGAAGTCGGGGATAACAAGGTCAACACCGAGCATATCATCATCAGGGAAGGCAAGTCCGCAATCTATGATGAATATATCGTTACAGCACTCGTAGACGTAGATGTTCTTGCCTATCTCGTTTACGCCGCCGAGCGACATAATCCTTACGGGCGTTTTTCTGCCGCTTTTCTTTTCGTCCTCCGCAAAGAAAGACGGGTACTCCTGCTTTCTCGGTTCCTGCTTGTTCTTGCTATAATGCGGCTTGTTGTCTGTAAGAACAGGCTTTTTGTCATTTCTGCCGTCTGCTGATATGCTTTTCTTTTCGCTGCTTTTATTGTCGGTCAGCACCGGCTTTTTGTTCTGATTTCTGTTGTCGGTAAGCACCGGCTTTTTGCTTTCAGATGCTCTTCTGTCAGTCAGCACAGGCTTTTTGCCCTGCTGTCTGTTGTCGGTCAGAACTGTTTTATTTGCAGGCTTTGCATTTAAAATCCCTGTAAGCGATTCGCTTGCGGAAGCGTCCTTAGGGGCGTTCCTGTCGGTCAGCTTGAACTGCTTTGCAAAAGGATTCTTTCTTCTTTTCGAATAAGGCTTTGTAGCCTTCGGCTTTATGTTTTCAGTCGCCGTCAGTAAGTTTTTTGAGTCAATAATTCCCATTCAATATACCATCCTTCCGAATAGCCGACAGGTGTTGTCTTTTTATCTTTATGTATGACATACAGCCATTGTCGGCGGTTCTGTACGGAAAAGCGGCGGTATATAATTTCGTCCACAGCTTTTACGGCAAAAAGCCAAACCCGCTTGTACGCTCCTGCAAAAAGACACACCTCTCCCTGCAAAAGCCAAAGCGAAGCTAAGCCTGTATCAGCGATACAGCCATTCCTGCCGTAAGCGGCATTGTCAATATGTCGTCCTGAGTACAATAAACGTGCTGCTCTTACCGTAACTGAACGTTTACCTTGTAAGTACCGTATTCGTGCTATCGAAATTTTATGCTGAAGTAAAAGGAAAATATATAATTTCTTAAAGCCGCTTTTCCGTTATTCTTTTGTTTTTATAATTTACTTAAAATAAATCCGTTATTCATTCCGCTTAAAATCATTTGCCGAGCCTGCATGGAAAACCTGTCACGCTGTCACCGTGAAAAAAGCGGAAAGCGGTTACTGCCACATTCAACATATATTTTACAACATAAAAACGATATTGTCAAGAATAATAAGTACGCCGAAACGGTCGTATTTTGCTTTATAAAGCCGAAAAAGCGGAAAATAATTTTGCTTTTCCGCTTTTTTGACGCTTTGCTTATCATCACTCTTTCGCTTTCTGCGGCATATATTGAAGCAGTGAATATACGGAAACGAGGGACTGATTATGTATTTTATTGTTTTACGCTCGGCTACAGCCGCCGAAAAAGCAAGAAAAATCCTCAGTGGCTATAAAATATCATCTACAACGGGAAAAATCACCACTTCAAAGGGCTGCAGGTTCGGAATTTACACGGAACACGATCCCGACAAGACCTGCCGTCTGCTGTCGCTCGGCGGTCTTAACTGTATGGAGATCAGAAACGGCGGTGATGCCGGATGATATATCTTGACAATGCCGCCACCACCTATCCAAAGCCCGTTTCGGTGCTTCATTCGGCGGAAAAGGCACTGTACGACTACGGGGCAAATCCCGGAAGGTCGGGTCACAGGCTTTCGCTCGAAACCTCACGGCAGGTGTTTTATGCAAGGGAGAAATGTGCGGAATTTTTCGGCGGTGAAACCGAAAATACGGTTTTCACGCTCAACTGTACCCATGCCATAAATTTTGCGCTCAAGGGCGTTTGCAATGCAAAAGGGCATTGCCATGTGATAACGTCCGACCTTGAACATAATTCGGTAATAAGGCCGCTTCACGCACTGTATAAACAAAAACGGATAAATTACAGCATAGCCGACAGCGGCGGCAGTGACGATGAACTGATGTCGTCTGTGGAAAAGCAGATCCGCCGTGACACTGCTGTGGTCATTATGACCGCAGGGTGTAACGTAAACGGCAGAGTGACACCGCTTGCAAGAATTGCGGAGCTTTGCAGGAAGCACAATATATGTCTAATAGCCGATTGCGCTCAGGCGGCAGGCGTTATACCGCTTAATCTGACGGACGGTATCAATATTATATGCGCACCCGGTCATAAGGGGCTTTACGGACCTATGGGTACGGGAGTGCTTGTGACTGACGGAAAATATCCGCTCAGCACGCTTATAGAGGGCGGAACGGGCAGTGCGAGCGGAGAGATCGACCAGCCCGACTTTCTGCCCGACAGCTTTGAAAGCGGAACGATAAATACTCCCGGTGCTATCGCACTCGGCAGGGGAGTGGAATTTGTAAATTCAAAAGGCATCGACAGGATTTACGCTCACGAAATGTCGCTGTGCGATTTATTTATAAAGCGTGTTGAAAATATTGAAAAAATCAGGGTCTACCGCCCGGAAAAGGTAAAATCTCTCCCTGTGGTATCTTTTACAGCGGGCGATGAAAACAGCTCGGTCACAGCCGATATGTTGTCGAAAAACGGGTTTTATCTGCGTGGTGGTCTTCACTGCAACTTCCTTGCCCACAAAAAGCAGGGTACGCTTGAAACGGGGACGGTACGGCTTGCGCCGTCGGTGTTCAATACACGTTCGGATATTATAAAGCTGACGGAATTGCTTTATAAGAAGTATTCATAAAAATTACAGCCCGCAGCGGTATGACCGTTACGGGCTGTGGTTATATAGAATTACTTCAGAAGAGCTATCGTGTCTTCTGCTATCTGTTCGGGAGTCAGATGCGCCTTATGCATAAGCTCGTTTACATCGTATCTGTCGTAGAACTTCTTTTCAAGACCGAAGCACAGTGTTTTAACATCGCTGCTGCCGTAGAAACGTGCTATCTTTTCACCAAAACCGCCCTCAAGAATTCCGTCCTCAAGAGTTATCACAACATCGTGGTTTTTCTTGAGGTCTTCAAGCATATCCTTGTCAATGCCCGTGATATAGTGAGGATTGATAAGCGTTGGAGCTGTGCCTGTCTTTTCTTCGATTAGCTTTGCCGCTTTCTCACCGAGCTGATAGAATGTGCCGAGCGCTATCACTGCTATCCTTGAGCCGCTTTTTGTAATCTCGTACTTGTTTATATCCGACCAGTCGCTTTTAACTTCCTTGCCGTCCGAAATCACCGCACCGCCGGGTACACGCACAGCAACGGGATACTTGTTTTGTTCGATCGCCCAGTCAAGCATAGAAAGATATTCTTCCTTTGTTGCGGGAGCAAGATAAACAAGATTCGGAATGTTGGAGAGCATAGGAATGTCATAGAGTCCGAGATGGGTAACATCGCTCATACCGTAGACAGAGCCTGCGAATACGCTTATCGCAACGGGGCTGTTGTTTATACATATATCCTGCGAGATCTGGTCATAGGTACGCTGGATAAATGTGCTGTATACTGTGTACAAAGGCTTACCGCCGCCTGCTGCGATTCCGGACGCCATAGCCGCCGCATTTTCTTCCGCAATTCCTACATCTATAAACTGTCTGCCTGCCTCATCTCTTCTGCCTTTCCAGAAGCCGCCTACTGTGGGAGTACCGGAGGTCAGAACGCATACGCTTTCGTCCTTCTTCATTTTTTCAAGAAGCATCTTAGCTGTAAGGTCGCCGTAATCCTCGCCGTCATAATTGTACTTTGCCTTGCCTGTTTCAACGTCAAACGGCATATGCCAGTGCCAGTCCTCCTTGTTTTCTTCTGCAAAAGACAGACCCTTTCCCTTTTCGGTAACTATATGCACTGCGACAGGACGCTTGCTGTCCTTTACCTTACTGAAAGCGGCGATAAGACTTTCAATATCGTTGCCTTCCTTTACGAACATATAGTCAAGACCCATAGCTGTGAACAGGTTTGTATCGGCTTTTCCGTTGCCATCACGCAGAGCCTTGAGATTTTTGTACATACCGCCGTGGTTTTCAGCGATAGACATATCGTTATCGTTTATAATAATGATAAGATTTCCGTCAAATTCGCCGGCGTAGTCGATAGCCTCAAGAGCTTCGCCGCCGCTGAGCGAACCGTCGCCTATTACCGCAATAACGTTTCCGCTTTCGTGCTTTAAATCCCTTGCCTTTGCAAGACCGAGTGCCAGGCTTACAGAAGTTGAGGTGTGACCGATGACGAAAAAGTCGTGTTCGCTTTCGGCGGGATTCGAGTAGCCCGAAATATCGTCAAAATGCTCTTCGTAAAGGAATCCGTCCTTTCTGCCTGTGAGCATCTTGTGGCAGTATGTCTGGTGAGATACATCGAATACTATTTTGTCTACAGGCGAATCAAATACATAGTGCAGAGCGACCGTTGCCTCCGCAAAACCGAGATTGGGACCGCAGTGGCCTCCGTGACGGCTGAGCTTGAATATAAGTGCGTCACGCATTTCCTGCGTCAGCTTTTTCATTTCGTCAACGCTCAGCTTCTTTATATCCGACGGTGAATTGATTTTTTCAAGATACATTGTTATTCTCCTTTTTAGTATGTGCCTGCCGCTATAAGACGGACGGCACGTTGCTTTCCTGTTACAACCGTATTGTATCACATGGAGTTAACTCCAAGTCAAGAGGTTTTGAAAAAAATTTTCGGAAAAATACGCAATACTGTTTTTTCAACAATATATGCAAAAATTGTAACCAAATTGTAACCATTTATTAGTTGATTTTTCAAAATTAGAATGTTATACTTGAGTAAACAGTTATTTATATTAAAAATCCGAAAAATCATAAAATCAATAATAAAAAGGTAAAAGCCATGACATCTTTATCTTCATCAGCATCAACATCAGCTAAAACGGTCAATAACAACGCTCAAAAAAATATTTCTGTTTCTGTCTGTGAAAAAAACGCCTTTACGGCTGTAAACGGGCATAAAAAGCGAAAACAAGGACGGTTGCGGAATTTCTGCATAGTTTTTCTTTCGGTCGTGATAGCCTTTTGTACGGGGATAATGCTTTTCTGCGGTTATGCTATGACACAAATGAATCAAAACAGACCTAACAGACCTTCTACCGAAGCACAGCCGTCTTTGACAGTCACAAAAATAAAGCCTGTACCGAGAATCATATCCGTATCGGTAGCGGAAGAACTGAATGCAGACTTCACACGCAATGTAGCAATAGAATGCAGAAACGAGGACGGTACAACGGACGGGTTGTATTATTCATATAACGGCGATAGCAAAAGGAAAAGGCTTGAAGGCGGAAAAGCGGTATTATCTCTGCCAAAAGGAAGCTACATTATAACCGTGACCAACGACAGCGGAAAAGCCGTGCAGAGTGATGAGTTTACGATAAACGTTGATGCGGTAACCAAAATCACAATAGACAAAACCGATACATATATGAATGTTGGAATGACAGGCACGCTTACAACCGCTTTTGAAACTATCGGTAATCCCACGGACAGCGAAAAGTCGGTAAAGTGGAACAGCTCCGCACCGAAAACGGTCAGCGTTAAGGACGGTGTGATTACGGCGTTGAAAGCGGGTACGGCGACAATAACAGCAAGCGTATCGGACAGCATTTCAGACAGTATAGAAATAACGGTCACGGATTTACTCAGAGCGCCGAAGATTACTGCAACAAAGCCGCTTCTTCAGCCCGGTCAATACAGTGAGGCGGAGGGAAGTATGATTGACGCTGTGCTTGAGAGCCGTGTAAATACCGCAGGCTACGGAACAAGAGCAGGCGTAGTTGCGGCGGCAAGGTTTATTCCGCTTGAATTCAATTACAAGATACCGTATTTCTATGAAAACGGCAGGCTTGATCCACAGCCCGAAAGGCCGTACTGCGACGGCGAGGGCAGATTCTATCACAAGGGACTTTATCTTACCCACAGCAAGTTTGACATTCTTGATAAGAAAGGCATATTATTCGGACCTGCAACGTGGGGCGAACCGCTCACAAACTGGGAGGACGCATTCGGACTTATTCCCGGTGCGAAATATGCAAACGGCATGACCTGTTCCGGATTTGTTTCTTGGTGCCTGTATAACGGCGGTGTACCGCTGGGCGATGTCGGCGCAGGGGATACTCCCGGCTATGACGATGAATATTCCGATTTCGGCGAGCGTGTATGGCTTGACGAGGAGGTAATGCGAAGCGGAATATTGCAGGTGGGCGATCTTATCGGCTGTGACGGTCACATTGCGATAATCGCAGGCTTTGACGAGAATAATATCTATATTGCGGAGGCTCTCGGAAAAGGTATTGTTATGGAGGTGCGTGAACGCTACCGTGAGGTGTGGCAGTGCGGCGATTATACATACGCTATGCTTATGGGAGATATTTATGCGAAGCATAACGGCGAAGGAAACGTAACTGAAATGTGGAAGGATTATTCCGCCGAAAATAATCAATAAATAAAAACATTGATGCCCGGCCTTCTACAGCCGGGTATCAATGCTTTGGGGAAATATATGAAAACGAAGATAGCAACATTTATAGGGCTTTTCCTCACCCTGTATCTGTATTATATTCGACGTTTGTTAACTGAATTTAAATTCTGCGGATTATTTTTAATATTTTCTTCCCGTTCGTCTATTGACAGTGTTGCTTCTTTATAGTATCATAGTCAGAGAATGTAAACGCTCACACGAAAGGAAAACATCTATGATAAATACGATAGACATCAGCGGAAAGTGGGAGCTTTTCATAAGCGAAAATAACCGTACCTCGCTTCCGGATAATTACAACGACAGCATAATTCTTCCCGATACTTTGTCAGATGCCGCAAAGGTGGCTGAGAACAAGAACAGGGACGAAGGATACCTTACCGATAAATACACATTCACTGGATATGCGTGGTTCAGACGTTCGTGTACCCTTGAAAGCGATATGACGGGCTTGGTGTCGATACTCACACTTGAACGCACAAGAGTAAGCACGCTGTATATTGACGGTGCGGAAGTAGGTACCTGCGACAGCCTTTGCAGCTCGCACCGCTATGATATTTCTTCATATATGACCGCAGGCACGCACGAAATTGTCATCCGTGTGGCAAATGTCGGCTATAAGACGGGCGGAGGTCACATGACAAGTCCGGATACCCAGACAAACTGGCTGGGCATTGTAGGAAAGATGAATATCGAAATATATCCCAAGAGCTACATTTCTGATGTAAGAGTTATCGCATCTGCTGACGGAAGTTTATCGGTAAGAGGCCTGGTCAACGGTGCGGACAATGCCGTTGTTACTGCAACTGTTACCGCTCCCGGCGGAATCCGTGTGCTTAAGGCAAATATCATAGCTGACGGAGATACATTTGAAGCAGAGTTCAGGCTTGAAAACGCTCAGCTGTGGGATGAATTTGAACGCAATATCTACAGCCTTGAGTTACGTTGCGGTGAAGATATATTCAATACCTCGTTCGGCTTTGTCACATTCTCTGGTAATGACAGGAAACTGCTCGTAAACGGCAGTGAGGCATTTCTCAGAGGAAAGCACGACGGAATGATTTTTCCGCTTACCGCTTATGCTCCCTGTGATGTTAACGATTGGAAAGAACGTCTTAAAATTGCCAAAAGCTATGGCATAAACCATTACCGTTTCCACACCTGCTGTCCTCCCGACGCCGCATTTACCGCCGCAGACGAGCTTGGTATCTATATGGAGCCGGAGCTTCCTTTCTGGGGAACGATTGCCGCAAAGGGCGAGGACGGTTATAACGAGGAAGAACAGGACTACCTTATAAACGAGGGTATCCGTATTATAAAAGATTTTTCCCACCATCCTTCATTTGTTATGATGTCGCTCGGAAACGAGCTTTGGGGCAGCCGTGAAAGGCTCGGAGAGATAATCGACATTCTCCGCCGTGAAAATCATTCAATCTTCTTCACAAGCGGCTCAAACAACTTCCAGTTCTGGCCTGCAGAAATTCCGCAGGAGGATTTTTTCGCAGGAGTAAGACTTTCCCGTGACAGACTTTTCAGAGGCTCTTATGCTATGTGTGACGCACCTCTCGGTCATATCCAGACGGACAAGCCGAATACCGCTTACGATTATGATGCGATAATCAGAGGTGAAAACGGCTCGGAGAACGAGGGCGGCGATACGATACAGATACAGTACGGCACAGGAGTAAAGACGGTAAAGCTGAGCGCCGCAGACGGCAGTTATATTCCGCACAAGCCGGTAATATCACACGAGGTCGGACAGTATGATTATTTCCCTGATTTTGATGAGATGAAAATGTACACAGGTCCTCTCGTTCCTCGCTATCTCGATATTTTCAGAGAAAGGCTTGAAGAAAAGGGACTTTACACGCAGTGGAGAGATTTCTTCGAGGCGGTCGGCGCACATTGTACTCAGTGCTATAAGGACGAGATTGAAACGGCTCTGCGTTCTTCCGAACTCAGCGGCTTTCAGCTTCTCGATTTGCAGGATTTCAACGGACAGGGAGTTTCGCTTGTCGGCGTGCTTAATGCCTTTATGCAATCGAAGGGCTTTATAACACCTGAGGACTGGAGAGGCTTCTGCGACAGTAATGTACTGCTTGCAAAATCCGAAAAGTATGTTTTCGGTGCGGAAGAAAAACCGGTTATCGAAATTATTCTTTCTTCATACGGCAAGGATAAGATAAAGAGCGGAGCGGTGCAGTATTCACTCATAAGCGATGAGCTTGATATAAACGGCAGTGTTGAGTTTACCTCATCGGATGCACGCCTTACCTCTGTCGGCACATTCGTTCCCGACTTCAGCAGTATCACAAAACCGCAGAAAGCAGTCCTTACACTTGCTATGGGCGAACTGCACAACAGCTATGTATTCTGGCTTTATCCGCAGACAGATGTTGAAATTACCGAAAACGGCATAAAGACAGCCGATGACGAACTGACTTTTACAGATAGCGTTGAAAAGGCAAAAGTGCTTATAGCAAGCGGCAAAAAGGCTATGGTGATAACCGACGGCAGTAATGCTATAGAAAACGCATACTGTGCGGATTTTTGGAACTATCATATGTTCCGTGTCATTTCGGAGAGTATGAACAAGCCTGTAGCACCCGGTACGATGGGACTTCTTATAGACAAGAACGATAAGCTGCTGAGCGCTTTCCCGTGTGAAAAGTTTACCACGCCGCAGTGGTATGAGGCGGTAACGCACAGCAAGGCGGATATTCTTGACGATACACCCGATGTTACTCCGATAGTTCAGGTTGTGGACAACACCGAGCGTTGCCACCGACTCGGAATGCTGTATAAGAAGAACGGTATTCTTCATTGCAGTATAAGACTTTGGGAAGCGGCAGACGTTCCCGAAATAAAACAGCTTGCAAAGAGCATTACAGAAAATTTCTGAATGGCAAGACCGCCCTGTGTATAAAAACGCAGGGCGGTCTTTTGAAATAACGCAGATAAAAACCTCCGCATTGCTTAATAATGCGGAGGTCGATTTATTTACTTGTTATCCTTATCGGGCTTCTGATGAGTAAACGGTTTGTGAAACTCCAACCCCGTTTCAGAAAGATTATCGGTACGCTTAACGCTTCCGTCATTTCTGACAAGCGAGGTTTTAGGGTCAGCCGTACTTTTTTTGCCCTGAGATAAAGTACCGTGTTTCATATAAAGCCCTCCTTTAAGGGAGTAGTTTTAGTGAAATCGGATTATTATACACAACCCTGAGCCTTCATAGCCTCAGCTACCTTTAAGAAGCCTGCTATATTAGCGCCTGCCATGTAGTTACCCTCTAAGCCGTATTCCTTAGCGGCTGTGTCGCACTGCTTGAAGATTTCCTTCATTATATCGTGGAGCTTAGCGTCAACTTCTTCAAATGTCCAGCTGTAACGCATTGAGTTCTGGCTCATTTCAAGACCTGATGTAGCAACACCGCCGGCGTTTGCAGCCTTAGCAGGTCCGTAAAGAAGACCGTTTGAAAGGTAAACCTCGATAGCTTCGGGAGTAGAGGGCATATTAGCACCTTCTGCAACTGCGAAGCAACCGTTGTTTACGAGAGCCTGAGCTGACTCGCCGTTGATTTCGTTCTGTGTAGCGCAGGGGAGTGCAATATCGCACTTGATTGTCCAGATGCCTGAGCAGCCTTCTGTGTATGTAACATTCTTGTGTGATGTTCTGTTAACGTATTCCTTGATACGCTTTCTTTCAACTTCCTTGATCTGCTTTACAACATCAAGCTCGATGCCGTCGGGATCGTGGATGTAGCCGTTTGAGTCAGAGAGAGCAACTACCTTAGCGCCGTACTGTGTAGCCTTTTCTGTAGCGTAGATAGCAACGTTGCCCGAACCTGAGATAACAACTGTCTTGCCGTCGAAGCTCTTGCCGTTAGCCTTGAGCATTTCGTTTGTGAAGTAGCAAAGACCGTAGCCTGTAGCTTCTGTTCTTGCAAGTGAACCGCCGTATGTCAGACCCTTACCTGTGAGAACGCCTGAGAATTCGTTTCTCATTCTCTTGTACTGACCGAACATATAACCGATCTCACGTCCGCCTGTACCGATGTCGCCTGCGGGAACATCGCAGTCAGGACCTATATGTCTGCAAAGCTCTGTCATAAAGCTCTGGCAGAAACGCATAATCTCTCCGTCGCTCTTGCCCTTGGGGTCAAAGTCAGAACCGCCCTTGCCGCCGCCCATAGGCAGTGTTGTAAGGCTGTTCTTGAAAATCTGCTCAAAGCCGAGGAACTTGATGATACCGAGATATACGGAGGGGTGAAGTCTGATACCGCCCTTGTAAGGTCCGATTGCCGAGTTGAACTGAATTCTGAAACCTCTGTTTACCTGAGTCTTGCCGTTGTCGTCTACCCAGGGTACACGGAACATGATCTGTCTTTCAGGCTCAACGATTCTCTCAAATACGCCTGCGTCAACGAGATCCTGTCTTTTTTCAACTACGGGCTGAAGGCTCTCGAAAACTTCTGTTACTGCCTGAATGAATTCGGGCTCGCCTGCATTTCTTTTCTTAACTGTTTCGAGCAGGTCGATAAGATACTGATTTTTTAACGCCATTGTTAAATCCTCCTGATATTTTCGGCTCAAGTGTGATATACATTGGTTTTACGGATAAACACGGTTTTTCTGCGTTTCATATAATAATTTGTGAGAAAACCGACTTCATCGGTAAGCTTTACTGCATTCTCTGTGACTAAAGCCGTTATTGCTTTTAAACTGCAAGAAAAAGTATACCACATATACGCAAAATTTGCAATAGTTTTTTTAAAATTTTCATAAAAAAGTTTAAAAAACTCAAAACTACGCATTTAAATGCGCATTTACGCAAGATTTTATTCGTGTTATTGCAAAATGCAGGAATTTTTTACAATGTGAATGTAAATTCGCTTGCAAAAATACCGGTTTTATAGTAAAATAATATTTATAGCTTAGTTAAGAAAACGAATATCGGCATTTTGCACTGCCGATTATACCTTTATATATAAGAAAAGAGAGGTCACAATGGAGAAAACGGCACTTAAAACGATTGCAGACAACAGAAAGGCAAGGCATGATTATTTCATCCTTGAAAGCTACGAGGCAGGAATAGAGCTGACCGGCACCGAGGTGAAATCTATCCGTGACGGAGGACTTAATCTGAAGGACAGCTGGATTTCTATCGACAACGGCGAATTATTTATCAAGCAGATGCACATCTCGCCTTACGAAAAGGGCAACATATTCAACAAGGATCCGCTGAGAACCAGAAAACTGCTTATGCACAAGCGTGAAATAATGAAGCTGCTCGGACAGGTAAAGCAGGACGGTTTGACGCTTATTCCTATATCTGTCTATTTCAAGGGCAGCAGAGTGAAGGTTCAGGTCGGTCTTTGCAAAGGTAAAAAACAGCGCGACAAGCGTGACGCTATGGCTCAGCGTGACGCAAAACGCACTATCGACCGTGAGCTGAAAATGCGTAACCGATAAACCTAAAAACAAGTCGGTTTGCCGGAGTACAGGATTTTTTGAAAAAATCAAAAAAAGTGCTTGACAAACCGATTTTATTCTGCTATAATAGATTATGCTGATTTGCGGGGATGCTGGAATCGGCAGACAGGCAAGCTTGAGGTGCTTGTGTCAGTATTGGCGTGTGGGTTCAAGTCCCATTTCCCGCACCAGTGTAAAGGACATTCGATTTTTCGAGTGTCCTTTATTTTGTTTTAGCGAAAACTTACGCATTGCAGTATGCTGAAAAAGCTGTGGCAGTTTCATTGCTGCCACAGCTTTTCAGACTGTAGAAAAAGTCTGTTTTTCCAAAAAAGTGCTTGTTCTCAATCCCTAACCCCAAACCCCTTCCCCGTGGGAAGGGCTGTGTATGCTTGGTTGGCTCTGCATCGTGCAGAGCCTTTTGGCATACACGCCTGGCATCCGTGCCGGGGCTATATTACTGGGGCTACCGCCCCTAGTCCCTGTCGGGGGCTATGCCCCTGCGACCCCATTTTCGATAAACAAGAGGTTTATCGACAGACTGAAAGCTGTGGCAGTTTCATTGCTGCCACAGCTTTTATTTACTTTATCTGCGACTGAAGTATATCGAGGACCTCACCGAATCTCTGGAAATGCACTACTTCACGTTCACGCAGGAATTTAATCACATTGCTTACGTCCGGATCGTCGCAGACTCTGAGGATGTTGTCATAGGTAGCTCTGGCTTTCTGCTCCGCCGCAAGATCTTCGTGAATATCGGCGAGCGGATCGGCTTTGCTCTGGATGTATGCGGCGGTAAACGGCACACCGCCGGCATTGGATGGGTAAACCGCATTTGCGTGATCCATATAATATGCGCCTACTCCGTATCGGTCAAAGCTCTTTGCGCCCTCGCCTGTTGTGAGCTGGGATACTATAGAGCCTATCATTTCGAGATGGGATAGTTCTTCTGTACCTGCATCGTTCCCGGAATGATCCCTTGCGACCTCACTGTATTTCCCGTGATGACACGGTAGCTGTCCCCTCTGCCTGTTGCGGTAAAGCAGGTGGTGAAGCCTTTTTCTATACCCTTAAGATACACTGTAAGAGTGCCGTGGATATAATCGGCTCTTATGACCAAGAGCCATATCGGATCGCTTGTGAAATCAAGAAACCTTTCTGCGTTTTTTCTGATTTTATCCGTTTCGAAAACGGATCTGTCGCTTGAAATTTCCTGCGACAGCTTTTCTATAATACTGTCATAGTACGATTTCTGCTCGATAAGCTCCTGCTGTGTTATCAATCCGTCCAGCATAAGATCAACCGCACGGCGTTTTTTGGCGTTGAGCGTTTCGATTTTTCTGCGCAGTGCAGGGATGTCGGGCTTGTCTGTTCGGGATAAGCCCTTTATTACTGCGTTTATGACGGCTGTTTTGTTGATGGGTATATCTGTGAAAATACGCTTTACGCAGGCTTTTAGGGCGGTCACGTTAAGCGTTTCGTTGTTGCAGGACTTCCCGCCGATTCTCCCCGAGCAACGCAGGGCGTGGTATATCTTGCCGTTATTCAGCGTTTTTACACGGGATACCATCACACTGCCGCATACACCGCAATATACCTTTCCGCTGAAGACGTATCGGTCGCTGTGGCGGCTTGTGTCCGTAGGCTTTCTCCGGCTTATCTCGGCTTGGGTCTGCTCCCACAGCTCACGGCTTATTATCGGTTCGTGATGATTTCTTATATAGATATGCTCCGAGCTGTTGAGCCTTTTCTTATGCGTGAGAAAATCCGGAGTGCAGGTCTTTTTCTGCTCAAGGTCGCCGACATATTTTACATTCCGCAGTACCTTTCGGATAAACGCACCGCTCCACCTTCCGCCGTTGACGGTTCTTATCTGCTCGGCGTTCAATCCGTCTGCTATGCTTTCTGCGCCCTTTAAAAGCACGGTATACTCTGTGAAAATACGCTTTACTATTTCTGCCGAATCCGCATTGACAGTGATTTTGCCGTCTTTTACGTCATATCCGAGACAGCTTCTGCCGAACACTACGCCCTGTTCCATTTTCCTTTGCTGTCCCCATTTTACACGCTCGGAGATTTTGCGGCTCTCCTCCTGCGCTATCGTTGCCATTATAGAAAGTCTAAGCTCGCCGTCGCTGTCACGGGTGTCTATATTATCGTTTATAAAGATAATACCTACGCCCTTCGCCCTAAGCATACGGGTGATGTTAAGGGTGTCTACAGTGTTTCTTGCAAAGCGGCTGACCTCTTTTGTGAGGATAATATCTATGCCGCCGGACACGGCAAGGGAGATCATTTTGTTGAAGCCGTAACGGTTGAGCGTTGTCGTGCCGCTTGTACCCTCGTCATAGAACACTCCGACCAAAGTCATGGAGTCCGAATTTCTGATATAATCATCAAAGAACGACCGCTGTGAAGCAAGCGAGCCGGATTGCTCGGCACGGTCGGTTGAAACACGGCAATAGGCTGCGGCTCTGAGCTTATTCATCGTCTGCGTCCTCATGACCCACAGCTGATGCGTCACGTTGATGATTTATGATGATTTTAACAATCTGTCTTGTAATGATTTCTATCTCTGCTTCGGTTATTTCCATAATATCACCTCGCAACAAAATATTCTTACATTGTTTGTACATATTCCTGTTGCTTTTTGATAAATGCAGTGTTATAATTAAATAGGTAATATTTGGCGGGAGGTGTTGACTTGCAGAAAAAGGCTGTAAAGGATAACGCTAAAAAAAGCAAAATACTCAGTGCGGCGGCAAACTGTTTTATATCAGACGGATTTGAGGGCACTTCAATAAGGAAAATAATGAATGAGGCAGGCGCTGAGGTTGGTCTGTTCTATTACTATTTCAAATCAAAGGATGATATATACAGTGCGTTTATAGAATCTCTGTTCATGGATTATAGAATCAAGATAATCGGAATGACGGAAAAAGCCGTAAGGTCGCCGTATACTTCTTTTATTGATATATTCGGAATGTTTGCGGATGAAGCTGAACGCTTCCGCAATGAATTTGTAGGGAAAATGCACGAAAGCACGCTGAGAGATATTCGTGATCGCTCGCTTGAAATATCCGTCCCGTATATAAAGCAGATTATTGAAGTGCTGATAGAATACGGTGCAAAGCCGCTGATAAGCACGGAAGAGCTTGCTATAATAATGACATACGGGATAGGCAATCTTTTTTTGCGTGACAAGGAATCACGGCTTGCCGGAACGGATAGGGAAAGTATGAAAACGACAGCACTTCTGTTCGGGCTTGACCTTGAATATGTTTCACTTACCCTGCCACGCATCCCTTATGCTGAGGAAGCGGAAAAAATAACGGCTCTGGCTGAGCTTTGCAGTGAGAATTTTGCTGACTACAATGCCGAAAGAATGGCAAGGCTTATAAAGAAAAGAATGTCAAGCGGCGAGATATTTGTTATAGCACATAAAAACAATATCGCAGGCTTTATTATGTTTTCGAAGAAGAACAAAACGATAGATCATATCGCCGTGTCGCCTGACTACAGGCGTATTGGTATAGCGTCAAGGCTTATGGTTACGGCTATGGCGCAGTTTGAGGTCGGTGAGGAACTGTCAGCCATAACTTTCAGACAGGAACATCTGATGTCGGACGGGGTAAGCCGTATGTATAAGAAATTCGGCTTCGACGATGAAAAGAATATCGTTGTCCGTGGCGAGCCTCTTGTAAAGAGAACCGCTGTTGTACCCGAAAAGGCGATAATAACCGAATAAAGCGAAGGGGGCATAAATGATGCTCCTTTTTATTTAACCGGTAGGCTCTGCGATGATGAAAAAAGCCCGAAATACTGCCGATAATGAAATAAGTCTTGAAATTTGCGGCGATTTAGTATACAATATAATAAGTAATGCTGTAAATCAAACGTATGTGCCTTGCACAGCGGAAAGGAAAATAAATGGAAAAAGTAATCAGCTTTTTAACAAATAAATGGTTCAAATTCGGTGTGTCGTTCCTGTCGATAGCCTATCCCGTGTTTCTGGGCTTCGTGGCGTGGCTTTTTATGGGATATTATCTTGAGCCGACGCACCAGGGCGCACTTGTTACGCTTTATATCTTTATCAATATTATCTTCTTCGGGATTATGCTTTTCACAAGAAAGCAGATAGTCACGAGAATCGTTGCGATAATTTCGCCTTTTTTGGCGTTTGCTATACTTCTGTTCGGCTTCGGCAACTGGTTTGCCGCAGTGCCTCCGATAGTCGTAAGCGTACTTATATTCCTGCTGAGCGGTGCGGGCGAGACCACAAAGATCATTATCGGCACTATATATCTGCTTATGTATGTAGTAGGAGTGCTTGTTTATCTGACTTTCAAGATGCTGTTCGGAAACATTACTCTTATGGATGTCGATCTGTCCGCAAGAAGCACAAGCTACCGCTATTCGCCCGACAAGCAGTACAGAATAGTTCTTTATGTCGATCCTGAGGGCGACACCAGCCGTTCGGTATCCTTCTATCTTGAAGAAACAGACGGAGATATAAGTCTGCCGTTCCTTGAATGCCGTAACGCATTGGGCGGTATCCATATAATAACCTCCGACTATAACAAGCCTGCCGATGTCAAGTGGAAAGACAAGCATACGCTTTATGTTGACGGCAGAAAGCGTGAATTCAACTTCGACGCAGTATCGACAGATGACACATCGGAAGACTATTAAAGGACCTGCGGAAAGGAAAAGCGGATATGAGTATAAAAAGAACAGTCAGCTTAACCGGTATAAATTCGAGTGAGATATATTCTCTTTCATATCCGCAGTCTGTCCTTAAATTTGCCGAATATGACTTTTCCGGCTTTATCAGACGCTGTACCGATTATTGCAAAAGATGTGCGGAAAGCGGAGAGTACAGACTTGAGGATATTGTTGCGCTCCGCAATTCACTCGGTGCGTGTCACAAATATGTTGAGGCGAATATCCACGGCATTTATGAAAAAGCAGTACAGGATCTGTTTATAGAATATCTTTGCAGAGAAAAGGGGCTTGGCATATCTTCCTTATGGAATGAGCTTATAAATGCCAAAACTCCGTTTGAAAAGCTCATATTCACAAGGCTTACCGAATATCGTCACAATAAGGCGGTAAACCGCTGGGTAAGTCTTCTTCAGCTTCAGGAATACGCAAAACGCAAGATAGACTTTGTGTTTGGTGAAAAGGTTACGGCAGAGCAGGCATTTGCAAAGCGTGATTATTTTGATCTGACATTCAGCGTAGCCGCAAATGAGATGGGCTATCCGTCGGAATGCTTTACCGCCGCAAAGGTGTACACTGTCGGCAGGCTGCCGTCTGCTCCGTTCATAACGAGCAATATTTCAAAGGCGATAGCCGCTTCTGCGCTCCCCGAGATCGAATATGAGGGCGAGCACAGACCGTTTGCCGCTCTGCATTCGGACAGCGAGGCGATGGACGTCTTTGCTAAGATAAAGAATTATGTTCCCGAAAAACCGGATTCGGTGCTGAACACGATAATAACAACGATGCGTTCTCTGCCGAAGAAGGTGTACGTTTCGGACAGCCTCAAGGCAATAATAGATCTGGAAATAGACCTTTTGCTTGAAAGCGGGGGAGTTCTTCAGCACTGCGAACGCTGCGGAGAGTATTTTATTCGTGACAAGGATTACGACTATGACTATTGCAGTAAGGCTCAGCCGGGCGGCCGCACCTGCCTTGAGATGAGCACGGCGGTACCTCCGAGAACACCGGATGAAATAAGACGGCTTGAGGATATGACCAAAGAGCTGTACACATATATGTCGAAGCGTATAAACGTCGATCTTACACAGCGTGATTTTGCAGAGTGGTATCAGAGCTTTATGGCTATAAAGGAGAGCATTCTTCACAATACGCTCAGCGTTTCGGAATTCAGAGAATTTGAGAAGTATTCTCACGATCTGCATTTTGCACCGGTCAAGCACGAAGCCGAAAGCAAGAGCGAGCCGTCCGCACAGGAAAGCAAAGAAAAAACCGGCAAAGCAAAACAGCCCGAGGTAAAGCCTTTTGTTTTTGAACGTGTAGACCGCAGTGTTCTTTACGAGCAGGAAAACCGCCGCAGAAAGCAGGAGCAGGAACGTGAGCTTTATGATATGATGCAGGAAAGCGCCGCACCCGTACAGCAGGAAGCGGCCGCACCGCAAAACGAAGCTCCTAAGGCACCTGTTCACGTTGTAAAGGCCGGTGAAACAGATAAGCTGGATGTCAGCCTGTTTGAAAATCCGTTCGACAATGCTTTCGAAAGCGAAATCTCCGAGCTTGAAAAGGTCAGCGGTTATGATTTCAAGCCGCTTGACGATATTTTCAGTTTCGGCGGAGCAGATGACAAATTACAGCAGACATCCGGCGGATATACCGATGAAGGCACTGCAGGCGAAGACAGTTCCGATAAAGACGATAAAGCATATACAGAGCCTGCTGTTGATACGGGCTTTGCAGGCGAATTTGCAAAAGCCGACTACAGCATAAGGCACTCCGTAACGCCTAAGAGCAACTATGCGGCGAATATGTACAGGCATACCGTTGAAACAACGCAGACACCGGCAGAAGATTTCCCTGATGCACAGCAAAGCGGAGAACATCTGACGCAGGATGATTTTGATATTCTGCCGTCCTCGCCGTCACTTACTGTACCGGTCGGAGAAAAAGCGTCCGTAAAAGCAAAGTCCGAGGAAAAGCCGGCTGTGAGCGAAAAGCACGCTCCGCCCGTTATAAAGCTGGACGCTCCTTCCGTAGACAGCCTTACCGATGCCGATGATATTCCGGGAGCGGACAGACGCAGGCGTGACAACGGCGGCACAATGAACAGAAATACAGCAAAACGGCTGCTTGACGGCATAATAAAGCCGACAAAGATACGCAATCCGTTTATAGATGAAAATGATGATGAATAAATACGAGCTGAAGCGTATACTGCTTGATTGGTTCTTCCCGAACCGCTGTCCCTTGTGCAGTAAGGTCATAGGAAGAATGGATTATATCTGCGATAAATGCGCCTGTGAATTCGAGTATAACGAGAAAGAGGAAAGCCTTTGCGGCGGCAGGCTGTTAAGCGTATGCCGTTATAACCAAAAGACTTCGCCCGTAGTTATAGGTGCAAAGAAGCACCGTGACGGCAGTAAAATCAGTTTTATGGCATATACGCTTGTACAGAAGATTACAGGGTACTATGAAACTCTGCCGGATGTCATCGTACCTGTTCCCATTTATTATACGGATAAAATCAAAAAAGGCTACAGCCATACCGAGAAGATATGCCGTGAGATTTCCGAAATAACCGGCATACCGACAGTTAACGCCGTTGCCAAAACAAGAAAGACCGCACAGCAAAAAACGCTCGGTAAGAAAGAGCGTGAAAGCAATCTCGACAATTGCTTTACTGTGACAGAGCCGACAAAGCTCAACGGAAAGCATATTCTCATAATTGACGATGTAACGACTACCGGAGCAACGCTGACCGAAATGTATAAAACCATAAACAATTGTGAAGGCTGTTTATGTGCCGCTATAGATTTTGCAGTATTTGCAAGAACGTAGGAAAAATATAATAACAGCAGCAACCCCTGCACCGTTCAGACAATCGGTGTGGGGGTTGCTGTTATTATTGAAGCCCTTAAAGCAAAGCTGTACGTTCAGCGCTACGGCTTTTTCTTTCTGCCGGTTCATCGGGTTTTCCAATCTGAATATAGCAGTTGCAGGCACGGTTCAGAAATTCAGCACGGCAGGCGGTAAATGTCAAGAGGTATGTAAGCTGTTTTCGTGGCTGTTTTGCGGTTTGATTTACAGTTGGGAATGTGGAACGCAGAAAAATATACTTGTCCGACGGTTTTACTTTGTCTGTAATCTTTAGCTCAAGGGCAGGGAGGAAAATTCAACTCGGTTACGGGAAAAGTTACAATGAGATTTGGCTTACTGATGGGATTTACAGCGATATGACAATTTGATAGGAATTTTGCGTGGAATTTGACGGTGGAAAATATATTTGTTGTGTGATAATATGAAAAATAATAAACGGAATGTGCAAATTTTATATCGGTTATATCAAAATACACGTTTCGTATGCAGTAAAGCCGCAAGGCTGTCAATATTCAAACGGAGGAAATCAGATGCAAGCGAGAGATTTAAAAAATATTATCGAAAGTGAAAATCATGAACTGAAAACTCAGTTCTGCAATGTTCCGTTTACAATTACTCCTGACAGGAACATTTATAACATTATCAGAAACAAGTACAAGGAACTGGCTCTTGAAGCGCAGACAAAATTTGCAGAGATAAACGAGCAGTTTGAGGATCTTGACGATCTTATAAACAATGCTCCGAGCGCTTTTGTATACTGCATTGAAAAGGCTCTGCTCGAGCTGATACAGGATATAATCAGCGTGGATATTTATACAATAGATAAAGATGCTGTTGTGAATATGGCTTTTGACGGTGTATATTTTGACGAATTCACAGAAGCGTTCAAGGTCATTGACAAAAAGTATGAAAAGATACTTACCGATCTTAACGATGCCGAATATGCAAGAGAACTGAGAAAAGAGAGCAGACCTCGCTGGCAGTCGGCTACATTCGGCGGAAATGCCATAAACGCCTGGTCAAATCAGCTTGATGCAACGGCAATGAATATCACCGAAGGTATAGCGTACAGCCTTGTTAATGCGGTCGGAAATATGATGAGCCGCAGCTATGCACGTTCACAGATAAAGGAACTTTTTAACACAATGAGTCTTCGTCAGGATATGGTGAACAGTGTTTATGATTCCTGCTTTAATCTGCATTTATTACTGCTTGATATAGTAGAGAAGAACACCGCAATAAAGTTTGACGGTACTGTGAGTGCGGCTGATACGCAGAAAGCACAGGCTATGTTCAACAATATGATGTCTATAAGTCTTCCCCCAGAAAAGAGAGATGCTTTTATCGTGCAGATATTCGAGCTTGATCCTTACGAGGACAGTTTCTATTCAAAGCTGATTGATACAATGGGCGATGAGGATGACTCCATAGGGAAATTCTCCGAATTTTTCGGCGTGAATATATTCGACATCAAGAACGATATTCTTGCTCGCTTTGTAAACGATAATATCGGTGAAACCGAAGAAGATGCTGTGAAGTGCAAGGGACTTATGGAGGAGTATGCCGCAAAGATAGGGCTCAGTACCGTACAGATTGTACAGGCAAGGAATATAGTGGAAGAACGTCTTAAATATTTCAACGACCTTTATTGCACCGTAGACGGCGTTCTTATGGACTCAAGAGCGGAAGCAGACCTTGCAAGAGAAGAACTCCCGCAGATTACGGCGATATTTGAAACGGTTACAAAGCCGACCGACAAGTCTGACCTTGATTATGAAAACGACCTTATCGAAAAGAGAAAGCAGATAGATTCGTTCAAAACAAAAGTTAAGGATAAATATCTTGAAAGTATAGACGCATTGCTTTCCGATTTCGACAGGCTTTTCAGAAAAGAGGGAAAATTCGACCGTAGCCTGACGAGAGAAGAAGCGGGGGCAATAAGAGCCTTTGAATATGTAAAGGGCATGAGAATAACATCTTTTGAAGAACGTGACAACGCTGTTAAGATGCTGACCGAGCGTTTGTCGCATCTCGGTATAACCGAGGCACAGGCGGAAAACGCTTACGCTTATCTGGACGAGGTCGAAAAGAACCTTTGCGTAATTGACGGAATACAGTTTGCGAACAGGGAAGAGGCTTTAAAGGCTACCGCAGAGCTTAACGAGATAACGGCAATAGTAAATGCCGTGCCGAAGCCTGACAAGAACAGCGTTCTTCCTTATGAGAAAATGCTTGATGAAACAAAGGCAAAGCTGGAATCTTATGAAACAGACGTAAAAAACAAGTATATCGGAATTATCGAGCAATACAAGGCAAAGTTCGACACAACATTCCGTACGGTAGGATTTACGGTGTATGAAACAAGAAAAGAAGCGGCGGCACAAAGAGCACTGAATTTTGCAAAGAGCGTGATTCCCAAGGGTTACACCGAGCAGGATCTGATTGATGCAAGGCAGAAGGTCGATGAATTTCTGTTAACGGTCGGAATAACCTTTGAGGAAGCAGAGCAGGTTAGTGAGCTATTCAGACAATGCTATCTCAATGTCAATACCGTTGACGGAATTGCTTTCAACAGCAAGGAAGAAGCAGAAGCGGCAAGAGCCGAGCTTGCGGAGATTACCGCTATAATGAGCGATGTACCGAAACCGAATCCCGATCTTCTTCTCGATTATGAGCAGAAGCTGTTCGATGTAAAGGCAAAACTCGAAAGCTACAAGACGCCAGTAAAGGATAAGTATATTGCGATTATTGACGATTATATAACAAAGTTTGATACGACCTTCAAGACGACAGGAGCATTTTCAAAGGCTGAAACACGTCAGCAGGCGGCGCAGATAAGAGCATTGAAGCTGGTAAAATCCATAGCCCCGACCGGTTGCACCTATGATGACGTTGACAAGGCGATAAAGGCGCTTGATGACACGTTGCCGAAGCTTGGTATAGACAAGACACTCGCAACCGATGCGACAGATTACATACAGGCACAGGAGGACAAGCTGAATACGGTTGACGGAGTGGTTCTGCCTGACAGGGAGAATGCCGCCCTCGCCAAAAAGGAGCTTGAGGAGATACAGAATATAATGTTCAAGGTCGCACCTCCGCAAAATGAGCCTTTACTGAGCTATGAAAGAAACTTGCTTGAAATCGAGGATAAGCTGTCACAGCTCAGGACTCTCGTAAAGGATAAGTATATAGGTATTATCAAAAAGCATCTGGTGGATTTTGACGAAAAGTTCAGAAAGGTATCACTTATCAAAACCGCCGCAACAAGAGAAGAAGCGGCAAAGGAAAGGGCTCTTAAATTCGTGAAGAGCAAGACTTACAACACAGTAACCGATGTCAATAATGTAAGGAACGAACTTGCAGAGCTTCTTCCCGAACTCGGCATAACATCAGAGCAGGCGACCGAAGCAAATGAATATCTCACAAATACCGAAAATAAGCTGAACGGAACTGCACCGCAATCAAAGCTGAAAGGCGTTTTCGGTATGTTCAAGAAGTAATACAGCATAAAAGTAAACCGACATATAAAATTATCCCGCACCTCAGAGTGCGGGATAATTTTTATGCGTTTTCAGTCATTTCTTGAGCATTTTTCCGCATCAATGGCAAGAACAAGCATCAATACATACAATGCGTCCTGTGGGTCTTGCACGTCAAGCACATAGGTATCTGTCCAGTTCCAGATTTCTTTGGATACACAAGCTATGTAACGACCGGTACAGTCACGGATGTTATAATCCCACTCAAGCCAGTCGCCGTCAATATTCCAGCCGTTATAATCGATGTTGAATCTGGGTCTTATGAATGTAAACTCTTTGCTGATGCAGCCGACATAACGAGAGTCGACATACATCTCAAACTTCGGAAGCCAGGTAAACACCTTTTCCTTAATGTATCCGACCTCTTTTCCGCAGGAGTTATAAATACGGAGCAGGTGTCCCCATGCAAGCTCACCTTTTACAACGAACGCAGTATTTCCGGCTTCATCATAAATGTCGTAGCTGTCAAACCACGAGAATAATCTTTGTTTGAATAAAAGTTTCATTTATTACTTTCTCCTTGATGCGTGAAAATACATATTATCTGCCATTAAATCTTTAGCCGGAATAATTCCGGTTTTCAAGTTCAGTATAGCATATCGGGATTTAAAAGTCAAAGGTGATTATATTATAATTACGGCGGTGTCAGGACAGTACTGTCAGGTACGGAAAATGTGGGATAATTTTTATGCGTTTTGTACTACCGTACATAAAAAATTCCACACTCATATATATGAGCGTGGAAAAAATGGTGGAGCGGGTGTCATCAAGGATGAACAACCCTCCGTTTCGGTATTTTCGCCCTCAAAAGCTTCCTCAATATCATCAAGCGGGATATTGTCAATGCTCAACGGCTTCTTGCTGGCGTTGATGATGAGGGTAAAGTGATCGTCATACAGGTAGATGGACTGAACAAAGATGTTGATGATGGCTCGGCGCTTATTCACATCGTCGGCGGGCATTTCGCACACATAATCAAGAAAGGCTAAAATCTGCGCTTCGGATAGGCAGATTTTCTTGTTGTTCTCAATAGCAAGCTGAGTTTCCAATTCCTCTTTTTCTGCTTGTCGTTTATGCAGACGCTCAGTCAGCATATCAACCGATTGTCCTTGTTCAATACCTTTCCAAAGGTTTTCAATGGCAGCATCGACTTCCTTAATGGCTTTCTTGATTTCACGCACCGATATATTGTCGGGACTCTTGTTACATTCCTCTGCAACACGCTTTGCAATATATCGGATTTTATCATCAGTAAGCATTTTGAGGCATTCGCTGACAACACGGTCTTCGATATATTGCTTGCCGATAATCTTCTTATCGCATTTCTTTTTGCGTGCCTTTTTGCACATATAATAGTGATACTGCCTGCCGGTCTTGCTGGTGCCGCCGTAGCCCACCATCATTTCCTTGCAGTGCCCGCAGAACAGCTTTGTAGTCAGCAGGTATTCGCCCTCGCCGTGAGTTCGAGCCGGCGCATTTTTGTTTTTGTTCATCATCGATTGCACCCGGTAAAATAGGTCATCATCCAGAATGCGAGGCATCCCGCCGGGTGTTTCCTTTCCTTTGTAAAGATAGACGCCGATATAACGCTTGTTGCTGAGCAGGTGACTGAGACTGTTGGGACTGAATTCCTTGCCGAGGGAGGTCTTGACCCTGCGCCGTTTCAGATCCCGGATGATCTCCGCTTTCGTCTCGCCGCTGGCGTAGCGCTCATAAATCTCACGGACAACGGCGGCTTCCTCATCATCCACATAGAACCGCCGCTCGGCATCGACCTTGAAGCCCAGGCCGGGGTTGCTGCCGTTAGACAGGCACTTTTCGGCATTGATGGCCATGCCTCGATGGATCTTCTGAGAAAGCTCCACGGAGTAGTATTCCGCCATACTTTCCAGAACGCCCTCCACCAAGATGCCGGAAGCGTCGTTCGCAATATTCTCTTTGGCAGACAGCACCCGGACACCGTTCTTTTTCAGCTTTGCCTTATTGATGGCACTGTCGTACCGATTCCGGGCAAAGCGGTCCAGCTGATACACCAAAACGCCCTCAAAGGTGTGCTTGTCGCTGTCGGAGATCATCCGCTGAAATTCGGCACGGTTGTCCGTGGTGCCACTGATGGCCCGGTCGATATATTCTCCGACAACAGTATAATGATTCGACTCCGCATATTCATAGCACACCTTGAGCTGTCCCTCAATGGACTGCTCAGTCTGGCTGTGGCTGGAAAAGCGGGCGTATATTACAACATTCATCTGTGAGCCTCCAATTCTTTCTATACATAATTATAATTCTCCTTTATTTGCTGTCGAATGTGCGAAAACTCAGACGCCCGATGCAGTTGCATCAGGTGTCCGTTCATCATATTCAGGGTGTTTGGTAAGCCATTTTTCAAAGTAAGCTTTGCCCTCGTCACTATCATAGAACTTCCTAATCTCTGGCGCTAATGCCTTTGCAAAAGAAGTGAGCAGTTCTTCGGGTAACTCTACCTTGGTATAATCAATCCTTGTATATTTCTTCATAGGCTCACCTCATCGTTCTCGGTCACGCTGTCAAATCAGATAGCGGCGGTAATGCTCGCAAGCTTTCATAACAAAGTCTTCTGCCTGCTTTGTATTGGCGTTAGGGACATATTTGCGAATGCGCTCCATCGGCACCTTGAACATTTCACGCTGATTTGCTTTTTCCTCGCTCATAACGGTGGCAATAACTTCGGGTGTCAAGCCTTCCTCCCCACTCATCTTCTTAAAACGGCAAGCCTGAGAGAGCGACGGAGTGCAATCATTCAGCTCCATCTGTTCCAAAAGGTCGTACTGTTCTTGTTCGTTAAGATACGAAAGCTCAACGGCGGGAGTAAAAGCGATACGCCCGTCATCCACATATTGCAGGATTTCGGGAATAAGGTTGGTAAGACGGATATAGCGTTTAATAGTATCTTTGCTTGTACCCGCATCCTCTGCAATTTGTTCGGTTGCTAACTTCGGTGCAACTTGCACCGAAGTTAAATCTGTACGATATCCTTTGTGTGCCAATGCCTCCGCTTTCATCTTGTAAGCAAAGGCTTTTTCAGAGGGCAGAATGTGCTCTCGATGCAGGTTGCTGTCCACAAGCACGATTGCCGCCGCATCACGGTCAAGGGAAACAACTAAGGCAGGGACTTCTGTGATCCCTGCCTTTCTGCTTGCCATAACCCGTCTGTGACCGGATATGATCTCATATTCATCTGCGGTGTTTTCAAGTGGTCGGACTATAATGGGAGATACAACGCCGTGCATCTTAATACTTTCTGCAAGGGCATCCATTTCTTCGTTGTCCTGTACCTTGTATGGGTGGTTTTCAAAGGGGTGTAATTTCTCGATAGAGATATTTTTCTTAGTATTTTTCATCGTTCATAACCTCGTTCTTTCTTAATAATTAAACCGTTGTGTTTCAGTTCGATATTGCGCTCGGCATCAAGCAGTTCGTGAATTTTGGGAATATGCTCCTCAATGCGCAGGGCGACTTTTAATTTCTTTCGCAAGGGAGTAATTCTTGCGGTGATCTTCTTTGCCTGCTCCTTCAGGGCGGCATCTTCTTCGGGCGTTTTCACTCGGCGCAGTTTTAGCCGCAGGGCATACCGTTCTTGTTCCAAAGCAGAGATACAGGCGGATAAGTTCTCTTGAAATGACAAAAGCTCCTTCGGCGACTCAATATGGTTGTCGCAAAGGAGCTTGTATTCCTCGATATATTTATCTAACTTTTGTACCTCTGCCCGCATCATCGGTGAGAGAGGGCGGTTGTCCGCTTCTTGGATATTGCTGCCCGTGCAGAGTTTTAAGATTTCAATAAACAGTTCAAATAATAACTGTACTGTATCTTTCCGCCGTGCCTGCCGTAGTTGGTATTCAAAGTTAAGCAGCGGCGCACGTTTCCATTTGGGTGTTATAAGCACATACAGTTCGGGCAGGCGTTGGTTGGCAACGAGCTTTTGCCGCATTGCCTCCCGTGAGTATTTTTCACCAAGACCTGAAATGCGCACCGCCCGTTTCCATCCGTCTGCTATAACGGAGGGGTGTTCATAGCGGAAATCACGCTCAAATCTGTACCCTAGGCATTTAAGGTAATATTCAAATTCCTTAAAGGTACAGCATTTGGAAAGTGCTTCGTCCACGTCACGCCGTAACATATCCCGATGAGTGAGCTTGCCGGAGTTGCGTATCCAATACGCTTTTTTATTGCCGTAAAAATGCGTAAAGGGTATTACGGACTTTCCGTGTTCCTTGCAGACCGCATCGGAGATCTGCCGAAGCTCCACGTGGTCACAGATATGATTTTCAAACTTTCTGCCCGTCTTAAAAGAAACGGAATTTATCACGAAATGATTGTGAATGTTATCCGTGTTAAGATGGGTGGTAACAACTACTTCGTAATTTGCCCCCCACATCCGCTTTGCCGTTTCCACACCGATACGGTGCGCTTCGGCGGGAGCGACTTCATCTGCTACAAAACTCTGATACCCGTGATAAGCAACGTTGCCGCCGAGCTTCCCATACCGCCGCTTTGTTGCCATCATACATTGGTAGGCTCTTTGCTTCGGGCAGTTGATACCCGACACATACATTGTTTGGTCGGTCTTTTGGTCGTTCTCCACGTAACGGAGTGCCGCCCACAAGTCCTCGTCCAAGAACTTCTTATTTGTGGTTTTATCGGGGTTCTCCGCATAGTCGATTACTTCCTTTAATCGGGACTTGACGGGCCAGAAGCCTGTGCTTGCCATTGTGCCACCTCCCGTATGATTTCTTTCTTACTCTGCTTTGGCGCATCTGTGATTTCGGCATAAATATCGTCAAAGAGTTTCAGTGCCGCCGCTTCGGTTTCGGGAGATAACTCACGGTTGAGCAGTTCGCTTATTTTCTCGTTAAAAACATAAAATGCATCGGGAACAACTGCTTTCACAGTGTATCCCAATGCCCGTTTACGGAGATATTCAGCGACAGGGATGCCGCAGCTCTCGGCGAGTTCGGTGATCTTCTTTTTCTCCTGCGGAGATACCCGAAGATATAACCGACACGGCTTTTCTTTTGGATTTCTATTCATATACATACCTTCTTTCTGTAATCGGGGTATTAGGGGTGTCCCCTAAATATGAACAGTAGGCGGAAACGCTTACTGTTTATTTGGAACTTGCCGTACAAGTTCCCTGCTTGTTACGGTGTAAGACACACGCCAATTGGCGTATGCCTTCCATTCTCCGTGATTTGAACCGTGAGGGAGCGACCTCATACCGTTCTTATCACTGCAAATCCTTCAAAAGTTCCATTTATCTGCGTAGTTGGCACCACATTTTATGTGAGTGCCATCAGTATTGCAAAATGGTGGCACCGTTGGTATTAGTGGGGGCATTTCCTTTGGATATTGCCATCACAGTCCCGTCAAAAGCAGGAATAAGTGTCACCTTAAAAGCTGTCAAGAAAAGCGAGTACCGTTTCTTCGGTTTCAGCGTTGTTTTCTTTTTCAGCGGGTGTTTGTGCAGGGGGTGTCTGCACAAATTGTAATAATCCGCCAAGAGGATTACTTTTTCCAACTTCCTCTCGGATAGTTGAAATAACCCGTTCAAGGAAAGCATCTTCGGTTGCCGTCCTTTCAGATAATTCCATAAATCCGCATATAGCAGAAATGACCGCCTTGCTGTACGATTTCTCTGCGCCTTGCAGATAGTCATACGCCCTGCGGTCATTTTCCTTATCTAAATTGAAGCGGATTTTTACATTCCTAACACTCATACCACACCACCGTTCCTGTTAAGGGAAACGAGTGCCATATACTCATATCCCTTTGCGGTGGCACAAATATCCTCGTTGATGATAACTCGGCTTGCATCGTAATCGGCAAAGTTACGGATAAGGCAACCACCGCCGCCGACCACATATAGTTTCATCAGTTTGGGATCGTATTCGTGTTCACGCAGACGGTGGAAGATACCGGCGGTGTATTCTTTTGCGGTTTTGATAACCGTTTCAAGATACTGCCCGTCAATATCTGCTGTGCCTTTCTTGAGAATTTCTATGATTATCGCATCATCGATGATTGTATGATAGTGCTTCATCATCTGCTCACGGATAAGCAGAGCGCATTGATGGGTGCCGTGCTTCTCGGTAAACATACGCTGGGCATCAGGTTTCTTGTTTACAATCCGAAGCAGGTTCATTGTACCGTTGCCAATATCGCAGAGCATATTGACACCCTTAAAATCACCAAGGTTTTCGGCAACAGCAGCGAACCCCTGCGGATAGATTTCTGCACCGACAATTTTAATGCGGTAATCGGTGTTAAGGAAAGAAAATTTAACATCGCTGTGTTGAAGCAGATATTTCTTAAACTCAGCCTTTTGCTCACGTACCCAAGTTAAGGGTAGTCCTGCGGCGATAAATACAGAAGCCTCGGTGAGGCGTTCTCTCGTAACTCCCGTGCGATAGCGGCAAGGGTGAGTACATAATAGTCCTCGTCAGTAAACTTGTCTGCCGTAAATTCCTTATGACCGACGCCGATGGAATAGTATTTGCCGTTCCATTGGAGCAGGTCGCTGACAAAGGTGGGTTCGGTATCGCTTTTCATTACTCCGGTGGGAAAGCAGCAGTTCGCCGTTTTCATATTCCCGTAGCCGTGGTCGATACCGATAACGTACATTTCATTAAATTTTCTCATAATTTCATTTCTCCTTTTCTTACTTCAATTTGTTGTGCTTTTTGATTTGTTCGTACAGCTCTTTATCGGCGAGTAATACTGCTTTTTTGAAGTAGTTGCAGTAAATCCCGTAGATAGAGATAAGCTGCACGCAGCGGTGTGCTTCGCCGTCGTCAAGCAGAATGCAGTTGCCGTCCTTATCACAGTTGGCGCACAGCGAATTAACAAGACGGTGAACCTTTTCCGCCTGCTTGGTTGTAATCTTCATCATAGACCTTTCCTCCTTTCGTTTTCGGGCAACAAAAAAGCCGCCGGTTTCCCGACGGCAATGCCCGTGTATTTTGTGAGGTTTTCGCTCCCTCACTTATATTAATGCATTAAAATTTCGGTTGCTGAAATAATGAGATAACAGATATAAAATCAAAAGCGTAACAAGTATAAACCCTTGTAAATACTGCGTTTTTATGATATAATGATAAAAAAGATAAAATTTGATAACAAAAATCTTTACAAAAACTTTTGAAAAATATTTTTTCGTCCTGTCAGACTAAAGGAAGTTTTATGGGACACTTCTTTTGATAGAATTAGTACGGGGGTACAGCGGAATATGGATAAAATCAGCTTTTTCAGCGCCGATTATCGTGACGGCAGAGTGCATATCGGCGGCAAGAGCTATCCTGCGGGGACTTTTGCGGCGCACCTGCTGAATCAGTATTACGAAAATGACACCGCCGCCCGTATTGGCGTTTTCACAACGGATAATTGGCAGCTTGAAAAGATGTTGCGGCTTGGGTATTTGAAAGTCAGCGACTATGTGAACGCCGGAGAAAGAATGGTAAATATCTTTACTGCACTTCCGTGGCTGAAGCCATTTGATATGCTCGGCACAGATGATGAACATAACAGAATAGCAACGTTGTTTTCTGAAGAAAACGGACATATCATAAGCGAATATTTTTCCCGTCGTGCAAAGATCGGTCAAATGGATGTGGGGCAAATAGTGTTTCCCAACTTACCGAAAGAATATGAAAAAGACTTCTTTGACCGTACTGAAGCTCTGCTTGGCGAAGTCAATGCTACACTCAGTTTCTACGATACTTTGAGTGCCGACATTCGCAATTCTTTTGAAAAGCTTAGAGTTTTCGTGAGCCGTGTAAATGAAGCTGACCGATTTGACGAGGAACATTTGCTCCCCATAGCATTAGAAGTACTCGGCTCTGTGCCGTTTCCCGTGACAACGGAATATGTACCGATCAAGAAAGCCAGCCGCAGTAAAACGGCTACTCTTGCACGCAGGCTTTATTTCGACAGCTATTACAGCTTTGTGATGACCGACTTCTTTGAAGGCTTACATTACGGTCATTATCCAAGGAGGTGCGATATCTGCAAAAAATATTTCCTTATGACCTCTGCGGCAAGGCAAAAGTATTGTACAGGCTATGCGCCGTTTAAGCTCAAGGGCAAAGCCATTACCTGCCGGAAATACGCCGCAAGAATCAACCGTAAAGAATTAGCGGCGGGCAATCCTGTTATCCGCATCTATAAAAACCGCTGCTCTGTGCTCCGAATGGAAAGAAAACGAGGTACTGTCACAGAAGAATTTGCCTCCACAGCGCTTGATCTTGTAAAAGAGCGTATGCAGCGTGCAAAAGAGGATGCCGAATATGCCAACAGTCAGTATGAGTCGGATATGAGCCGTGAAAAGCTCTACGCCGAAGTCGATAAGCAGTTAAAATAACGGTAAGTATCACAGAACGGAGGTGAGTGCCGTGACAGAAATTTATATAGATAAAGCAGATTTAAATATGTATCAATTGAAGCCGGCACCGCCGAAATGGGATTTACAGGAATATATTGTAACCTATCTGAAAGAGAAAGATAACCGCTATCTTGCTTGGTTTCTGCACTATTATGAAAAAACGCTTAACAACAATGTGCAGGAATATATGCGAAAGCTCTTTATGCCGGAGCATTTTGCGGATATGAAACAGGCATATATTGCCGGACTGCTCAAAGCATTAAAAACTACGATATTAAGCAAGGCGTGCCGTTTACCTCGTTCAAGGAACGGTATGTGGAACGGGAGATACTGGACTATGTGCGCTCTATGCGTACAGGCTTCACAGCACAAAGCATCGCAGAATATGCCAAGCTCCGTAAAGCAATGGCGATATGGTACAAATACGAGCGTGATTATTCAGATAGAACACTGATAAAGGTTGCAGGCGAGCTTGAGGAAACCGTTGAAAACACTAAAGAAATATTACTCGGCGGTCTGCTCAATGAAAACCGGGTGGATTTGTATCGGCAATACACAGACGATGACGGTGAAGAATGCACAGAGGAGGCACATTCCGACGGTACCTCTGACACTTATACGCTGTTTATGAAAAATGAGCTGTATACCCGACTGTGGGAAGCATACGAAAAACTGGAGTATACCGAACGGAAAATGTTATCTCAAAGACTCGGTTTTTGCTTTGAATGCCATAGTCTGTTTTATATGGATCATAACGATTTGGACGAATACGGCGAGCCGAAAAAGAAGCCAATCAAGAAGATGATGTATACGGATATTGCTACCGACCACGAATACAGCTCAGCAAATACGGCTCATAACAAGTGTGAAAAGGCGCTGGAGAAATTAAGAAAAGCAATAAAAGATTTAATATAAATTAGCAAAAAGCGGCGGCAGGAAGATTCTATTCTTTCTGTCGCCGCTTTCCATTTTGGTAGGTATGTTCCGCTAATTTAGGCTTTATTTTTTCTTAACAGTAATCAATGAGGTCTTTTTCCCGTTTTTATTTCTCCTGTGCTAATCTATAATTGTCATAGGTAGTCGAAACAGTGCTTAAATGCACTATTTCGCCACCAAAATCTTTGATTTGGGAGCAAATTTTCAAAGAAAATTTGACTATGCCCATTGCAATGAATATCGAGTGAATTCAGATGAACATTCATTTGAATTCACTTAAACCGATAGTCATTATAAGCGTAAGGAGGGATTAAATATGTCAGCCATATTTAAAGCTATACACGAATTTGATAAGCGCATTGAAGCACGAACGGAGCATTTCGCATTCAAGCATCCGTATCTGTCCTTTTTTGCGGTATTTATCGGTATGCCGATTTGTGTTCTCGCTGCCGTGTTTTTCTTCACCGTAATTATTACGGTTCTGATTGCTTTGATTTTCGGATGGATGTAAGCGTCTTAATATAGTTTTAATGCGCTGTATATTCTGCTAATCCCGATTTAATCTTTTTGCTGTTAAAATATCAAACAAGGAGGTAAGACTATGAATATTATAATCGGATTTATCGGTCTTTGTGCTGCGGCACTGCTAATCTACTATGTTTACATACTGATGAAAGGGGATGAGCAAAAATGAGTGCGGTAATACAATACATACTTTATCTTGCCGTTCTTATTGTTTTGGCGATTCCGCTTGGCGCTTATATCAAGAAAGTAATGAACGGAGAGAAAACCTTTCTTTCCAAAATTCTAACGCCCTGTGAAAACGCTGTGTATAAGGTTATGCGCGTCAAAAAGGACGAGCAAATGAACTGGAAAAAATATGCCGTTTCCGTTCTGATTTTTTCAGGCATCGGACTTATTTTTCTGTTTTTGCTTCAGATTTTGCAGGGAGTTCTTCCCGGAAATCCGCAGGGGATTTCGGGTGTAAAATGGGATTTGTCCTTTAATACCGCAGCCAGTTTCGTAACCAATACAAACTGGCAGGCATACAGCGGCGAGTCCACATTAAGCTATCTGACCCAAGCGCTCGGACTTACCGTGCAGAACTTTGTTTCCGCAGCTACGGGTATTGCCGTGCTGTTTGCCCTGATACGGGGATTTATAAAAGTAAAAGCCGATGGATTAGGCAGCTTTTGGGTTGATATAACAAGAATCGTCATTCATATTTTGATTCCGCTTAATCTTGTCATCTCCCTTTGCCTTGTGGGCGGCGGCGTGATTCAGAACCTGAAAGGCGCTGAAACCGTATCGCTCGTTGAACCGATTGCGGTAAGCGCAGACGGCGAAATTCTTGAAAACGCCGAAATTGACCTTGATACAAATACCGTAACAGTTGACGGCAAAAAAATAGAAGACGCCGAAATTGTTACCGAACAGTTTGTACCTATGGGTCCTGCGGCAAGCCAGGTCGCCATTAAGCAAACGGGTACAAACGGCGGCGGTTATATGGGCGTTAACTCCGCTCATCCGCTCGAAAACCCGAACGCTTTTACAAATTTGATTGAAATGCTTTCAATTTTGCTTATTCCTGCGGCGCTGTGCTTCACCTTTGGCAAGGCGGTAAAGAATAAAAAACAGGGCGTTGCAATCTTTATGGCGATGTTTATATGCCTTGCGCTGGCGCTGGGCACGATTGCCGTCAGCGAACAGGTTGCGACGCCGCAACTTGCACAGGATGGTGTCAACGTCTCAATGACCGACCAGGCGGGCGGCAATATGGAAGGTAAGGAAACCCGATTTGGTATTGCAACATCCTCTACTTGGGCGGCATTTACAACAGCGGCTTCCAACGGCTCTGTAAACTCCATGCACGACAGTTACACACCGCTCGGCGGTATGGTGACAATGCTCTTGATGCAGCTCGGCGAGGTTATCTTCGGCGGCGTTGGCTGCGGTCTTTACGGTATGCTTGCCTTTGCCATTCTGACGGTATTTATAGCCGGACTTATGGTCGGCAGAACGCCGGAGTTTTTAGGCAAAAAGATTGAGCCTTATGAAATGAAATGGTCTGTGCTTGTTTGTCTTGCAACGCCGATTGCTATTCTTATTGGCAGCGGACTTGCAGCGGTCGTTCCGAGTGTAGCAGACAGCCTAAACAACAGCGGAGCGCACGGCTTTTCCGAAATACTGTACACATATTCTTCCTGCGGCGGTAACAACGGCTCTGCCTTTGCCGGCTTTAATGCAAACACCGTATTTTTGAATGTTTCGCTCGGTCTTGTCATGCTGTTTGCCCGTTTCCTTCCGATCATAGGAACACTGGCGATCGCGGGCAGTCTTGCCGGCAAAAAGAAGATTGCAACAAGCGCAGGTACACTTTCCACAACAAACGGTATGTTTGTATTCCTGCTGATTTTAATCGTCCTTATTATAGGCGCACTCAGTTTCTTCCCGGCGTTGGCGTTAGGACCGCTCGCTGAATTTTTCAATAATGTTATTTAAGGAGGCACTGTTATGGCATCAAATAATAAAAGTGCTTTTGCCGATAAAAATATGCTCGGCAGAGCCATAAAAGATTCATTTGTAAAACTAAATCCCAAAACACAGGTGCAAAACCCCGTTATGCTTTTGGTATATATTTCGGCGATCCTCACAAGCGGACTGTGGATTGTATCCCTATTCGGACTAAAGGACGCTTCAAGCGGATATACATTGGCAATCGCAGTTATTCTGTGGTTTACCTGTATTTTTGCCAATTTTGCCGAAGCGATTGCCGAGGGCAGAGGCAAGGCGCAGGCGGACGCTCTGAGAGCTTCAAAAAAAGATGTGGAGGCACACAAGATACCCTCTGCCGATAAGAAAGAACAGATAACCGTTGTTTCTTTCGCGTTGCTTAAAAAAGGCGACATTGTCATTGTGAAAGCAGGAGAGCAAATTCCGGGCGACGGTGAGGTTATTGAGGGAGCCGCTTCCGTAGACGAAAGCGCTATCACAGGCGAATCCGCACCCGTTATCCGTGAGGCAGGCGGCGATAGAAGCGCAGTAACTGGCGGTACTACCGTACTTTCCGATTGGATCGTTGTGCGGATAACAAGCGAAGCGGGCGAAAGCTTCCTTGATAAAATGATTGCCATGGTCGAGGGCGCTTCCCGTAAAAAGACGCCAAACGAAATCGCATTGCAGATTTTTCTTGTCGCCCTTTCCATTATCTTTATTCTTGTTACGGTATCGCTTTATACCTACTCCATATTCTCGGCAAAACAGGCGGGAATTGATAACCCCACCTCTGTTACTACCTTGGTAGCGTTGCTTGTCTGCCTTGCCCCTACCACCATCGGCGCATTGCTTTCTGCTATCGGCATTGCGGGAATGAGCAGACTTAATCAGGCGAATGTACTTGCTATGAGTGGCAGAGCCATTGAAGCCGCAGGCGATGTGGACATACTTATGCTTGACAAAACAGGTACGATTACACTCGGCAACCGTAAGGCAAGTGCTTTTATCCCCGTTGACGGAGCAAGTGAACAAGAGCTTGCCGATGCGGCGCAGTTATCCTCGCTTGCCGATGAAACGCCCGAAGGCAGAAGCGTAGTTATTCTCGCAAAAGAAAAATTCAATATTCGCGGCAGAGAGCTTTCCGACAAGAATATGACCTTTATTCCCTTTACGGCGAAAACCCGTATGAGCGGCGTTGATTATGACGGCAACGAAATCCGCAAGGGAGCCGCCGATACAATGCAAAAATATGTGACCGAAAACGGCGGCGTTTATTCCGAGGAATGCGACCAAATCGTAAAAGAGATTGCAAACAAAGGCGGTACGCCGCTTGTTGTGGCAAAAAATCATAAGATTTTAGGCGTTATTCATCTGAAAGACATTATCAAGCAGGGCGTTAAAGAGAAGTTCGCGGATCTTCGTAAAATGGGTATAAAAACCATTATGATTACAGGCGACAATCCGATGACCGCCGCTGCTATTGCGGCAGAAGCGGGCGTGGACGATTTTCTTGCCGAAGCAACGCCGGAAGGCAAGCTCCAAATGATCCGTGATTTTCAGAGCAAGGGACACCTTGTCGCTATGACAGGTGACGGTACCAATGATGCGCCTGCTCTTGCGCAGGCTGATGTGGCGGTTGCGATGAACACCGGCACGCAGGCGGCCAAGGAAGCGGGAAATATGGTTGACCTTGATTCGTCTCCGACAAAGCTTATTGATATCGTCCGCATCGGTAAACAGCTTTTGATGACAAGGGGCAGTCTGACTACCTTCTCCATAGCGAACGATGTGGCAAAGTATTTCGCCATTATTCCCGCCTTGTTTATGGGACTTTATCCGGGTCTTTCGGCACTTAACATTATGGGACTTCATTCCCCGCAAAGCGCAGTTTTGTCGGCAATCATCTACAATGCACTGATTATTATTGCGCTGATTCCGCTGGCGCTTAAGGGCGTAAAATACCGCGAGGTTCCTGCGGGAAAGCTCTTGTCACGCAACCTGTTAATTTACGGTCTCGGAGGTCTTGCGGCACCTTTTATCTTCATTAAGCTTATTGATATGCTGCTTGTACTGTTCAGCTTGGCATAAGGAGGTTTTACCATGAAAACATTAAAAAATGTACTGCCGAGAGCGGCAATAATCTTTCTTATTTTTACATTGCTCTGCGGCGTGGTTTATACAGGTGTAGTTACAGGGTTTGCGCAGCTTATTTTCCCTGATAAAGCAAACGGCAGCATTATTGAGGTTGACGGAAAAAAGTACGGCTGTGAACTGCTCGGTCAGCAGTATATGGATGAGGGACATATGTGGGGGCGCATTATGAATATTGATGTTTCAACCTACAAGGACGAAAACGGAAAAACGCTGATGTATGCCGCACCGTCAAACCTTTCCCCGGCAAGCGAAGAATATGAGGCTTTGGTTCGGGAGCGTGTGGAAAAACTGCGGGAGGCAAACCCCGATATGGACGAAACGGCAATTCCCGTTGATCTTGTGACCTGCTCGGGCAGCGGACTTGACCCGCATATTTCCCCCTCCGCCGCCGAGTATCAGGTGGCAAGAATCGCAAAAGCAAACGATATGACCGAGGAAGAGGTGCGGGACATTATTATGAAATGCACTGACGGTAAGTTTTTAGGGCTTTTCGGAGAAGAAACCGTTAATGTTCTTAAAGTGAATTTAATGCTGGACGGAATTTTGGAGAAGTAATCACACGATGAACATTATCAAAATCATGATTCCGAAAATTTCCACCGTGTTCCTCCATGAGAATGATACGGTCCGTCAGGGACTGGAACGCTTTCGTGCGCACGGATATACTGCCATACCCGTGCTGAATGAAGAAGAACAGTATGTGGGAAATGTGACGGAGGGAGATTTCCTCCGTCACATTTTGGCTGTCGGAAATACGGATTTAAAATTTCAGGAGCGTTACCGAATTGGCGACATCATGCGCAAAGAATGTTATCTTGCCCTATCCATAGATGCGGACGAAAAACAGGTTATTGCTGTTGCCTTGAATCAAAACTATGTTCCTATTGTTGACGGAAGGGGCGCACTCTGCGGTATCATTACCCGCCAGTCGTTAATTCATTATTTTGAAAATCAGAGAAATGCATGATGATTTCCAATTTAATTTGAATCATGGAAGATATGATTCCGTATCTCTTCAGTGTTTTAGCACAAATTTGAAATCCTTTATGCAATCTTAATATCATCTTTATCTTGCTTACGCCGATTTAATGCAGATTAAGATAAAATAAAGACAGTCTAAATTTGATATTAAGATTGCGAAGGTATCCGTTATGATAAAACGGCAAAATCCAAAACACAAGCACATTACATCGTTCCAGATTATTATATTAGGCTTTCTGTCTGTGATAATTTTAGGCAGCATACTGTTAATGCTGCCCGTTGCAACAAGGGACGGTAAAGGCGCTGTATGTTCAGACGCACTGTTTACCGCCACCTCCGCAGTTTGTGTAACCGGTTTGGTTATACACGATACCGCTACATACTGGTCAATGTTCGGGCAGAGCGTAATACTGTTTTTAATTCAAATCGGCGGTATGGGCATTGTCACGGTTGCAGTTTCGGTTGCGGCTTTTTCAGGTCGAAAAATAGGCCTAATGCAGAGAAGTACTATGCAGGAAGCAGTTTCTGCACATCATGTCGGCGGCATTGTGCGGCTTACAAAATTTATATTAAAAACCTCGGTGTGCATTGAGCTGATTGGAGCAGCCATGCTTTTGCCGGCTTTTATCCGTGATTTCGGAATTACGAAGGGTTTATGGTACGCCTTGTTACATTCTGTTTCGGCATTCTGCAATGCAGGCTTTGACTTAATCGGCATTAAAGAGCCATTTTCGTCATTAACCTCTTATTCATCACAGCCTTTTTTCAACTTCACGGTTATGGCCCTTATTATTATCGGCGGAATAGGCTTTTTAACTTGGGAAGATATTAATAACAATAAGCTTCATTTCAGAAAATACCGAATGCAAAGCAAGGTTATCCTCACGGTTACGGGAATACTGATTATCCTGCCATCGCTTTACTTTTTCTTTTTCGAGTATCAGAACCTTCCACTTGGAGAAAGAATCCTGACCTCTCTTTTCCAGTCTGTTACGCCGAGAACAGCCGGCTTTAATACCACGGATTTAACATCCTTCAGTGAGACAGGTCAAATGCTGATAATATTGTTGATGCTGATCGGCGGTTCGCCCGGTTCAACTGCTGGCGGTATGAAAACCACCACAATCGCCGTTTTGGTTTCATCGGCGCTGTCCGTGTTTCGTAAAAAGGAAGATACACACTTTTTCAAACGGCGCATATCCTACGATACCGTGAAAAGTGCGGCAACTATCTTTTTACTGTATATTGGGCTGTTTATAGGTGGCGGAATGATCATCAGCCGCATCGAAAATCTTCCATTGCTCCCGTCACTGTTTGAAACAGCGTCGGCAATCGGAACTGTGGGGCTTTCGCTTGGCATCACCTCACAGTTGGGGATTGCTTCGCAGTTCATTCTGATTATACTCATGTTTTTCGGAAGAGTCGGAGGACTGACATTGATATTTGCGGCAATGAAAGGTACGGGGACAAACGTAACAAAATATCCGCAGGAAAAAATAACGGTTGGCTAAAGGAGAAATAATATGAAATCTGTTTTATTAATAGGGCTTGGAAGGTTTGGCAGGCATATTGCTATGAAGCTTAACGAGATGCGGCATCAGGTTATGGCTGTAGACAAAAACGAACAAAGAGTAAATGCGGTATTGCCCTTTGTTATGAACGCGCAAATAGGCGATGCAACAAATAAGGAGTTTTTGGAGTCTTTGGGCGTAAATAATTTTGATGTTTGCATCGTTACAATTGGGGACGATTTTCAAAGCTCGCTTGAAACGACATCTCTATTAAAGGAATTGGATGCCAAAAAGATAGTTTCCCGTGCGGCACGGGATGTGCACGCAAAATTCCTTCTGAGAAACGGGGCGGATGAAATCGTATATCCCGAAAGGCAGCTTGCCGATTGGACGGCTATCCGCTATACCGCCGACCATATCCTCGATTACATAGAGCTTGACAGCGATCACGCTATTATTGAAATTGCGGTGCCCGAAAAATGGATAGGAAAGACGGTTGTCGAAGCGGATGTGCGTAAAAAGCACGGTATCAATATTATGGCGATTAAACGCGACGGTAAAA
>OGFY01000204.1_pt1 | contig 59433 bp, 44 predicted proteins | sample 1570951 | NCBI WGS metagenome assembly OGFY01 (sample SAMEA2581942, study PRJEB24529) | metagenome | biome: Human gut stool | place: China | collected 2011
CATTTAGAGAAAATGATGTTAAAGGAATTGCACCTAGAAAATTATATAAGAAATTCGGGTTTGAAGAAGGGGAGCTGATTGAAGAATTTGGATATCCTAATCAAAGGTTTGTGTTGCATGCTAATAAAAGTGCTGATAATGTAATAATCGGTACAACAGTAACTGTCACAGTTGATAGACCACTGGGAAGTTATCATCCGGAATATAAAGATATATATTACCCGATAAATTATGGTTACATTGAAGGGATTATGGCACCAGACGGAGAAGAGCAGGACGCTTATATATTAGGTGTAAATGAACCGGTAGACAAGTTTACAGGAAAAATTATTGCCATTGTTCATAGGAAAGATGATATAGAAGAAAAGTGGGTAGTTGTGCCTGACGGAATAACTTTTTCAAAGGAAGAAATCAGAAGGCAGATTTATTTTCAGGAACAATATTTTGATAGTGAAATTGTGATGTAATATTAAGGAGATTGCCGTTTATGAGAAGTTAAAGGAAGAAATGAGAAGTAAGTATGCAGATGACAGGGTGGCATATACTAATGGAAAGCAAGATATGATAGATATTATTCTGAATTGCAAATAGATTGTTGACATGAATTGCCAAGACTGGTATATTATTCAAAAAAATAAGGAGAACATACACATGAATCAGAACTTATATTCAAGACGTTATATGTACATGTATTACGGATGTACACGGCTATAAACATGCAAGGTTAGTGCATTAGGTTATAGCCTGTAGGTCTTTTAGTCTAGTGCATAAAACCAGAATATAAGAGAAGATTTTACATACATTGCATCTTATTAAATTGGAGATATCGCACTGGACATTGAATGTTTGGTGCGATTTTTATGTTTCCAAGAAAGAGGTGCAGAAAATGAATGATTTAATTGAACTGAAACTGATAACAAGAGAAGATGAAAATATGACATTGGTTGATTATGTGAAGAGTTGCATTAAAGTGAGGAGATTTAAGGAAGAGGATGCCAAGGAGGTCAGAAATCTTATTGTCAGGAATTTCTTAGAGGTTAACAGTAAAGATTATGGCATATCAGCAATGGAGAAACTTGCAAAGGATTACGATGTGGAAAAGGTTCTGAATGTGGCAAGTTATGCGCATATGTATGTCTTTGAATTTGATGGAAAAATCGTTGGAACAGGTTCTATCTCAAGTTTTTGGGGAAGCGAAACAGAAAGCATACTTCTGTGTATTTTTGTCCTTCCAGAATTTCATGGAAAAGGTATTGGAAGAAAAATTATAAATACATTAGAAGCAGATGAATTTTATGTAAGAGCAAGCAGAATAGAGATACCGGCATCCATTACAGCAACGGAGTTTTATAGAAAATTTGGATATGATTATAAGAATGGTGTTAAGGAATTGGATGATGAGAATCATTACAGATTAGAAAAATTTAAGGAGGCAGGATTGAAATAACAACAGCGGAGCGTAGAGGTAAAGATACAGATCGGATGATGGTTATATTTTTAAGAAGAAGGGGAATCAGTCTGAGCAGGACAACTGTACTCAAATATATGAGGGAATTAAAGCTCAGATCTGTTGTGATACCCAAAAAACCTCGGTACCGTAAAGGAGACTGTTATAAAAGATTTAATAATCTGTTAAAGCAGGACTTCACAGCAATTAAGCCAAACGAAAAATGGTGTACAGATTTTACTTATCTTCATCTTTCGGATGGTGCAAAAAGATATAACTGCAGTATCATAGATCTGTATGATAAATCGGTACTGGCAACCCTGAACAGTAAAAGAATCGATGCGGAATTGGCTATCCAGACATTACAGATTGCCCTTGACAGGAATCCTGTAAAAGGAAAAATTATTCTGCATAGTGATCAGGGGTCACAGTATACCTCCAGAGCCTTTACAGAATTTTGTGCAGGAAAAGGGATTCAACAGAGCATATGAGATAGACTTTATAGGTGTTGGGGATGAAGTAAAAAAAGATGCAGACGCAATTACAATTCGTTGGAAGGATGATAATGGAGATTATAAAATTGCTGTTTATGATGGTGGACTTCAGGCTCATGGTGATAAAATGGTTGAGCATTTGAATGAATATTATTTTTCTGATTCAACAGATAAGGTTATTGATTGCGTTATATGTTCACACTCGGATTTGGATCATGCGTCAGGTTTAAAGCGAATATTGGAAGAGTTTGAAGTGAAGAAGTTATATATGAACAGGCCGTGGCTATATATTGATGATGTTTGGGATTCGGTTAGTGACGGACGAATTACAAAAGAAAGTCTTTGCGAGCGTTTAAAAAAAGAGTACCAGTATATTAGCGATTTGGAAAAAATGGCAGAAGATAAAAAAATTGAAATTTGTGAAGCTTTTCAAGGAAAGATTATAGAATGCCAGCTAGAAATATTATCTCCCAGTAAGGAGTTTTATCTTGAATTAATGATTGAGTCAAATAAAACGCCGTTAGAAAAGAGTAATGTTCATGAAAGTGCAGCAAGGAAGATTGTTAATAAATTGGTACAGTATGTGAAAAATTTAATAGAATCATGGACAGATGAAAAACTTAGAGAAGATGTTGAAACTACATCGGAGAATGAAATGAGTGTAGTTGTTCTTGGAAAAATGGATGAAGAGAATTTTCTTCTTACAGGGGATGCCGGAATACGTGCATTAGATAAGGCTATTTCGTATGCAGACGAGAAAGATGAGACTATCAAGGATACTGTGAAATTTTTACAAATACCTCATCATGGAGGAAGACATAATGTAAGTCCATCAATATTGGATAGACTTATTGGAGAAATCGTTGATGAAGATGAAACTATAGGAAAAACAGCATTTGTATCTGTAGCGAAAGATTCAGATCATCCGCTTCAGATGGTGGTTAATGCATTTACAAGAAGAGGAGTGAAAGTATATAAAACTGAAGGAAATATAATTCATCATCAAAAAAATATGCCAGCTAGAGAAGGTTGGAGTGCATTAGAAAAGTTGAATTTTGAGGAAAAAGTTGAGGAGTGGGATAAGTGATAAAAGCTATTCGAGAAGCATTTGATGATTTTGTTATTGCAGCAAGAATTAAACCAGTCATAACGGCAGGAATTCCGCTTTTGCTTATGGTGTTTTTTAATGGTGTCGTGAAGTGTAAGTGGATGGAGGCAGGAATAGGATTGGCATTATCTTTAGTAGTAATTTCATTTGCCGCATATATAGTACGAGAACTGGGAAAAACATATGAAGAGAAATTCCATAAGGCTTTGGGAGGAATGCCAACAACTATAATATTAAGGTTTAGTGATGATACTATAGATGATATTACAAAAGTTAAATACCATAAGTGGTTAAATGAAAAAATCCCTGATTTACAATTGCCTGAATCGGAGGAAGAAGAGAATTTAGATTCTAAAAGCGACAGCAAATACGAGAGCGTAACAAAACATTTACGTATTTATGCAAATTCGCATAGAGAACAATTCCCGAGAGTTTATCAAGAACTAAAGAAATATAATTATTGGAGAAATCTATATGGGTGTAAGTGGTATGTTTTATCGATATATGCTATTTTGGCTATTCGTGAAATACTAATGGTGGATAAATTTGGTATTGCGGATATATTTCGAAATCCGGTTCCAAAGTATACAATGTTGTTAGTGTTGGTTGTTTGGAGCATTCTGTTTTGTTCGATTGTTTCTCAAAAGACAGTAAAGAGGAATGCATTTGATTATGCTAAAACGTTATTAGAGACAGTAGATGTTATGTCTGGTGATTTGGAGGCATAGAATAGGCTCTACATTTTTTAAACTGTCTTGTTTTTGATATTAAATCGCATTATAATTGTATTAAAATTAACTTTGGGAGGCGTCTATGAGTTATAAAAAAACAGATGCTCTGATGAGACATTTACGAGATAGTGGAATTTCAATACAGGGACCCAAACAGAAGCGTCAACTTATTAACACAGGATATTTTCATGGATACAAGGGATATCGTTTTTTTGGAAATGCGCATAGACGATTACCATTTACGTCATATGATGAAGCCTATGCTACTATTCAATACGATTCTGATTTGAAGGCGTTGTTGTATGGGAAAATGATGTTTATTGAAACAGCAGTAAAAAATATTGCGTTGGAAAGCATACTTGTAAATGCTAATTCGGAATCTATTCAGGATATGTATGACAAGGTTGTTAGTGGATACAACAACGCACCGACATCAGCAACTACAGAGCAGAAAAGGAAATTGCAACAGAATAAGCTGAATTTACAGAATTCTATTCAGTCTAGCCTTGCGTATGCCTATAAAAAGAATAATCCAAAGATAACGCATTTCTATAATAATATTGGATATTCAGATGTTCCGGTATGGGCTTTATTCGAAATAATGACAATGGGTGATTTGGGATATTTATTATCATGCCTTACATATGATGTTCGAGATGATATTTCAAAGCGTTTATCTCTCAATGTGTCTTGTGATACAGATAGACAGTTGATATACAAATACATCTATACATTAAAAGATTTACGAAATGCTATTGCACATAATGCAGTAGTTTTCGATACTCGTTTCAGAAATATTGATCCTACTAGTGCAATGAAACAGTGTTTGAAACTTGAAATTGGATTGCCATATGTGAATTTCAAGACAATTGGCGACTATATTATTCTTATGTGCTACTATATGAAACTTCTGAAGGTATCAAAGACAGAAATAAAAGCATTTATTCGGGAGTTTGAAAAGATAACAGATAATTATAGACAAGCTGTTAATCCTAATGTTGCTGCGATAGTGATTCATCCGGATTTGGCATCAAGAATGAATATTTTGAAAAATTTTTTATAAAAACTTGCATTTTTTCAATGGTTGCTGTATATTATAATTACTAATTGGGGTATGCATTTGCGGATGCATACTTGAGAGAGCCGGAGTGATCCGGCTCTCTTGCGTTATAGGCATAACATGGTTGCAAAATGCTTGCAAAAAGTTTCGAAACGATGAAGAATACATAGAATATCAAGAATAATTATACGAAATATTGTGATGCAACACTTGATTAGACACAATATATAGTTGCCGAAATCGAGTTTGAATAGATACAAAAATCCCACAAAGCCTTTATTTATAGGCGTTGTGAGAGGTAGTGATTATATCGTGGCAACGATATGGCACCACTAAAACAATTTACCCATATGTATAAATGAAAAAACCTTACTGATTTTGAGGAGTCAGTAAGGTTTTTTTATGCTCTTTTATAAATCAATTAGTTTATGATATCCGTGAGTATTAGCCGGATAGCTGTATCTCCAATTATCGTATTCTTCCTTGGAGATTTCTCCTGTATCAAGCTTGGACTTCATCTTTGCCCAGGACTTTGCCTCATGACCTAAAGCATCGTGGATGGCACCTAAATCAAGGGTAACATGACTTCCATCCTGGATGACGGATATACCATAAATATCTTCATGAGTGAACAGAAGCTGCATAATTCCCACATGAGTATCAATGTCAGGAACATTAATGGCCGCAGGAGAAACTTCCAAAATGGAAGAAAGAGTTTCAATCAAATCATCCTTGGAAACACGTTTCTCTGCTTCATATTGAATTGTGCGGATATCAGCAGTACTTGCCTTAAAACCTAACTGAACTCCCAATTCCTTTTGAGTTAAACCTTTACGCTTGCGAAAAGTTCTAATTCTTTCACCAATTGCCATAACAAACCTTCAATTTAACATAAAAATTCCCAATGCGGGACAACTTAAACAAATCCGCTATGGTCAGAATAACATAGGTAAAAATGTATATCAAGAAAAACTTAAACAAAAAAAGTTAATTTTTGTTTACACTATCCTAATTCAAAATGTCCTTGACAAAGGGGACAGTTTAATTGTATAATTCTACAAATGCATCATTTAGTACATCCTATAAATTAAATAGTAAAAGAAACTATCGATGTAAACTTTCAGCTGTTGTTTGGAAAGATGGAAATGGAGAAAATGTTAAGATGTTCAGTGTTAAAAAGACATATTAAAGTGTGTGAAATCAAAACTACTATGTAATTGAAAAAATCATGCTATACATTAATATGAAATATATGCAGGGAGGAAAAAGGAATGAATAAACTGATTAAATCAAATTGTTTTAAAAATAGGAATACAGGACATAGATCCTGTATCAGTATATTTCTATCTGTAATCTTAATTCTTGGGCTCTTACTTCAACTAAGTCCGAGTGCAAATGCATTACATGTATCTGCTGCTGTGGAAGATGTTGCTACCGTGAAAGACGCTCAGCAGGGAGATAAGGTATTGTTTAAAGGCGATAATTTTATAGTTAAATTTGAGATACTTGCCAAATGGAATACAGCTTATAACGCTAATGTCACAATTGAAAATACAGGAAAAAATACAATACATGATTGGGCAATCATATTTTATTCCAATGATGATATTACGAACTTATGGAATGGAAAAATTGCGAAAAAGCAAAATGGTTTGTATTTGATTGATAACGCAACATGGAATATGGATATCAGGGCAGGTCAATCTGTTGGTTTTGGGTTTACGGCTAATTATACAGATAATATAGTAATGCCTCCTAGTTATGCGATGTCATCTTGCAGGGCAGATGTTGAAGCAGATGATTATACAGTAGATTATATATTGTATAGCAATAGCGGTAATCAAATTAATTCAGCAATACATATAAAAAACAACACAAAAGAAGTAATCGAAGATTGGGAACTGGAATTTGATTTTGATGCTGAAATAACAAATATATGGAAAGCTGATATTACAACCCATAGTAAAGACAATAATGGAAACCATTATGTTTTGCGTAACCCGGGATATGAACAAAATGTTGAATTAAATCGCAATGTTGAGTTTGGTTTTAATGGTACTTATAGTAATGAAACACCTAAAGACTATAAATTAACAAAATATAGTAATGAAATTGATTCTTCTTTGGACAGTGATGGGGATGGATTAACAAATATCCAGGAAGTTATTATTGGATGCAACCCATATCAAAAAGATACGGATGGTGATGGTCTTGATGATTGTCTGGAAGATTATTTAGGATTATCACCCATCAAAAAAGATACGGATAATAATGGCATAGATGATGGCCATGAAGATACGGATGGAGACGGATTGTCTAATTTGGATGAAATAAAATTCTCATGTGAAGCATGGAATCCTGATAGTGACAATGATGGATTACTGGATGGAGAAGAGGTACATAACTATAAAACAAGTCCTATAAAACAAGATACAGATGGTGATGGTATAGAAGATTATGAAGAAATAATGATAAGCCTTAATCCATTAAAGAAAGATACAGATGAAGATGGTGTATTAGATAATGATGAAAAAATATATCAAAATGTATGTCTAACAGTTCCAGAAGATACGGGTTCTGCTATTACTAAAGTGGAGGTTTCTTCTCAAATTACCGGTTATATGCAATCTAATACAGAAATAAGAAATATATTAAACGAAGATATTTTATGCAGCGAAGTCGTTGGATTGATGGGGATTCCGGTTGATATTAATTCAAGTGGAAAATTTGATGAAGCTGAAATTACTTTTTACTATGATGAAAGTAAATTAAATAATGTGTCTGAAGATTCTCTCGGGATGGTGTGGTATGATGAAAATAATGGAGAATTTCAGTTGTTGGAAGATGCAATAATTGATACTGATAATAACAAAATCAGTTATGTGACAAAGCATTTTAGCAAATATTTAATTGTTGATCGCATGAAATGGAGAAAAACATGGCAGAACGTCCCGGATTATCGTGGAGCAACAAAGTATTATGATACACTTTTGAGTATAGATGTATCAGGGAGTATGAGTGGAGAAAAGTTAGCTAAAGTAAAAAAAGGTTCAAAAACTTTAGTGAATTATATGTATTACAAAGACCGATTAGCATTAATGACATTTGACAATAAAGCACAGATAAAAAGCCCATTTATTTGTGACAATAGTTCATTAAAAAAACATATCAATAAACTTACAAAAGGAGGAGCTACTGATAAAAATGTAGGATTGATGGAGTCAGTCAATGTATTTACTAAAAATTATAAATCAAATGGGAATGATAAAAATATAGTGATTTTAAGTGATGGAGCGTTAAATTATAACTCTAAGGCAATAAAAAAGGCCAAAAATAATAATATTAAAATTTATATGGTTTTAATTGGCGGTAATGAAGAACGAAAAAAGAAATGTAAAAAAATTGCAAAAAAAACAGGCGGAAAATATTATTATGTAGGTACTGACAGTGATATTGATAAGGTAATGAAGAAAGTTTCCAAGTATATATTTGGAAAAAAAGATACCACAGATTCAGATCATGACGGACTTTATGATGTTTTAGAAAAAAATGGAGTAATGGGCATAAATGGACAGAAATATTCTTCCAATCCATACAGCAGGGATACGGATGGTGACAAATTAGAGGATGGTTATGAACTGACAGGCAAGAAACCAGCAAGCAAAGTTTCAGTTAAAAAAGTCACAGTAAAATATGATTACAGTAGTTGGATTTCCGTTTATGCGGTAGTACCTAAAAGTAATCCAAAGAAAAAAGATACCGATGGTGACAGGGATAACGACAATGTTGACCCGAAACCTTTCGTGTATGAATTAAACGGAAGGTTTATCCAGAACTTGGGCAAGCTGGAAAACTTAGCAAAACAAAAAAGCAAGAAAGATGTCCGCTGGAGAGTGTGCCAGTTTTTACGTTCCTTCAATGATGATTATGATAGTGACACATGGGATGGTGTGGGAGGTAAATTTGATAAAAAATTCAAAAGAGATATAAAGAAAAATAATACAGACTTGTTTAATTATTTCAAAAACACCCCCTACATATATGCAGACAAAAACGGAAACACCGTGGATGTATACCATATGGCGGCAACCATGTGTGGATTGTACCACAAAACTTCTGGTTCAGATAGTGACGGTTTTGTAGATTTCGTACAGTATCAATTCATGCCGGAATATCATTATGATAATTTGTGTGGGTGGGCAGGCGATCTGCAAACGTTAATGAATGATGCAGATAAATCGGACAAAGAAAAAGAAAAAAGTTATGATGAATTTAAAAAGAGACTGGACAAGAAATTCTTAACATCCTCCTCATCTTTTTCAAGTGATGATTTATATGCAGATACAGATGGATATAATATATATAAATTAAATAAATGCAAATCCTTAGAAGAAGCATTTAAAGTATATTATGGCACCGGATATGAAGCCCGTTTTTTACAGTTTACGAATTCCTGGTCTGAAAATCAGATACATGATTTGACCTATAAATATACGAGGTTAAAGTATTTGAATGTAATTAAATGGCCTTTATTTAAGGGTCATACATATTCAAAAAAGGAATCCAAAGCAGCCAGGGATTTTTTTGCGGAATATGTCATTGATATGCGCGGTAAGGAGGATAAAAAGATTTGGAAAAAAATGGCAAGATTAAGAAAATAGGCTGTTTGGGTGCATATAGTTTTGTTCTGTTTCTATTTGCTTTTGACTGTCTTTATTTTTGGGTCAGTCAGAAACGGCAGGTTGTTCATTATAATAAACTTACAGAGTGTTTTTATGGCAAACATGTTACCTACTTGTCTGGCGTATATTTATGGGCGTATATATTTTTTATCCTTATGCCTGTTGTTTTCTTTATTTTTTGGAAAAAGAAAATACGAACCGTTGTTTTATTTGCATTGTTGTTTGTTCTGCATGTGGCTGTAGGGACTTCTTTTGTAATCTGGCTGGAAAGCATGGACAATGATGGAACATATGATGGCTTTGGTGATTTCTACCGTTATGAACAGCAAGAGCCCGGTGGGAATTGGGTATTATGTATACAGGAAGTGTATGTTTCTGGTTCAAATCCAGAGGAAAGCAAGCAACATAACATTATTTATGTCCAAACAGGATACAATACTTTGAAGCAGGTCAGGAAATACAAATTTGGACCAGCGGATTACAAAGTTTCTTGGAAAAACGACAGGGTGCAGATATTTCAGGAATTGTGGAATGAAGATAAACCAAACCATAGTCCGTATATAGATATTTATTATGATGAATGGAAAAAGTCGGGGGCAGACATTGACTGAGATGCGAGACATAACTACATATAGTGTGATACAAAGGTTTCACGATGCGGCAAGCGTTGTGAAACCTTTTTCTTTGCGTGGGTCCGTAATACGGCAGATGTCGTGCAACTTTTTTTCTTTGTCGGGCTTGCAATGCATATTGGCAAAACCGCAGAAAAAGAGTATACTATAAATAACTGTAGGTAGCTTTGCGAAGTCGAAGTTACAACAAAGGAAGTGTATATATGTGGGGATGTATATACTTGGGTGGCAAAACACGAGAGGAGCTATATGATAGCATATGAAAAAGCATATTAAATTGGAATGGGTTTACATTGCTGTGCTGGTTATCTCATTAATTTTGTCAATTGTTACAGGCGTTCAGATCGCCGGTGAAGTGGTTAATGTGCGACACAACTTATCAGAGCAGAACATGGGCATGAACGCATTTGTCTATGGCAAATATATTGACTCTTATTTAACGAATAGAGTGGAATTGCTCAATACAATGGCAGACTGTATCGCAGAACTTGGCAGCACAGATCCTGACGATCTGCATACAGTTCTGGTAGGACAGAATGAATTTAGCAGAATATGCCTGTTAAACAACGAGGGAAAGAAGATCTGTGGGGCAAATTACGAGGTAGACAATCTTAAGGACAAGCCTTTTTATGATACGCTGATGCAAGGAAAAAATGTTGTAGCGCCGTCGATAGAGATCGATACGGACGATAAGGAAGTATTGCGCTTTTATGCACCGGTTCAAAAGAACGGCAAGACAATTATGACAATCACAGCAGGGATTTTGACACAGGAAATTAAGACTGTCTTGAATGAAGCGGATTACAAAGGAGACGGTGCACTCTGTATTGTCAACGAATTAGGCGATTATGTGCTTGGAGATAACGACTATGAATCCATGTTGAAAAATCGTGGTGGCAATCATTTCTCATACTTGAACAGCTGTCAGATGTTGGATGGTGTCAGTTCAGTGGATGAACTAGAGGAACGCATGGAGAATCAGATGATCGCATCGGTCGATTATCAGCATGCCGGAGTCAAATATTCGGCGCAGTACATACCGCTTAGTGTTAACAATTGGTACGCTGTTTCGACGATACCGACGAAAAGCTTTGGCTCAACGGTCGATGTGGTTAGCATGGGTATGATAGTGTTAACCGTCATATCGGTGATCTTTATCTTGATATTCCTTGCTATGTCTGCATACATAATGGTACGCAATATTAAGCTTCGCACAGAAAACGAGCGACATAACATTTTAGAGCAGTGTGATCAGAGTGTATCATTCCAGGTGACATTTCGTCCACACAAAATGGAGTTTTATGGTGATGTTAAGAGCATCATTGGAACAGAGATTGGCGATCTTTCCGGAGAAGCCGTGTATGATATATATGATTGGATCCATGAGGATGATTATTCTCTGAGAGGTCGCATGAGCAGCTTTTGGGAGGGAGAGGATACGAAATTTAATACAGAAGTACGTATCCGTAACATCAAAGGAAATTACAGATGGTATCGTATTGTCGGTATACTGGAACGTAATGAGTTTGGTACTAATGAATCGTTCGTTGGTAAAATCGTCAATGTTGATGAGGAATTAAGCGAAGAGAAAGAACTTGTTCAGCGGGCTGAGAATGACATGTTGACAGGTGTTCTCAACAAGAAGACAATGGAAAAACGTGTTTCTTTAATGCTCAAAAACCGAGGCGATAAATACGTTATTTTCTATATGGTCGACTTGGATAATTTCAAGAATGTTAACGATACGCTTGGTCATATTTATGGAGATCAAGCGATCGTAGAGACAGCGCAATGTCTTAATAAAGTATTTGCGAATCAGGATTGCATTGGCAGACTCGGCGGCGATGAGTTTGCAGTATGCGTATCCTATCAGGCATTTGATGAGCAGGGACTATTAGAGTTTATCGGCAAGAAAGCACAGGAAATCTGTGCCGGCAACCGTCGTACTTATACGGACAATGCATCCAGTGTATCGATCACGAGCAGTATTGGAGTAGCGTACGCACCGGATATGGGAGATAGCTTTACGGAGTTATATACACAAGCCGATTGTGCTCTGTATTATTCCAAAGCGAACGGAAAAGATCAGTATCATATCTATTCGCCGAAGGATGATAATTAATATACGGGGATAGAGATGATGGAAATGTAGCGACTCATTGTCCGGAGTTTCCGGACGATGAGGGGCATGGGAGAATAAGATGGATTATGTAATTTCTTATGAGGTGATGTCGATCGTGATACTGGCACTTATTTTGGTGTCCTATACGTGTCACAAATGGCTGGATATCAAGAGAAACCGAACGTTTAATTTACTGGTGATCATGACGATCTGTACGGTGATCGTGGATCTTATAGGACGTTCGTGCGTATATGTTGTAGGCAGCAATGCTCTATTTATGGCAACTGTAGTTGCCACTGTGGTAAATCTCAGCCTATATCAGGTTTGCCTGGTGTTTTATAAATACACACTAAATACGCTCGGATGTGCCAATGTATTTTATCAAGGCATCAGTGTAGTGTTTTTAGTGCTTGACCTGTTGGTTGATATTGCGTTATTGTCTAATCCATGGACACATTTCTTTTTTGAATATAATGGGCTACATAAAGGACAATACCAGATTCATTATGGCATGGTAGTGTTATTGATCTGTGCAGAAATACTTATGCTGGCTGATGCATATTTCCTCTATCGATATCGTCATAAGATTGCAAAAGATCAGCTTCTTATTCTTACATGGACTGTTCCGATCATTATGGTAACGATGTATTTTCAATATATGACACCTACGCGCTGGAGACTTACTTACTTTATTTTGTCACTGCTCGTTATTGTGTACTATGTTACAATGCATATGTCGGATCAGCATTTGGAACAGAATATGCGCTGTTTTTCCCGTATCGGCTTTCGGAAAGTTGTTGAAGAGTACGAAAGATATCAGGATAATTTTGCTTGTGTATCGGTTAATATCCGTAATCTGTCCAGTATGATGAATATGTGTTCAGAGCAAGAGTTGTCGATAGTTCATAATCGTATTGCTTCCTATTTGCAAAGCACAACGAAAGCACGTGGTGTGTATAAATTCCATAATTCCGAGTATGTTGTAGTGTTCAAAACGTATAGTAAGGCGTGGGAAGCAGGTCGTTATTTGCTGCAGAGTATGCCGAAGGTACTTCGGATCAACGGACAAAATATTCCTGTCAGCTACGGGCTTTATATGATACAGTTCATCGATGCGGAGTATAATGCCGGTGATTTTTACCGGATCATGGAAGGACTGCGGCGTGTGATATTAGAACGGTCTATTTCAGAGGAGGTACTTTGTTACGAGGGTGATATTAAGATTTTATTACAGAGAGAATTGTCAGCTGTCAGCAGATTGAACGAGATGACAAACGGAGATGAGTTTTTATTCCGCTTTCAGCCGATCTATGACACGGAGGCAGGAGAAGTTGCCGGACTGGCAATCAAGGTTATGCTTGCTATGCCGGACGGAGTCTATTTGGAAGAAAGTGATATATGGAGACTTGCCGAGAAAAATGGCAATGGCAATCGAATTACATTGTACTGCTTGGAGCGGGTGATAGGATTTGCTGTGAAACATTATATTTTTGAACAGGGTATCAGGCATCTTCATATTAGTATGACAACGATGCAGATCAGTTCACAGGAAATGATCGAACAGTATTGCGATATATTGCTGTTTCATCAGATACGTCCGGAGCAGTTAGTTATTGAGATTAATGTCGATCAGGCGTTGCCGGAAAATATTCTGAAGGAAAATATTCAGTATTTGCGCGATAAGGGATTTGTTGTATTGTTGGATCAATTCGGTATGAATGTGTGCAACCTTAAAGATATGTTAGCGCTGCCGTTTGACATGGCAAAGTTTCATCAAAACATGACAAAACGTTTTATGCAGGATCGTCAGATGGAGCTAAAGCATCTGGTACATATGCTGCGTAGACAGAATTGGCAGATTTTTCTGGATGGCGTAGATTACAGTATGCCGCTTGGTACGTTTCGGGAGATGGGCGTGACAGGCGTGCAGGGTGAGTCGATGACTCCGTATATGCAAGAAGATGAGTTGATTGACTGGCTCAGACGGAGAGGAGGGGATGTACATTATGAAAATGATACCTTATAATGTGCATTATGAGATCGGAACTTCGTTGTTAATGATCTTGCTTTTGTGCTGTATTGTCGGCAAAAAGAGACTGCGCACGCGTTCCAACAATCTGTTTTTATGTAATGTATGTCTGTTGATCGTCGGAAATCTTATTGATGGGCTCTGTGGTATGATCAATAGCGGAATGATAACATGCAGTGTACATACACAACGTTTATGCAATGCGTTAGATGGCAGTATTTATTATCTGTTGATCGCAGTATACGTACTGTATTTCTTGAGTTTGGCGTATCTGACGAACTATCATAATAAGCAAATATTTTCAATGAGCATTTTGATGGTGGTGCTTGCTGCGGTTTGCTTTGTACTTCCATTTTTACAGAATAATTCTTGGAGCAATGGAAAGTATGTTTTTCATGGGATTCCGGTTTCCGGTATCACCGAAGGAATCACGGTAGTGTATGTGGTGAGTGCCATGATCTATCTGCTCTTGCATGAAAAAAAGATGGGCAAGCAGAAGAAAGGTTTCTTTTTGCTCTGTAATATAGTGTTTGTTGGAGCAATTGGGGTACAGCACATGGGAATCTTTAGCTGTCGCTTTGTGTATCCCATCTTGGCAGCTATCATCTTCGCGTATTTTTTGTTGTTCCAGAGTCCGGATTACTACATGGATCGTTTAACTTGGGCATTTAACCAGACAGCCTTTTTTGACATATTGCGGGAATGCGTACAATACCGGGAGCCGGCCAATTTTTTGCTGGTTCGTATTAACGAATACAATTCTTTGCTGCGTATACATCAGTATGAGAATCTGGCTCAGGTAAGAAGTAATATATCTGAAATACTGCGTGATACAGGGACAAAGCGGGAGGCAACGGTGTATCGCATTGGTGCCTCGACCTTTGCAGTCCATTGTCGAGACAAAGAGCAGATCAAGCGTCTGCATGAACTCTTTTTATCCTATCTGCCAAAACGGTGGGAGATTGAGGATGAAGTGATCAAAACGAACTATTGCTACTATTTGTTGGCATATGAAGGCGATGATACGTCTTTTGAAAAATTAGTGCAATGGATCCACTATGCAAGGTCTGATCACAAGTCGCATCATAAACAGGGAGAGTTGATCACTCTGCGTTATGATATTATGACAGAAACCGAACGACAGAGAGAAGTGCTGCGTTATATTGAAGAAGCTATCTTAGATCAAAGAATGGAAATTCATATGCAGCCGGTATATTCATTGGAACAGGATAAGATCACTTCGCTAGAGGTGCTTAGCAGAATGAAAGATCAGGAAGGCAACTTTATCAATCCGGAATATTTCATTCATGTTGCGGAAGAGAATCACTGTATTTTGAAATTGGGTGAGCTGATCTTCCGGCGTGCCTGTATTTTTGCCAGTCAAAATCATATTTTTGATTATGGGATCGAATATATGAATGTTAATATTTCACCGGGACAATGTCAGTACGAGCGGTTGACAGAGGATTTTGTTAAGATTGCCGCGGAATACGATATTCCGGTGGAACGGATCCATTTGGAGATTACAGAGAGTGAATTTCAGGATCCTCAGGCGGTAGAGCGTACGTTAGACAGGCTTCGAAAGTTTGGCATGCAGGTGGCATTAGACGATTTCGGAACAGGCTGTTCTACTCTTTTGAGTATTTTGGAGCTGCCAATCGACTATGTAAAGATTGATAAAAGTCTGGTATGGTCTTATGGCGAAGGCGGCAATCAGTTTTTGGATGATCTGATGCCGGTTATCAAAAATGAGGGTAAGAAAGTTATTGCAGAGGGAATTGAGACGGAAGAACATATTGAAATATTTAGGCGGCTGCAGGGGGATTATCTACAGGGATATTATTATTCAAAACCGTTACCGGAGCATGAATTTGTAAAGTATGTACGTGAGTTTAATAATGTATAGACGGTTGATGCAGATAGAACTTTGATAGTGTTATCCTATGGATGAAGAGTTATGATCATGGAGGACAGAAAATATGACAAAAAATGTATTGGCGTTTGATCTTGGGGCAAGTAGCGGGCGTGGTATGCTGGCACGGTTTGACGGTGAGAAGATCACCTTGGAGGAGGTCCACCGTTTTCCGCATAATTTCAGCATGTTAAACGGTCATGCCTACTGGAATTTACTGCATTTAATGGATGAGATGAAGAATGGACTGCGTAAAAGCGGCAAAGATCTGTCCGGTGTCGGCTTTGACACTTGGGGCGTGGATTGTGGTTTTTTGTCGCGGGAAGGAGATCTGCTTGCTATGCCGGGCAGTTACCGCGATCCGGGACTGGATGACGCCAATATGAGGGAGGCACTGATCGCACTGCATCCAAATGGACAGACCGGAGAGTCAACGATCGGTGCACTGGAAGCGGCTGTTTTGGATGGCGAAAAATATGCATTTGGACAGACCGGAATTGCCAGTTTGGCATATAATACGATTTATAAATTATATTATATGAAGAAGCACATGCCTTCCATCTTAGAACAGACGGACACGATCCTAATGATGCCGAACCTGATCGAATATTTATTTTCCGGTGTGAAACATACGGAATATTCAATTGCCTCGACATCACAGCTCTATAATATGGAGCAAAAATGCTGGGCAAAGCCATTGCTCGACAAACTGCAGTTTGATCCGGGCTGGTTTACAGAGGTGGATCTTGCAGGGCGGGATCTGGGAACTCTGCGTACAGATGTTGCGAAAGAGACAAAACAGCAGGATCTGCATATTATATCCGCACCGGGACACGATACTGCGTGTGCGGTGGCGGCGGTTCCGGCAGAGGAAGAACAGTATACATTTTTGTCCAGCGGCACATGGTCTTTGATGGGTATTTCCTCGAAGACGATGCTTACAGGGGATAACATTATACGCGACAAGATCTCCAATGAGGGAACGAGCGATGGCGGTTATCGTCCAACGGTAAATATTATCGGCTTGTGGATGCAGCAGGAGATCAGACGTAATTTCGCGGCAGAAGGCAGAGAGTATACATTTCCGCAGCTGGCAGAACTTGCGGCCAAGGAGAAGCCGTTGCAAAGCTTTATAAGACCGGATGATTTTATGCAGCCGGGAGACTATCCGACTAAGATTCGGGAATACTGTAAGCAGACCGGACAGCCGGTACCGCAGACAGATGGTGCCTTGGTTCGCTGCATTTTGGAGAGCCTGGCACTTAAATACAAGCAGACGTATTTGTCCCTGAAACCATATATTACGTGGGAAGAAAAGTTATATATTGTAGGCGGTGGCGTGCAGAACGAGTTGTTAAATCAATATACAGCAAATGCACTTGGCATTCCGGTAATTACCGGGGCGAGCGAAGCCACAGCCGTTGGCAATGTCATGGCACAGTTTAAGGCACTCGGCTGTTATGACACGGCACAGCAAAAATGTGATATACTGGCAGCGTCGTTTGATACGAAAACGTATTTGCCACAGGAGCAGGAAGCTTGGCAGGAAGCATATGGCAAATTTGAACAATTAATGGAGGACTAGAATGGAGACAAGATTAAAGACAGTAGAAGATTTTAAGATTCCGAAAGCGTATACTTTACAGAAGGCAGAGTATGTGAAAGAGCTTGACAGTTTTGCGTTGGTGTTAAAACATAATTTGAGTGGCGCGCGAATTTTGGTATTCAGCAATGAGGATGACAATAAAGTATTCAGTATTGGTTTTCGTACACCGCCAAAGGATTCGACCGGCGTTCCACATATCATTGAGCATACGGTATTGTGCGGATCCAAGCATTTCCCGGCCAAAGACCCTTTTGTAGAGTTGGTAAAGGGCTCGCTCAATACATTCCTAAATGCCGTGACCTATCCGGACAAGACATTATATCCGATTGCAAGCTGCAACGACAAAGATTTTCAGAATCTGATGCATGTATATATGGATGCCGTATTTTATCCAAATATATACGAGCATGAGGAAATTTTTAAGCAGGAAGGCTGGCATTATGAATTAGAGTCTCCGGAGGATGACATTACGTATAATGGTGTTGTATATAATGAGATGAAAGGTGCATTTTCATCGGAAGAAAGCGTGTTAGAGCGTTATGTAATGAATAGTTTATTCCCGGATAATACGTATGGCAATGAGTCCGGTGGTGATCCGCGCGACATTCCGAATCTGACGTATGAAGATTATCTGGACTTTCATAGACAGTATTATCATCCGGTCAACAGCTATATCTATCTCTATGGAGATATGGATGTCACAGAGCGCTTAGAGTGGATGGACGCTAATTACTTAAGCAATTTCCCGGTGATCACGATCGATTCGCAGATCCCGCTGCAAAAGCCATTTGCTGAGCACAAAGTGTTAGAAAAGAAATATGCAGTGGCTCAGGACGCAGATTGCAGTGAGAAACATTATTATGCTTATGGTGCGGCGCTTGACATTACATTGGATGTCAATACGTGCAAAGCGTTCGACGTATTGTCTTATGTGTTAGCACAACAGCCGGGCGCACCTCTCAAGCAGGCATTATTGGATGCAGGTATCGGTACAGACGTAGACGTGGATTTCTGCGACATTATGCGTCAAAGTACCTTTTCGGTTTATACCAAAAACGCAAAACCGGGTCTGCGTGATAAATTTGCAGAGGTGCTACGGGCAACATTGCAGCAGCAGGTAGATCAGGGGATCAACCGCAAAGATTTGGAAGCGGCGATCAACGGTATGGAGTTTAAAGACAAAGAAGCGGATTTTGGTTCTTATCCAAAGGGACTGCTGTATGGAATGAAGCTGCTTCGTACATGGCTCTATGACGATGAGATGCCGTATGATGCTTTGCAGTATGAGGGCTGCTATACCTTTTTGAGAGAGCAGATCGGAACCGGATATTATGAGCAACTGATCAAGAAGTATCTGTTAGACAATGAGCATGCAGTATGGGTGGAGATGATTCCGGAGCCGGGACTTTCCATTCGCTTAGAGCAGGAAACAGCTCAAAAACTGCAGGAATATAAAGATTCTCTAAATGAGGAGCAGATCACACAGTTGATCGAGCAGACGAAAGCGCTGAAACGTTATCAGGAAGAGCCATCCCCAAAGGAAGTGCTTGAAATGATCCCAATGTTGTCCAGAGAGGACATCAAAAAGACGATTCAGCCACTGCATAATACGATGAAAGAATTGCATGGTGTGCAGACCTTGCATCACGAGATCCATACCAACAATATTGTATATCTGCAAATGTTGTTTGATGCAGATGCGTGCAAAGATTATATGCCGCAGATGAGCTTTTTGACAACATTGTTAGGTTATATGGATACGAAAGAGCACAATTACCGCGAGTTTGATACGGAAACCAACTTTTATACCGGTGGTATTTCCACGGATGTGGGAGTATACTGCGAGGCAGGTAAGAGTGACGTATATAGTGTGAAGTTCTCCGTAACGACAAAAGTGCTTACTGACAAGTTAGCGCATGCACTGCGGCTGATCGAAGAGATGTTATTTGATACCTCTTTTGATGATGAAAAGCATCTTCGTGAGGTAGTTGCAGAAAGCCGCTCCCGTTTGAAAGTGCAGTTGATGGCGAGCGGGCATCAGGCGGCAGCGGGAAGAGCGATGGCAGCAGTGTCTGAGAGCTCTTATGTCAACGACCGTGCGGTTGGTATGGGATATTATCAATATCTGGTACAGTTAGATGAGCATTTTGAAGAAGAAAAGGAGCGATTGATCACAGGCTGCAGACAGTTGCTGCATATGCTTCTTCGCAAAGATAATATGTTGATCTCCATCACGGGTGGAGAAGAAGAGTATCGTGCTTTGGAGCAAGAGATCGGTTCATTCTTAGAGCGCATTGATGCGTTCCAAGCTGCGGATAGCAAAGCATCTAACGCTGTCTTGTCTGTATTTGGTGGTGAGCGAAAACGTGTTTCGGAGGCGTTTTCTACACCGGCAGAGATTCAGTATGTTGCGATCGCCGGCAAGTTTGATAATGTCAAAGAAGTCAATAACGGCGCTTTACAGGTAGTGCGTCACTTGCTAAATTACGATTATCTCTGGAATCAAGTCCGGGTGAAAGGTGGCGCTTACGGTGTAGGATGCCGCTTTAACAGGGAGCGGGAGGGATATTTCACATCATACCGCGATCCAAATCTGTCAGCAACGTTAGAGGTGTATCGCCATGCAGCAGAGTATTTGGAACAGTATGATGCGAAAGAGCGTGAAGTAACCAAAACGATCATCGGTACGATCAGTGGTATTGATACACCGCTCACACCATATATGAAGGGAAAACGTTCTTTGTCTGCATATTTGACCAATGTGACCGAAGAAATGATGCAGAAACAGCGTGATCAGGTGCTTAACTGCGATATAGAGGATATTCGACAGACAGCAGACGTTGTGCGAGAAGTGATCCGTGATGGCGTGATCTGTGTAATCGGTAATGAGAAGAAAATTGCCGAGGAAGAGAAGCTGTTTGAGAGCATAGAGCCATTGCAGTAAGAGAGCTTTGCTTGTTACCACAGAAAGAGAGGACAAGATGAACAATTATAAATCAGGGTTTGTTACTTTGATCGGAAGACCAAATGTTGGAAAATCAACATTGATGAATCGGTTGATCGGACAGAAGATCGCGATCACCTCCAACAAACCACAGACAACGCGCAATCGGATCCAGACTGTCTATACGTGCGATGAGGGGCAGATCATATTTTTGGACACACCGGGTATTCATAAGGCAAAAAATAAACTGGGCGAATACATGGTGTCCGTTGCCGAACGCACTTTGAAAGAAGTAGATGTGATTCTGTGGCTGGTTGAGCCGAGTACGTTTATTGGTGCCGGTGAGCAGCATATTGCAGAGCAGTTGCGCAGCGTAAAGACACCGGTATTTTTGGTCATTAATAAGATCGATACCGTTGAGAAAGCGGAAATTCTTAAATTCATTGCGGCATACAAAGATATTGTGGATTTTGCGGAAATTATTCCGGTATCCGCGCTCAAAGGAGAAAATACGGATGATCTGTTGCAGGCAATGATGAAATATCTGCCCACAGGGCCGCAATATTATGATGAGGACACGATTACGGATCAGCCGGAGCGACAGATTGTTGCGGAAATGATCCGAGAGAAAGCACTGCGCAATTTGAGCGATGAGATTCCACATGGCATTGCCGTCGCAATAGATCGGATGCACGAGCGTCCGAATGGCAGTATTATTGATATCGATGCGACGATCGTATGCGAGCGCAATTCACATAAGGGAATCATTATTGGTAAACAGGGTGCCATGCTTAAAAAGATTGGATCACAGGCGCGTGCCGATATGGAAGCTTTGCTGGACTGCAAAGTGAACCTAAAATTGTGGGTTAAAGTCAAAAAAGATTGGCGAGACAGTGATTTCCTGATTAAAAATTTTGGCTATCGAAAGACAGATTACGAAGATCTTTAGGCAGAAAGTTCGATCGATGTAAGAGTGATTACGAGATTTTTTTCGACTTATTAGCAAGTCGAAATCTCTTGGGACGGCAATAGTTTCCAGAATAGAGAGCCCATGAAATCACCATGCTAATAGAAAGACTTAAGAAAGGCATGGTGAGAAGATGAAGTACCAAGATCAATGGGAGCAATTTGAAGAAACAGGAAAAGTAGCAGATTATTTGGCATATTGCAGACAAGCAGGACAGATGAGTGCCGGAAATATAATGGATGGCAGTGCATTAGGGATGGCAGTGGCCGAAAATGTCATGTGGAGTGGCAGTGTGAGAAACGCCGGTGAAGGAGACTGGGATCGTGGCGACAATGGGACACCACAGGAGGTAGCAAAACATGCGGGAGACGATAACGGTGACGGGGATGATCTTACAGACATCACCGCTGAAAGAGTACGATAGGCGGGTAGAGATACTCACCAGAGAACGAGGAAGAATATCGGCATTTGCACAGGGCGCGAGAAGACCAAACAGCGCCCTGTCTGCCTGTACGATTCTTTTTACCTTTGGTACCTTTACGCTCTATCCCGGCAGAGATTCTTACCGCCTGCAGAGTGGCTCCATTCAGACGCAGTTTGGAGAATTGGCACAGGATTACGATGCATTATGTTATTGTTCCTATTTTGGAGAAATGGCGCGATATTTCACCAGAGAAGGTGTGGAAGCTTCTAGGGAGCTTATGTTATTATACGTTACACTGCGCGCTGTCATGCATGGCAAAATGACACTTCCACTCGTTCGCGTTATCTACGAGCTGCGTCTTATGATGATCGAGGGCGAGATGGTGGAATTATTTCAATGTCTGCATTGCGGCACGAAAGAAGTCAACACCGTTTATTTGCAAGCGGGGGGATTGCTTTGTCCGGCATGCGCTGCCAAGGATAAGACGACAAAAGATGCCTATCCGATACAGTTAAGCTCCGATGCACTCTATACTCTGCAATACATATTGACCAGTGAATGGAGCAAACTTTATGCGTTCGGTGTGTCCGAGGAGGTTTTGCGCGAACTCACACATTTTATGAAACGTTATCTTGGCAGATATCTGCCACATCAATTCAAATCAGAAGCATTTCTTAAACAAATCTTAAGGAAATAGCACATTGAATCTTAAAAAACATTTTCCTATACTATTCTTAGGCACTGCTATCTGTGTACAATGCGAATACCGTATAGGAGGGATAGGTGTATGAAAAAGAAAATGATCTGTCGTTATTTGGGAGACAAAAAGGCCTCTGCAGATATCTACAGAGCCGAAGAATCGGCGGATAAGAGGACTAAGCCGTAGTCTGCCAGCCAGCAGAAAATGATGGAAATAAAACTGGAAATATGGCATGATGCAGGAAGTTGAAGCTCTTAAAACTATTCAAGAGTTCGTCTGCTCATATTTTTTCGAAGAACAATTTACACTATCTTATGCCAATAAATATCTTGTGCTTACAAGTTGTATATGTTATAATAAAACTAGTTGTTTGAAATTGTACTTTCAAAAGAATGTTTGAACAAGATTTCATATTATTTTTTAATAACATAAAACAGTGTTGGCTTATTGATAATAATGTTTGGGCGTAAGAACAGATCTTTTGGATTATGCGAAAAATGGGCAGCATACTGATTCCTAAATGTTTTATTATGGATAAGTTATATTCTGTAAAACAAGTTAAGAATAGCTATAAAATATAACTAAATAATTCATTAAATATATAAGCGTAGTTGGTTAAGAAGTGATATAGATGCTTATGTTAATAGTTAATATATTCAATGATATTTAAAAAGTAAGATGGAATTATTAATGCTATAATGTGACAAATACATAAAGGAGGTAAAAATAAAGTTATAAAAGCATAATAATAAATAATATGGTACAGATAATTTTATCAATTTAAAATACGGAAGGGAGTTTCGATATGAGAAAAATCAGAACAATGTTAGCAAGTGTAGCTTTGGCGGGATGTTTAGTGGCGTCTCCTATTACGCAGGTGCATGCAGCCACCTCAGACACATGGTCAATTAAGTATATTCCGCATGTGCCAAATGGAATTAGTAATCAGGGGGATGTGTTATGTCTTGGTTACTATAGTGGTGGTTATATTGGAAACTGTAAAAAAATATCAGGAGAAAATGGTCGGAGATTAACGATTAAATCCAATTCGAATGGCGGAATGAATACGATTGATGTGACAACTACAGGAAAAACTAGAGCGTGGAAAATGAAAAAAAGTTCGACTGGAGATGTAAAATTCGTAGTTTTAGCTCATTATGATTATACATGTACATCGACAGGTGTTATAAAATTACATAAATAGCTAAAGATTTGTTAGAAGACATTCAAGAACAATAGCACATCGATAGCGATATATAATTGCTGTCGATGTGTAAATAAGGAGAAGGGTATGAAAAAGAGAATTATTGGTTGCTTGCTGATCACATCGATAGTATTATCAGGGTGTAGTTTATGGAAACCTAAAAACACGGAGGATGACAGAAAACCGATGGAACAAAATTCGGCGGAATTTGATTGGGGAAACTATCAAAAAGCAATTTATCAGAATAGGACATTGATTAAAGAATGCAATGCTAATTATCAGAAAGACATTTCAGCTATTAAACAAAAAGAAAATAAAATGTTAGACTTTTCAGATTGCAAATTTGAACCGATCGATGAAGTGAAAAGTGTTTCGGTCTTGCAGGAACAGATATTAGATGTCACACCGGAACAAAGCGTTAATACGATAAAACAATGGTTAAAAGATATTCATAAGGAAGACATTAATACAGATAAAGAAATTCGAGATGCGAGTGGACAATATCCAAATAATGATGTCGACGAGAATACAGATTCATCAGATTATTGGCCGGCAGTGGCTGATCATTATCCGGATTTTAAGACGGGAAGTGGTTTTTTTATTAATACCAATCAATGCCATATACAGATGGGTGCAGGGATTTATTCGATGAGTGACGGTGCTATCACTCGATATTTAGGCACGAATGGAATGGCTGGTTTGGATGCACTGGGATCTAATAGCGAAGATGTGAAAGCGGAAGGTTTTGTATCTGAAATGAAGGATCAATCTTGGGAGCTGTTATCAGGGAAGGTAACAGTTGACGAAGGTGCAAAGATTGCAAAAAGATATTTTGAAGAAGGAAAATATTTTCCTGTAGCTCAAGGAGTAACGATAGATGTACCGGAAGTATCGGTATTTGCGTTAAAAAACAAGTATGGATATGATTATGCAATTCGTCGCAAATACGAGGGGATTCCGTTTGCGTATGGAGATTATGGACAACGTAATCTTTATGACGGGTATCAGGTGTCCCCAGATGTAAAGCATGCATATGTTGTGAATGATCAGACAGTCAGTGCATATGTCGGTCAGTCTGAGTCCGATTCGTTAAAAAAAATAGGGAAAGAACAGGATTCTATTATAGATTGTAAAAAAGCTGTCTCTATTTTGCAAAAATCGATGGCGACGGAACTTAAAATAAATGTAAAAAGAGTGGCTTTTGTATATTGTAACTGTGCTTTTGGTGAAGAGCAAAACGAGACTTCGGATTATTATGCTTTTCCGTGTTGGGAATTTCAAGGGGAAAATAGCAATAACCAAGAGTATTTGCATCTTTATGTCGATGCGTTGACAGGGGCCGTGTATATGTATGGAAATCAGATAGAGCAGTAGTAATTTGTGTATCAAATATTAAGCGCATGGCCGTTTGATATGTATACTTTAAAGATATTAGGAAGTAGGGGAAAGAAATTATGAATAAGGTGGTAGTTGAGTGCCGCAAAATAGGGTATTCTGCGATAGGCATGTTTTCTATTTTGATCATTATTATTAGCTTTCTGCTTGGCTCTTGTTATATGGATAGCGATTACAGATCCTATACAGTGATCGAAATGTTCTTTTTGCCAAAGAGACAGGAAGTGCTGTCTAATATTGAAATGAATTGGTTGACTATTTGGGCGAATAGTATAAATGGATGGGTCCCGTTAATTCTTCCGGCAGCATTAAGTATTGGATATCTGTTTGTATTATCAGAGGAGCGGGAAAGCGGTGCGTTAAGGCAGTTGCTTTTGCGGGAGAACGACAGATCTTATTGCATATCTAAAGTGATTGCAGCAATGCTGGCCGGTGGAATTACTTTACTAATTGCGAATATTGTATATGGCATCATATGCTATGCGGCATTTCCATCTTTATCATGTTATCCCGCAGAAGATGTTTCGGAATATATAGCAAGTCAATTTTCGGAGGGAATTCCTGTGTTTGTTATAAACTATATTATAAAAACATTTTTGTATGGAGTTCTTATGAATATATTTGCGGTGGTTTTATCTATTTATATGACGGATAAATATATTTTGATCTGTTTGCCGATGATGATTCATTATGGTTGGAAACAGTTTATTACCAGAGGTCAAATGGTGGCAATGGAACGAGACGGTAATATATTAAATCAATTGTTGTCTATGGCGAATCCAAGTAATATCTTGATTCAAAAATGGGATAAAACACAAGTTGGAACAATTGGTCTAATGCTCTTTATGTATATAATTGCAGTGTTTTTGTTTGTTCGCAAAATGAAAAAAGGGAGGGGTCAGGCTAGTGTGGCATAAATTGTATGGAGCATGGAATGTTGCTTGTATGGAGTATAAGAAACTGATTCGAAGTACAAAGATGATTATTTTGGCGATGTTTTTGATTTTTGTCAATATTCAGATTATAACTCCACTGAAACAGTGCGCAATTGATATGGATGCAAAGTTATCATATTTCGAGCCATTTATTGCGGCTGGAAATTCCGGAATGGTTTTATTGATCTTGCCGTTATTTTATTTAACGATGATGGCAGATTATCCGCAAGAAGATGAATCCACCAGATTTTATCGCATTCGATGCACAAAAGTAATGTGGGTAGGCGGGGAATTGATTTTTGCCAGTATGAGTGCAGTGTCGTTTGCTATATTTTCAGTTGTTTCAACAGCAATATTGATCATTCCAAAGGGACAATGGATTTTTCATTTTAGCGATGCGACTACAAAATATCTGTCTGTGTATCCTGATCGAACAGGAGATGCAGTGGTGCAGCTATTACCGATTAATTTATATAATCAGGTGACCTTGCCGGTTGCTGTGCGAGAGACGTTATTATTGCTTGTGTTGTATTTTTTTCTATTAGCACTGGTATTACTTCTGTCCTCTTTGTTTGGTCATAAAGGGATTGGAATTATAATGGATGGTTTTCTGGTGGTAGGAGGAACGATTCTGTGTGCTGCCAGATCGCAAATACAGTGGTTATTTCCTATGGCGCATACTATTCCTTGGCTGCATTATTCGGAGTATTATCGTAAACAGGTGTTTCCGATCATAGGATCCTATTTGTATTTTGTAGCAATAGATATAATACTGATTTTGCTTTGTTTGACAGTAGGAGTAAAACATCGAAAAGTATGAAAACAGGTGTGGAAGAAAGGAATAAAAGATTAGTATGATAGAAGTACAGAATGTGACGTTACAGATTAAGGGAAAAACGATCCTGTCAGACGCCAATCTGACGATGGAGGAGGGAAGGATCTATGGATTGGTTGGTAACAACGGCAGTGGCAAAACGATGTTAATGAAATGCATCTGCGGGTTTGTTTTACCGACAAAAGGGGCAGTTTTGTCAAATGGTAAGAAAATTGGAAAAGATATGGATTATTTACAGGATGCGGGAGTGATCATAGAAACACCGGGATTTATCAGTTATTATTCTGGCCTTAAGAACTTAAAGCTGCTTGCAGGACTGAACGGCAAAAAAGACACGGCGCATCTTAGCCGTGTCATGGAACTGTGCGGTTTGGATCCGGGACTGCGACTTCCTGTTCGAAAGTACAGCTTAGGAATGCGGCAGCGTCTCGGCATTGCACAGGCGATTATGGAAGATCAAAAATATTTGATCTTGGATGAGCCAATGAATGGTCTTGACAAACAGGGAGTAGAGGACGTCCGCAAGCTGCTGCTTCAACTAAAGGAACAGGGCAAATTGATCCTTATCGCCAGCCATAACAAAGCGGATATTGATATTTTATGCGATGAAGTATATGAAATGGAAAGCGGCACGATGAAGAGAATTGTGTAATTAATAAGCGTTATGTTGGGTGTATAAACGTGTGTTAGTAAAAAAAGTGAACTTTCGTGCAGAAGTTAGCGAGAAGTGATTCTTACTTGCAATAATTGTCTTGAGATGGTATATTTTTGTATTAGAATGTGCTTGCCGTGTATTAAGCCGGATGGCAGAATTCATGAGGGAGCATGACACAATATACAGGAAAGAGGTTTCATTATGGAAAAGACTATGGACAAGATTGTGGCATTGGCAAAAGCAAGAGGATTTATTTATCCGGGTTCAGAAATATACGGCGGACTTGCGAATACATGGGATTACGGTAACTTAGGCGTTGAGCTTAAGAATAATGTAAAGCAGGCTTGGTGGAAGAAATTTATTCGTGAAAATCCTTACAATGTAGGTATTGACTGCGCGATTCTGATGAATCCTCAGACATGGGTGGCATCCGGTCATTTGGGAAGCTTCTCCGATCCGTTGATGGATTGTAAAGAGTGTCATGAGCGTTTCCGTGCAGATAAGGTGATCGAGGACTACATGGCAGAAAATGGCATTGCAATAGAAGGCAGTGTTGATGCATGGTCTAACGAGCAGATGGAAAACTATATTAAAGAAAAAGAAATTTGCTGTCCAAGCTGTGGCAAGAAGAACTTTACGGAGATCCGTCAGTTCAACCTGATGTTTAAGACATTCCAGGGCGTTACTGAGGATGCGAAGAATACCGTATATCTTCGTCCGGAGACAGCACAGGGTATTTTTGTAAACTTTAAGAATGTACAGCGTACATCTCGCAAGAAGATCCCATTTGGTATTGGACAGATCGGAAAGTCTTTCCGTAACGAGATCACACCGGGTAACTTTACATTCCGTACACGTGAGTTTGAGCAGATGGAGCTTGAGTTCTTCTGTGAGCCGGATACGGATCTGGAGTGGTTTGCATATTGGAAAGAGTTCTGTATTAATTGGCTGAAATCTCTTGGCATGAAAGAAGGAGAGATGCGTGTAAGAGATCACGAGAAAGAGGAGCTTTCTTTCTATAGTAAGGCAACGACCGATATTGAGTTCCTGTTCCCATTTGGATGGGGCGAGCTTTGGGGTATCGCAGATCGTACGGATTACGACTTGACACAGCATCAGAATGTATCCAAAGAGGATATGTCTTACTTTGATGATGCGAAGGGCGAGAAATATATTCCATATGTTATTGAGCCATCATTGGGTGCTGATCGTGTGGTACTGGCATTCTTGTGTGGTGCATACGATGAAGAAAATATCGGTACAGAGGAGAAACCGGATGTGCGTACAGTACTTCATTTCCATCCGGCTTTGGCACCGGTTAAGATCGGTGTACTTCCGCTTTCTAAGAAGCTTAGCGAGTCTGCGACAAAGATTTACGAAGAGCTTTCTAAGACCTACAACTGCGAATTTGATGACCGTGGAAATATTGGTAAGAGATATCGTCGTCAGGATGAGATCGGAACACCATTCTGCATTACTTACGATTTTGATTCTGAGGAAGATGGTGCAGTTACCGTTCGTGACCGTGACACGATGGAGCAGGAGCGCGTGAAGATTGCAGATCTTCCGGCATATTTTGCAGACAAATTTGAGTTTTAAGGACTACTATCGTGAAAGATGTTTTGGTGAATGGATCGAAGTCCTGATAAATATAAGGGCAGCGTAAGTATCGCTGCCCTTTTTTGAAAATATCGAAGTATGATACAGAAGAAACGGAGGTTTGCTATGAGTAAAACATATTATGATACGCCGCTGTGGGACAGTTCACTGTCCATAGAGGAGCGCTTGGATTATTTGTTGTCAGAGATGACCTTGGAGGAAAAGATACAGAGTATGGGAACCGGCAATCCCGAGATCGAACGGCTGGGCGTTCCGGCCTTTCAAGTAGGTGGAGAAGCTGCACATGGCGTGCAGGCGCGTCATGATCAAAAATTTGATGATAATGAGCCGGATCTCACAACGATTTTTCAAAATCCTATTGGCATGAGTGCTTCGTTTGATGAAGAGTTGATCCGGAAAGCAGGAAAAGTTGTCGGAACAGAGGTGAGAGGACTGTATTCCAGAGAACATAAAGGCAGTCTTAGCGTGTGGGCACCTACGATCGATATGGAGCGCGACCCACGTTGGGGTCGTACGGAAGAAGCATATGGAGAGGATCCGTTGCTGACCGGAAAAATGGCAGGAGCCTATGTCGAGGGATTGCAGGGAGAAGATGATCATTATCTGCTTACGGCGGCAACCTTAAAACATTTTTATGCTAATAATGTGGAGGAAGGGCGTGTTTGGAAGTCGTCGACCGTTTCTCCAAGAAATAAATGGGAGTATTATTTGGAACCATTTCGTCAGGTGATCGAAGAGCATGGGGCAGAGGCGTTGATGACTGCATATAATGAGATTAACGGCGTGCCGGGAATGCTCAATCCGGAAGTGCAAAGAATCCTAAAAGATCAGTGGGGACTGCATCATGTCGTATGTGATGGTGGAGATGTTTCACAGACGGTGGATTTCCATCACTACTATGCAACACATGCAGATACGATCGTAGGAGGTTTAGCTGCCGGTATTGATTGTTTCACAGACAGCGAAGAAATGGTTTGGAACGCAGTGCGTGAGGCATTGGAAGATGGCAAGATCACGCCAGATGATCTGACGCCGGCACTTCGCTGCCATTATGGAACGCTGATCCGCTTGGGATTTTTTGATGCCAAAGGGGAGAATCCTTATGCATCCGTAGGGATGAAAGATGTTGGCACCAAAGCAAATCAGGCAGTCAGCCGAAAGATGGCGACAGAGGGAATGGTGCTTCTTCAAAATAAACAAATGCTGCCACTCGACCCGGAAGAAGATATCGCAGTGATCGGACCATTGGCAGACGTATGGTACAAAGACTGGTATTCCGGAATACCGCCGTATTTCGTCACACCACTGGATGGAATAAGAAGTCAGAGCAATGTGGCATTTGAACGTGCGGCATTACAGGCACATATTGGTATGGCAGATGGCAGCTATCTTGGCGTAGACAATGGCGGTGTAGTTTGTCGTGCAGATTTCGAGCATGCGGCACTCTTTGAATTGGAATGCTGGGACGATGAGCAGGTGACGATCCGTTTTGTGGAGAACGGTAAGTTGCTTACTGTGGAAGATGATTTTGCAAAAGGACAGGAAGGACTTGTCACAGCCAGCAAAGATGAGCCGTTTGGGTGGTTTGTTAAAGAAATTTTCCATCTTACGAATGTACAGACGGCAGAAGCTGCTATTACAGAACAGCATGGTATTTGTGCGGATGTCAGCATTAGTGCATGGAATGGAGCGGCACTTTGCTTTGATGAACTTGGGCGTTTGGGCGTAGCAAAGAGAGAGGATCAAGTGCTAGATGACCGCATCGGCGTAGCCGGTACAACGGATCAGCATAGTGTGGAGCCGACCGCCGGACTGCCGATCGTGATCGAACGGGTACGCAGTGGGCTTCAGGAAGCCAAAAAGCTTGCGGCATGTTCCGGCAAGGTGGTATTGGTTCTGGGAGCAAATCCAATGATCAACGGGAAAGAGGAGATTGACCGTAAAGATCTTAATTTACCGCCATATCAGAGCCGCCTTCTCAAAGAGATCACGGATGTCAATCCAAATGTTGTGCTGGTGCTGATAAGCAGTGTGCCATTTGCCTTGGACTGGGCAGCGAAGAATGTTCCGGCTATTCTGATCAGTGCAACCGGAAGCATGGAGATTGGCAACGCACTTGCAGATATATTGTTTGGTCAAGAAAGCCCGGCAGGACGTCTGCCAATGACGTGGTATTCTGAAAAAGCGGAATTGCCGGATATGGATGATTATGACATTATACAAGGGGAACGTACCTATCAGTACTACAACGGCAAGCCGGTTTACGCATTTGGACATGGTTTAACATACGGAGAGATCCGCTATGAAAAGATGACTGTCAGTCGTGACATGGCAGAATTGTTTGTCAATGTAACAATTAGTAATAATGGAAGATATACTACGGACGAAGTTGTACAGATTTACGGACACAAAGTGCAGCCGGCTGTCAAACGTCCGCATAGACAACTTATTGATTTTAGGCGCGTTAAGCAGATCAGACCGGGTGAAAAGCGTACAGTAACGTTCCATATCCCACAGGATCGCATGAAATATTTCGATGTCATCAGCCGTGAAATGGTATTGGAAGACGGAATGTACGAAATCTTTGCCGGGGCATCCAGCGCAAATCTGCCGCTGCGGCAGGAGATTTCTTTGCGGGGAGTCACCCGTGGTGTTCGCCACGTTGGAGAACCGATTTATGCAGAGTATTTCGACACATCGTCAAATGTGGAACTGATTGAAGGAAATCCGATTGCGTCAAGGACAGATGTATGGATTCCGGCAGGAGATGTCAGCCTTGCCACACCGGATCGCCGAGATCGCGAAATGACATTGACGTTTGCTGACACAGAGCTGCCAACAGGAAAAAATAATGAAATCTGTGTGACGGTGCAGGAATGGCCGGAACGTAAAGCACCTTGGGTGGTTCGTGCATTAGTTGATGGACAGGAAATAGCAGTGTTCCAAAGTGGTACGCACTTAACGCGGCGAAATACCGGGGAAGAACTCGGAACAGCGGAGCAGACTGCAGGAAAGCTTGGCGAAGAGTGTTCTTCAGCGGAGCAGGCAGCAGAAATGGCAAGACACTTAAATGGAAAATGTGTTTCTTATACTGCGTATACCAAGGGAGTGAAGCTTCCTGTTGATCTGCATAAAACATGCGAATTAACGTTGCAGGTATCCGGTGACGTCGCGATTCGCAGCGTGGTTTTACAGCCGGAAACCATAAAAGGGAATGACTATTTTAAGTAGTAGGAAGGAGTAAAAAAATTATGGAAGAAACAGGAATGAACTATTTATGGAGTGCGCGTAAGCGCAATGCATTAGGTCTGCCTTGGACATTCACAAAGTATGCATTTACAGAAGATCGTTTGTTTGTGACAACAGGATTATTGAAAACAGTGGAGGACGAGGTGCGTTTATATCGTATTTTGGATATATCGTTATCTCGCACGCTGCTGCAGAAAATTTTTGGGATGGGAACGATTGCAATATCATCAGCGGATAAGACTATGGGTAATTTTAATCTGGTCAACGTCAAAAATCCGGTACAGGTTAAGGAACAGCTTTCTAAATTGATCGAAGAAAACCGTGACAAAAAACGTGTTACGAACCGTGAATATATGCATGACGATCTCGAAGACGATGATGAGCAATAATCGGAAGCCAACGTGAATTAGACGGGAGCAAACGTGAAACAACAACAGATCATAAGAATTTTATGAAAAAAGACAAAAAAAGACGGATTTTATCAAAAAAGGTCTTTTCATAATGACAGCAAGTATGTTATACTAAGCAGTAGCGATAAAGTGAACTATGGGCAAATTCTGCCCATTCGCAACAAATATTATATTAGGAGGTAACTTGACAATGGCAAACAAATGGGTCTATATGTTTAGCGAAGGCGACATGACTATGCGTAACTTGCTTGGTGGTAAGGGTGCTAACCTTGCTGAGATGACAAGCATTCTTGGTGCAGACGTAATCCCTCAGGGATTCACTGTTACAACTGAGGCATGTACACAGTACTATGAGGATGGCCGTAAGATCAACGATGAGATCATGGCACAGATCATGGACGGTGTTAAGAAGATGGAAGAGATCAACGGAAAGAAATTCGGTGATGCTCAGAATCCATTGTTAGTATCGGTTCGTTCCGGTGCTCGTGCTTCTATGCCTGGTATGATGGATACAATCCTTAACCTTGGTTTGAATGATGATGTAGTAGCATCCATGATCGCTGGTAACCCAGATCCAACATTCGAGCGTTTTGTATATGATTCATACAGACGTTTCATCCAGATGTTCTCTGATGTCGTAATGGAAGTTGGTAAGAAATATTTCGAGCAGCTCATTGACAAGATGAAAGAAGAGAAAGGTGTTCAGTACGACGTTGAGTTGACAGCAGCAGATCTTAAGACGCTGGCTGAGCAGTTCAAAGCTGAGTACAAGAACCAGTTAGGAACAGATTTCCCATCTGATCCGGTAGAGCAGATGAAATTAGCAGTAGAGGCAGTATTCCGTTCATGGGACAACCCTCGTGCAAATGTATATCGTCGTGATAACGATATCCCTTATTCTTGGGGTACAGCAGTTAACGTAATGCCTATGGTATTCGGTAACTTGAACGATGAGTCTGGTACAGGTGTTGCATTTACTCGTGACCCTGCAACAGGTGAGAACAAGTTGATGGGTGAGTTCTTGAAGAACGCACAGGGTGAAGATGTAGTAGCCGGTGTTCGTACTCCAATGCCAATCGCTCAGATGGAGCAGGAGTTCCCAGAGGCTTATAAGAAATTCTTAGAGGTATGTGAGACACTTGAGAATCACTACCATGATATGCAGGATATGGAGTTTACGATCGAGAACAAGAAGCTTTACATGCTTCAGTGCCGTAATGGTAAGAGAACAGCTCCAGCTGCTTTGAAGATCGCTTGCGATTTAGTAGATGAAGGACATAAGACAGAGGAAGAGGCAGTAGCAATGATCGATCCTCGTAACTTGGATACACTGCTTCATCCACAGTTCGATGCTGCAGCACTTAAGTCTGCTACACCAATCGGAAAAGGTTTAGGAGCTTCTCCTGGAGCTGCTTGCGGTAAGGTTGTATTTACAGCAGAAGATGCTGAAGAGTGGAACGCTCGTGGAGAGAAAGTCGTATTAGTTCGTCTTGAGACTTCTCCAGAAGATATTACAGGTATGAAGGCATCCCAGGGTATCCTGACAGTTCGTGGTGGTATGACATCTCATGCAGCCGTAGTTGCTCGTGGTATGGGTACATGCTGCGTATCCGGTTGTGGCGATATCAACATGGATGAGGAGAACAAGAAGTTCACATTGGCTGGACAGACATTCACAGAGGGATCTGAAATCTCTATCGATGGTACAACAGGTAACATCTATGCAGGCTTGATTCCTACTGTAGATGCTCAGATCGCTGGTGAGTTTGGCCGCGTTATGGAGTGGGCTGACAAGTTCAGAACATTGAAGGTTCGTACAAACGCTGATACACCTGCAGATGCTAAGAAAGCTCGTGAGCTTGGTGCTGAGGGTATTGGTCTTTGCCGTACAGAGCATATGTTCTTCGAGGAAGACAGAATTGCTGCATTCCGTGAGATGATCTGCTCTGATACTGTAGAAGAGAGAGAAGCTGCATTGGAGAAGATTCTTCCATATCAGCAGTCTGACTTCAAGGCTCTTTATGAGGCACTTGAGGGTAACCCTGTAACAATCCGTTTCTTGGATCCACCTTTGCATGAGTTCGTTCCTACAGAGGAAGCTGACATCAAGAAACTTGCTGATGCACAGGGCAAGAGCGTAGAAGAGATCAAGGCTATCATCGACAGCCTGCATGAGTTCAACCCAATGATGGGTCATCGTGGATGCCGTCTTGCAGTCACATATCCTGAGATTGCTAAGATGCAGACAAAGGCTGTTATCCGTGCAGCAATCGAAGTTCAGAAAGCACATGCTGACTGGGCAGTTAAGCCGGAGATCATGATTCCTCTTGTATGTGAAGTAAAAGAGTTGAAATATGTTAAGAAGGTAGTAGTAGAGACAGCTGATGCTGAGATCGCTGCTGCAGGCGTTAAGCTTGACTATGAAGTTGGTACAATGATCGAGATCCCTCGTGCAGCACTTACTGCAGATGAGATCGCTGCAGAGGCAGACTTCTTCTGCTTCGGTACTAACGATTTGACACAGATGACATACGGATTCTCTCGTGATGATGCTGGTAAGTTCTTAGATGCTTACTATGATGCTAAGATCTTCGAGAACGATCCATTTGCTAAGCTTGACCAGACTGGTGTTGGTAAGTTGATGGAGACAGCTATCAAGTTAGGTAAGCCGGTAAACAACAAGCTTCATGTTGGTATCTGTGGAGAGCACGGTGGAGATCCTTCATCCGTAGAGTTCTGCCATAAGATTGGTTTGGACTATGTATCTTGCTCACCATTCCGTGTACCGATCGCTCGTTTGGCAGCAGCTCAGGCAGCAATCGCCGAAAAGAGTAAATAATAAGCAGTATGTTCACTGTTGTGATATAACGGTTACCCGTGACGATGTGAAAGCCTTTATGGCACAGCGTGATGAGTACACGAAAGCCAACAGATTTAAAGATATTACCATTAAAGTATATATCTAATATGCATACTATCAGCAAGGGAAAGTATTATGAAATGCTTTCCCTTGTTTTGCAATAAGAGAAAGCAAAATTTGGGAATAAGTCTTAATTGTTAAAAACGGTTAGGATTTGTTCCCATTTTTTATTTTATACAATATGCAAATCTGGAGGTGATGAAGATAGGATTTTTGAATATCTCAGATACGAGAAAAGAAGTTCGACACATGATCAAGAGATTAGAAAAGGACAAGCAATATGAGATTATTGAGGTGTCTGATATTAAGTCGAATCAAAAAAATCCAAAGTACTGTCATGCGTGTGTTCAGTATCGGCGGATCGTTAAAAAACAGTAGTAACAAATTAAAAAAATACGGAGGGTCAGAATTATGTGTAAAGTAATCGCTATATGCAATCAAAAAGGTGGCGTGTCCAAAACCACCACAACAGTGAATCTTGGAGCAGGTTTAGTCAGAGAAGGAAAGAAGGTGCTTGTGATCGATGCAGATCCACAGGGAAATCTGTCACAGAGTCTTGGCATTATGAATCCGGATGAGCTGGACGTGGCACTGCCTGACATTATGGAGCAGATCATTATGGATAAGGATGTGGATGTGATAGAGGGGATTGTTCAACACGAAGAGGGACTTGACCTTATGCCATGCAACATCAATCTGTCCGGTGTGGATGTATCGCTTGTGAATGCCATGAGTAGGGAGTTTGTTTTGAAAACTTATGTGGAAAGTATGAGGGAGTTCTATGACTACATTCTTATCGACTGTATGCCGAGTCTTGGAATGATAACTGTAAATTCCCTTACTGCAGCGGACAGTGTGTTGATCCCGGTACAGGCAGCCTATCTGCCGGTAAAAGGATTGGAGCAGTTGATCACAACGATCTGCAGGGTGAAGAAACATCTGAATCCGTCGATTCGGTTTGAGGGGATATTGATCTCCATGCTGAATGCAAGGACCAATTATGCGAAGGACATTATGGAACTGATAAACGAGTATTACGGAGATTCCATTCCTATCTTCGAGAGCAAAATCCCGTTTTCCGTAAAAGCCTCTGAAACATCAGCGGCTGGAGTAAGTATTTTTTCGCTGGATAAAAAGCATCCGGTAGCAAAAGCTTATGAAGAACTGACGAAGGAGGTAATCGCTCATGAGTAGAACAAAGGCTTTAAAAAATGTGAAATTGACGAGTTTTGATGACCTCTTTGGAGGCAAGGTTGTGGAGGAAACTGCAGAAACGGGCGATGTGAAAGAGATACCGCTTTCTGAGCTGCATGAGTTTCATAACCACCCGTTTCAGATCCGTTCAGATGAAGAATTGGAAGAGATGATTGAGAGTGTCAGAGAGCATGGAGTGCTGGTGCCGGGAATTGTACGGAAACGGGAACAGGGCGGTTACGAGATCATTGCAGGACATACAAGGAAGCATGTGTGTGAAGTGCTTGGCTTGGAAACCATGCCGGTCTTTGTAAAGGAGCTGAACGACGATGAAGCCAGTATGGTGATGGTGGATTCTAACATTCAGCGGGAAAATATCCGACCAAGTGAAAAAGCAAAGGCGTATAAGATCAAGTATGATGCCATGAAGAATCAGGGGAAAGCAGGAAACAGCCTGAAGATGATGTCGGAGGAAAGCGGTGAGAATTACAAGTCGATTCAAAGATACATCTGGCTTGCCAGGCTGAATGATGATCTTTTGGCATTAGTCGATCATAAGCGGCTTGGACTTGGTCAGGGCGTCAGTTTATCAGTTTTGACGGCTGAAGAGCAGCGAATGGTTTATGAAGCACTCTGCCGGTATCCAAAGAAACTGTCGGCGGTACAGGCAAATACGATCAAGCAGCTCAGTGTGGATGGAAAATTGGATGCAGAGATGCTGGAACGCTATCTTATTTCTGCACAGAAGCAGAAGAGAAAAAAGGAAATTACTCTGAAAAATGAACGGCTGTCAGAGTATTTTGAGGAAGAAACCACAGAAGAGGAAATGATGAATATCATTTTTGAACTGTTAGAAACATGGAAACGAAAGAAAGGAAGTGCACAGAATGAATAAGATTATTTTACTTGGAAATATGACAAGAAATCCCAAAACAACGAGAAAGACAGCAGAGGATGGAAGTGAAGTTGTCATTACCAAATTTGACCTTGCGGTAAATCGGCGGGCAAAGCGTGACGGAGAAGCCGATGCCGATTTCTTTCACTGCACTTCCTTTGGAAGGCAGGCGGAATTTGTCGAGCGATATTTTCACAGCGGCTCCCGTGTATTAGTCATTGGACGGGTGCAGAATAACAACTATACGACCAAAGAGGGAAGCAAGGTCTATGGTTTCAGCATCATTACAGAAGAGGTTGAATTTGCACAGAAGAAAAGTGCGGAGAAACCGGCAAATAAAGACAGTGATTTTTCATCCGTTTCGGATGAGGAGCAACCGGTCGATGGCAGGTAGGTGATAACATGGCAGAAGGTTTCTTCCGAAGCAAAAAAGGATTTACAGTCGTTCAAAATGAGATAACCAGAGATGTGAATATTTCTTTGAAAGCAAAAGGATTGTATCTTGTCATACAGGCATATATCTCCATGCCGGATAAGAAATGGACAAAAGAAGATTTCCGGAATCTGACCAAAGAAGGAAAAAAAGCATTTGACAGTGCATGGAAGGAGTTAAAAGATTTTGGATATTTAAAGGTACACTTTATGCCGGATAACGGTAAGTGGCAGGCGGAGTATGAGCTGCTCGATGAGCCGGATCTGGGACCGCATACACTATATCATAACAGCAATGGAGAAATTTCCAGTAACAATCTGACACGGGCAGAAAGGAAACAGCAGGCAGATTTATGTGCAGAAGAGAATGAACAGGCTTCTTCTGAAAATAACAGTGATCCGGCTGCAGAAAAAGAGACAAATGACCGTTACCCCCCTTTTGGTACTAACGGTAAAGATGACCGTTACCCCCCTTTTGGTACTAACGGTAAAGATGACCGTTACCCCCTTTTCGGTAGCAACGGTAACGGTAACAACGCAAACGGTAATAACGCTTACGGTAGCAACGCAAATGGGGGTAACAATAATAAAGACTATAATATAAATCCTGATATAAAGACTGGTATATTAAATCCTAATCTTAATCCATATCAGGATCAGGAGGTGATCCGAGAAGATTATTCGATGCAGTTCATTGTGCAGCACTATGAGCTGGAAGCAAGGTATATTCCTCACGGAAAGGAGAAGCAGTTCAATACGGTAAAGGATGTACTTTATGATGTTTTAAACACCAGGAAGCCGATTATCCGGGTTATGGGAGAGGACAAACCGGCGGCTGTTGTAAAATCAAGGCTTTTGAAACTGGACCGATTGGATATTGATTATGCGATCGAGCAGTATCAAAAGCAGGTGACAAAGGTACATAATCACAAAGCCTATATGCTCACGGTACTTTACCAGGCGAAGTCGCAGGGAGAACTGGATATCAGCAATCAGGTCATGTATGATTTTTATGGAGCAGGCAGTAAAGCCGGTGATACAGGAGGTGGTGGCAGTGGATAATAAGGACAAGTCTGCCAGAATTCCGGTGCTACTCCGGCTGGATAATCCAAAGCACAGACTGGTCTATAACATTCTGGAAAGCGCAGACAATAAAAGTGCTTACATCCGGGAAGCGGTGATCTATTATCACAGGAATAAAGGCATATCCCCGGAGGAAGATGATGTTATGGATCACATCCGGTTGGTGGTACAGGAATGCAATCAACAGCTTTTAGCCGAGCTCGACAAGAGGATCGGAAGTAAAGATTTGATTGACTATGACAAACTGAAAAATATATTTTAATCGACAGAAAAATACAGTATAATTTACATTGCTGGGAATGACCAGCGTACAGCAAGGAGCGTGAACGATATGAGAAAGATGATGAAAACAGGCATGGTATTTTTTATGGCGATGATGGTGCTTTTGACGCAGCATGTTACGGCAGATGCAAAAGAAAAAGTGTTGAACAAGACGATGACCATCGACTTAAACAAGGATTCGGCAGGAATCCGTTTTGCACCGACAAAGCTGAAGAAGTATTCCAAAGTGAAAGTCCGTGTGAAAAACAAAAAGGTGTTGAAGGCGAAGGCAAACGGAAGAAAGTATATTTACCTGAAAGGCAAAGCCGGCGGAAGAACCACTATGATGATCCGATTATATAAAGGTCATAAAAAGGTGCAAGTGTACCATTACAGCATCAAGGTGATCGGAAAAGGACAGGATGGTTATAAGGCACAGGCAAAGAAAGCATTTACCATCCAGAACAGGTACCGGGCAGAGAAAGGTGCAAAGGCATTGACATGGTCGGATAAGTTATATCGGTTTGCTCTGTACCGCTTAAAACACAGTGGTTATGATGGGCATAAAAATCTTCCGACTGACATGGAGAACTTTTTTGGTGATATACTGGTGATCAATAACATATCTTTTGGAGAAAATATGGCAAGCGGACAGACAAGTGCTAAAGAAGTAATGCTTTCGTGGAAGCATAGTCCTGGGCATTACCGGAATCTGTTGAATAAAGACTATCAATGTGGTGCGATTGCCCGCTACAAGGATACCTGGTGTGCGGTCTTTTATGATGGTTCTCCGGAGAATCTTTCCAAAAAGAAGCAGGATGTCGCAGACATAGTTGTTACTATTAAGCGTCGGGACAAGGCAAGTGGAAAGTATATTGGTGGTGCCACCATCGGTTATTATGAGGAAAATGACCGATGGAACACAAGCAAACGGATCACGGTAGGAGAGTCTGGAAGACGGATTGTCCTAGAAATTGGTAAAACCTATGTGTTTTATGAAAAGACAACACCGGATGGATATGATAAAGCGAAAAAAGTAACTATAACAGTAACAAAAGATATGCCAAGGGAAATCATTCTCTCAGATAATTAAAATTTCATAGAGTAACTGATAACGAAGCAGGAAATGTATGTAAGAAAGACAATACATTTCCTGCTTTTTTTGATTGGAGGAAAAAAGATGCCATTTCTCATCCGCCCACCACCGGACAGTGCAGAAAGAAAGTCCGGACAAATAAGCGAATCAGTCTGCATTCTGACGCAGTGGATGCGGAAAAAAAGAAATATGCGTAGAAATGAGGTTTATCATGAAATCAAAAGTGAAGAAAAGATGTAAGCAGATGCTTACGGGATTGCTGGCATTATCTATGCTGTGTGGCTTGTTGCCGCAGAATACAGTGAATGTCAGTGCTGCAACAACAGCAAAAACAACGGTATCTTCTTATGGAAGATTAGGAACGGTGGATGTCGGTTCCAAAACGAAATCCGGGACATGGTGGAAGATCAATGTCGGCAGCAAGACGGCATTCTGCCTCAGTCTGGGTAAGACCTGTCATACCGGAAATACCTATCAGGTGACGGATACCCATACATGGAATCAGAATACCGGTGGAGAAAAACACGGTTATTATGCAAAGATCATCCGTTTTTATGTGAATGACTGCAACCGTGCAAAGAAAGCCTTTGTACTAGGACAGGCACTCATATGGGCGGTTTCGGAGGGGAATACTTCAGAAGCCAATCTTAAAAATGTGATCAAGCAGGTAAAAGCAAATACCGGCTATTTTCCGAATAAAACCGTGGCAGATCTGTATAAGCAGATCTTTCAGCCGAGTGGTACATGGGAGGCGAAAGCAACCATGTGGGAAAAGACCGGAGCAACCAAAGGCTATCAGAAATTGATCACGGTTGATGCAGATATTTTACAGAATCCAAATTATAAAACGATAACAGATCATACCTATTACCGTCAGAGAATCACGTTGCATAAGCAGGACGAAGATGGGAAAGGATTAGGCGGTATTAAGTTTACCTTATCTGCAGATAACCTGGATGACCTGTATTCGTTTAATGTGTTTGACCGCAATGGAGATACAACAAGCAATGCAGATGAAGATGATAATACGGAGTTTGAGGTAAGCGGACTTACGACAGACGGTGGGACCGTTGCCTGGAGAATGACTTATCGTCTGGAAGCAGACGAAATGGCGTATTATACGGATGCTGCATTGGCTAATATGAATGCTGACCAGAAGAAAGCTGCCAAAGAAGTTCTGGAAGATGATGGATACAAGCAGGGGATTCACTTCGGAAAGAACATGACCAAAGCAGAAGCAGAGGATCTGATCAAAAAAGACCTGAATTCGCAGATAAAAGATATTTCCAATACTTATACTTTGACAGAGGACAGTATTGGAAACAATAAGAACATTTTCTTAGATCCGGCAATGGTCAAAGGGGTAAAGATTACCCTGAAAGAAGCAAATAGCTGGCAGAAAAACAGTAATGGAGACTGGCCGGACAAGTTGGTGGAACATCCAACGCAGTACAGCAAGGCATATATGACAACGATCACCAATAAGTATAAAAAGGCAACAATCGAGGTGACGAAGAAGTCTGGCGGCTCTGCTGACGGTTCGGCTCATGGAGATGCAACACTGGATGGTGCGGTATTTCAGTTGTATTCCGATAAGGCATGCACACAGAAAGCAAAGGTATTTGATGCTGCAGGCAATGCCAAAACCGCAGGTGTCTATCGAATTAGTGGAGGAAAATTAACAACCGATTATCTCAGAAGTGGTAATACGTATTACCTGAAAGAGATACAAGCCCCGACAGGTTTTTTACTTAGTGATGAAGTCAAAGAGTTAAAGATTGATGCTTCCGCTAAAACAGATGAATTTACACCGATTCTGTTTCAGACTAATTTCGCAGATACACCGATCAAAGGAAAGATTGCTGTGAAAAAGAAGTCTTATGATCCGACGAAGAAAGAGTACTACCCGGAGAATAACACAACTTTTCAGGTGTATTTGAAGTCGAAGGGCAGTTATGATAATTGTGCCGATGACGAGAGAGCAACGATCAAAACAGATGCAGACGGTTATGCTGTAACCGGCGATCTGGTCTATGGAACTTATGTAGTGCATCAGGTGGATTCCGGTGATGTGGATGCCTATTATGTCAATGACTTTGAAGCAAACGTGACAGAAAATGGTAAGGTGTATGAGTTTGAAAAGGTCAATGAGTTATTTAAGGCGTATTTCAAGATAATCAAGAAAGACAAGAACACGGAGAAAACGGTACTGAAGCCGGGAACCAGTTATCAGATCTATCAGGTAGTAGATGGAAAAGAAGAACTGGTAACACAGGAATACATGGAGGATGGCGAGAAAAAGACGGTAGACACCTTTATCTGTGATGAATCCGGTGAAGTAGTAACTGTGGATTCTCTTCGTTCCGGAACCTATCATATTTATGAAGTGGCTGCTGCAGATGGCATGCACATTAACCATCAGTATGTGGAGGTTGTGGTAAACAGCAAGGCAGATAATTATGAAAGTTACATTGACGAGGATGGATATCATCATGTAACGATCACGCTGGAGTATCTGAATGAGGAAACCAAAGGACGCCTGAATCTCTTAAAAACAGGTGAGGTATTAAAAGGCTGGGATAAAGAGAAACAGGAGTTTATTTTTGAGGATGTGAAACTGGATGGTGTAGAATTTACCCTTTATGCGGATGGAGACATTGTGACACAGGACGGACAGAGTACCGACGATGCCCGTGACACATGGTTCAAAGATGGCGATAAGGTGGCTGTTCTTACAACCGGAAAAGGTGTGGAATTTACATCGGAATGCGGTGGCATTACCGGTTATACAATGGATGAAGACGGAACCATTCATGTGTTGCTGCCATTAGGAAAATATAAGATGAAAGAGACAAATACACCATACGGATATGTGTATCCGGAGGCCAAAGAGTGGTCTTTGGAATTTAAGTGGCAGGATGGGGAGGACGAATATGTCCTTAACAGTACCGATGCAACCGATGACAAGGGTCTGCTCCATATCAAAAACGACTTCGCCGGCACGAAGCTGGAATTGATTAAGCAGGACGCAAAGACGAAGGAATCCATTGAAGGAGCACAGTTTGGCTTGTATTCCAAGCATGATATTTACAACTATGCCGGAGAAAAGATCGTAGATGCAGGAACGCAGCTTGCAACATTAACTACAGGTGCGGATGGAAGTGTTGTATCAGATAAGAAACTGCCGCTTATGAGTGAGCTTTATACAAAGACTGCTTCTGCAGAAACAGCTTCTCCGATGCCAACAAACGATGTTGCTGGTCTGAAGTTAAATTCCGGAGATTATTATCTGCAGGAACTGTCCGTGTCTGATAGTTACTATATGGATACAACGCCGATCAACATTCATTTGGAGTATCAGGATGCAGAGACAAGGATGATCACAGCAAAAGCAGTAAAAGAAAACACACAGACAACCAATGTGGTCAGCAAGGTTGATGTAACAGGCTCGAAAGAGGTTGATGGCTGTAAACTGGAGATCACAGATGCATCCGGCAAAAAGGTTATCAGTTGGACATCCGGGGATAAGGATTCAGTCAAAGTATATGTAACAGAGAAGGATGGCTACCAGAATTTTAAGTATTCTTTTGATAATAAGGGAAATCTTCTTGTAGGAGGACTGTTCCACGATAAAGAGTATACATTGACAGAAACAAGACCTGCAGACGGATATGTTACTGCAGATGCGATCACCTATCAGATAAAGTCTGTGATGGCATCTTCTGTGGCAGAAAATCCAACAGATACAGTGGCAAGTGGAAGTGCAGTTACGGTAAAACCAGTCAGTGGAAGTGCAGTATCCGGCGAAACTGGAATTTCTTATACATCTGTAGTTGCCATGAAACAGAAAGACGGAACTTTTGCTGATCATACCGATGATAAGATCATTATGGTGGATGAGCAGACGCATATCCAGCTTTTGAAACTGGACAAGGAGACAGGACAGGCTCTTGGCGGTGCAAAGTTTGTTGTAACAGATTCCAAAGGAAACAAAGTAATGAAATTCGTTACAAAAGATGATGCTTACGACATCACCGGCAAACTGGTTGTTGGAGAGACTTACACTTTTACAGAGGTTTCCGCTCCATCTGGTTATCAGTTGGCAAAGCCGGTGCAGTTGACGATCAAAGACACTGGGAAAGTGCAGACAGTGACGGTTAAGGATGCACCGATTCCGGAAGTGCCGGATACCCCACAGACAGGTGGAAACATGCCGGTTATTCCGATTGCTGCAGGATTGCTTACGGTAGTTGGTGCAGTGGTGATAATCTGGAAGAAAAGAGCAGTGGTAAAGAAATAAGATTTTTGTAGAAGTGTGGCAGTTGATTTGGTATAATTTTAATGTAGGGAACGAGAATTTGTTCCCTGCATTATACAATCAGTTGTTTACAGAAATAAAAATAGATACAAAAATAGAAATAGATGTTTTTGTTGATATGGCAAGAGAGGAGTGTAGATAAAATGTATGGAGAGGAATTAAAAGGTGTAATTGAAGAGTATTTGAGGGATTCTAGGGCAGAATATGCGGTGATGATAGATGGAGACTGGGGTTCAGGAAAAACATACTTTTTGACACATTCTTTGATGGATATAATTCAAAATATTGATAATGGAAAAAGTAAACCAAGAAAGTATGCATATGTTTCTTTATATGGGGTGAAATCTATTAGCGAGGTATCTAAGGAAATAATGTTTCAATGTCTAGGAAATAAGCATTCCGGTAAACTTAAAGCTGCTAACGCTGTAATTGGAACGGCAAGTAATATTCTTACTGCATCATTAGGGGCAGTTAATATTGATTTATCTAAGATGAAGAAAATTTTACCACAAATAAATATAAGTAATTGGATAATTTGCTTTGATGATTTAGAAAGGTGTTGTTTTTCGATAAATGAAATGCTTGGATACATGAATCGATTGGTCGAACATAACAAGTGCAAAGTTATTGTGTTAGCTAATGAAAATGAGATTGGAAAAATAACATTAAGCAGTAATTTAGAAAATAAATATCAGGTTATATTGTCTGGTAGAAAATACAATTTTGGAAAAAAAGATTGTAAAAAAACAGATGATCAAAATGAAGGAATTGATATAAAAAAATTAAAAAAGGAAACGGAAAATCTTTTTAATGAAGATATATTGTATGGCTCAATAAAAGAAAAGGTGATTGGAATAAAGATTAATTATGAGCCACAGATGGGAGAAGTTTATGATTCTATCATTTTAGATTTTAAGAATCCCCATAATTTTAACGAATATTTAAAGAAAAATAAATCGAAAATCTTGGATTATTTTAAGGATGAAAATTGCAATAATTTGCGAACTCTTATTAGTGTATTAAGGAGTATAAGAAAAGTTTATGAAGAAATGATTAAAAATAGTTATAATACAGATTCGTACTTTGAGCGGATAATGAACGAGTTTGTTAAATATATTGCATTATTTACTATATATTATAAAAGGGGTGGAAATATAAAAGATCTGTGTCTGACTACAGAAATTGGTTATGTACCATTAGGACAAAGTATTTATAGTCAGACAAGAGCGTTTAAATTTTTAGAGAAGTATTGCGTTTCATTAAATTTTTCAAAGGATGAATTCACTCGAACTGTTGTGTCGTTGCGTAAAGAATACGATGAGGAAGAGAAAAGAAGGAAAAAAGCTAGATTAGGTATGGCGGAGGCATATGAAAAGTTAAGTGCCTGGTGGGAAAAGGAGGATGAAGAAGTTAAAGAGTTAATACATCTTCTTAGAAGAGAAATTGGCGAAGATAAATATTCGTATGAAAGTTATCAGGGAATTATTGGTCGATTGATCCAATTGAAAAACTACGGGTATAATGTGGGAGATATGGATAAGTTAGTTGAAACGATGAATCAGAATATAAGCAAATCTGATGAGCCAGTGGATATTGATCGCCAGAGTTTTTCGTTTGAGCGAGGAACGGAATCGCAACAAGAATATGATAAGTATGTCAATAAACTAAAATTGAAAGTTGATAATAAAAATAATAGTATTCAATTAGGTGAATTGACACAGTGTTTAGAGGGGAATGATTGGAGTGATAAGTTATTAAAATATTGTGATAAACATTACAATGAATTTTTCCTTAGATACAGTTTTATTGATTTGCTGGATTTGGATAAGTTATATAAAAAAATGGAAGACGCTACGGTCAAGGAATTATGGTCGATTAGAGATATGTTTGATGGTGTATATCATATATCTAATATAAATGAGTTTTTTGCGAACGATTTAGAAAAAATAGAAGATTTTAAGGACCGAGTAAGTAAAGCGTCTTATGATGGAATAAATAAAGAACTGGCAAGAAAGGCACTGGTAGAGTACCTTGATGATGTAATTGGTCGCTTACAAAAAGATATTATTGTCCATAGAGGTTAATAAATTATTAAATCCTATTTTAATTAAAAAAATAAGGGTAGTGATATAAGATTTGTGAAGGTAACAATTAAAGATGCCAGTGTTATTATTTATGTAGATTTTGTAATAGTATTCGGGTGGTAACAAAGGGGAGGATATATGTGCTACAGACAAAAGACAGTTTGATAAAAACAATTAAAACAATGGATCCACAGAAAATAGTGTTTTGGTTAGGAGCAGGTGTAGATTACAATTATCCAACAGGATTACCATTAGCTAAATCTTTAATGGAAAGCCTTTTGCAGTATTCTTGTGGAAGTTATTATGAGGATTTAAAACAGCATATTGAAAGAAATTTTCAAAATGGAATCCCAAGGATGGAAACAATTATTTCTGAAATCAAGTTGTTTGAAGGCGAATTAAAACGACCGACAAATATACTGCAAGGATTTTCGGCGTTTTTAGACGCACCACCTAACTATTGTCATTTTGTGTTGGCTGAATATTTAAGAAGTGGAGCTAATATTGTTTCCATGAACTATGGAAACCAAATTCAAAAAGCATATAATTCTTTATATAGTACACAATTAAGTGATATGCCTGAGTTTAGTGAGAAATTCAATATGTATATTTGGTCGAACAAGCAGTCAGAGGGAAACATTTATTACCCTCATGGCGATGCCTATCATTTAGATAACATAGGAATATCTCTCAATGAGATAAAAAATTCACTTTCTGATGAATTTTGTAATGAAATTGCAGAATGGATATACGAAGGTTATTGCTTTATATTTGCAGGATATAGTTGTTCTGATAATTTTGATGTGAATCCTGTATTTAGAAAAATTGATAAGGGAAGTAATTCAAGCGCTATTATATTAAATCATGTCAATGAAGTTTCACAAGAGAAAGTTCAACAAACTGATTTTAATAGAAGAGAATTCAATGAAATATTTGCACCATTTGAAAAAAATTATGTATTGCATGCGGTTACTGATCAAGTGTTTTGTGATATTGCTATTACAAATAAGCTAAAGCATAAAAATTTTAATACATATGATTGGAAAAATGAATTTTTCAAATATGCTTTAAAGGGAAATAGTGAAAAATCTCAAAAATATCTTGCAATTGGAATATGTCAGGTCTTAGATATTGCTGATGGTACAATTGTAAATAAGGAACATTTTAAAAAATCTGATAATCAATTTTTTAAGCGTAACTGGTATATTAATTATCATTTGTTCCGAAATGCTGATGGGATAAATGTAATAAAGTATATTTCCAGAATGAAGCCTAACAAAGATTTATTGGCATTATCGGATATTTTGTCTAAATTTGGGCTTTGGAATTTTGCTGCGAAAGCAATGAGAAAATCTCCCCAAACTATATTAGATGAATTAGAATATATAAAATTAAACAAACAAACGGAGAAAAATATAATTGATTGGGATATATCAACACCTCTAAATAGATATGCGGATTGGTTTATAATGTCTCTGTTTTGTTTTCCATTGCGATACAAATATTACTTAGAAAAACATATGGAGGATGCTAAAACGATTATGAATTGTAATGACATTATTATAAACATGGGAAATGATGTTGTCAAAGATGTAAGACAGCAATATACTGCAATGCGCTACTTGGGAATTTTAGGCATGTTATTTGATAATCAATATGAAGTGGCAATGACTCACTTAAAAGAAGCGTCATATCAATATGATTCTGCGAGTATGAATAGTGGAGTAACGACTTGTAAACTGTTTATGTGCTTGGTGGAAATTGATAAATGCAGAAAAGAAAAAGTAGGTATTAATTTGAGAGAAAAAGTGGAAGTGCTTCTTAATGACATAGTTCAAAGTGTTTGGAATAATCGTAGAAATAGATTATTAAAATATATTATTATGTTATATGTAAAAGTGTACGAGAAAAAATTTAGATGAATCGAAAACTGTGGAGGTGACGTGTTATGACATTTAAAGAAAAAATTATTGTAGCGAAAAAAAATAATATTTTTATTCCATCTGATTTGGCTGATAATCAAAATATTGTTGGAATATATAAAATTTTTGGAAAAAAGAATGGAAGACGCAAATGTCTGTATATCGGGAAATCAACTAATATTGCAAATAGATTGCTAGGTTCAGGACGAGGTCATATTTATATGTATTTAAATAATAATCTCTCAAAATTAGTTCCCCGCATAATTAATAAATATATAAAAGCTGGATATAAAATCGAAATAAAGATTACTCCAGTCGACTATACAGACACCTCTTTCTCAAGGGCAGCTCATAGACTTGCCCTAGCAGAAATTAGTGAAATAGTTAAGTACCAAAAAAAGGGACAGTGTTTGGAACAAATGCCTGAAGGTGTTGGGGAGAATGAAGAAAAATTTTGGAACAAAAATTATAAAATAGAAATAATAAGGTCCGATTCATAGAATCAAAGGTAGAGTAAAAGGAGCAATTATGAACCAACTAAATAACATTTCAACCCCAAAGGGAAGAAAGGTATTTTCAAGAAGAATACTTTTCTTCCCTTTTTTTATTTTAGCAGTCATTGCTTTGGCTCTTGGACTTTGGTTAAAAAGGACCATGGATCAGGAGATTAAGCAGGACAACATAGAAAAAGAGATTACCACGGAGAAAGAAAAAGGCGGTGTACGGAACCTCCACAAAAAGTACAAAGATATGATCGGGTGGCTAGAAATCAAAGGCACCGGCTTTTCTTATCCGGTTATGCAGACAGGCATCAAAGGTCATCACGAAGGTGATTGGCAGTATTATCTTCACCGGGATGTGCATGGTGATTACAACTTTTATGGGACACCGTTTTTAGATGTCCGCTGTAAGACAGACAGTGACAATCTTATCATTTACGGTCACAACATCAATGGGAGACGGTACTTTGGCTATCTGCAAAATTTCCGAGAGGAAACATTTTTTAAGGAACATCCCGTGTTTTCGTTTACTCCGGTAGAGGGAAAGGAGCAGGACTATCATATCGTTTCGGTATTGGAAACGGACAAATATGCAGATTACTATTCTTTTACGGATTACGGAAATGAGAAGGACTATTACGGGATGGTAGAGAAAATCCTATGTTACAGCAAGTTTCAGAGTGAAGCGGCAAAGAAGATGAAAAAAGAAATGGATGAAAGTGATGCGGAGGCATTCTTTCGGAAATATAAGTTTGTAACGCTTTCTACTTGCCGAACGATAGATGGGAAAGATAAGCGGCTTATGGTAATCGGCTGCAGGAAACGATAACAGAAAGCAAGGAGGATAACAATGCATAAGGAATTAGAGGTTATGAAACCACGCTGCAATGGATTATGGAAACGGGGTGCAGGAACGGTAGCATTGATCTATTTTTGGATACTGACAAATGTGCCGGTTGCAGCACTGGCGAAAAGTGAAAAAGGAAAAAGTGATGCAACAGATACCGGAGTGACGGAAGTTACGGACGGCATCAATGTAATCAAGGACTTGGTTCTTGGCTGTGTTGGTGGAGTTGGTGTGATTTTTCTTGCCTGGGGTTTATTAGACTTTGGTACCGGGTATTCGGCACATGATACAACACAGCAGAGTCAGGCAATCAAAAAAGTAATTGGTGGTCTGGTTATGATTGCAGTTCCGGCAATTCTAAAACTACTGGGCGTATCGTAATGAAGACTTGGAATCCTGAAAGGAGGTGATGACGGTGGGATTGTGGGATTCTGTAACAGGATTTTTTTCCGATTTAGGAGACTTCTTTAGCGGTAAAGACTTTTTTGAAGCTGCTGGGTACGCATGGAATGACATGATGAAACTGGCAGCCGATGTTTTGACGAAAAATCCATCTTCCGGCACCTATAAAGATGTCTGGGAAAATATATCAACGATCTATACCACCTTAAATGTAGTTGCAGTTTCCTTGCTCTGCATTTTTTTCTTGTATGGATTTTGCAGGGACAGCTGTGATTTACATGCAGATCTGACATTTGAACGAACAATAAAAATGTTCATTCGGTTGATCATAACCTCAAATGTGATGAGCATGGCGTTAAGTTATATGCCGAAGTTTTTTGCATGGGGCAAGAACCTGACCTCCGCAATTTTGGGAGAAAACAAACTGTCAATGATTTATGACTTTGATGGTGTAAAGGTGTATGAAAATATATCCAGTGCCGACTTTGGAACGATGACCGCTTTTTTGACGAGTATCCTGTTTTTTTTATTTACCGTGGTGTGTGGATTTATCGTGGTGCTGACGGTGTTAAATCGTATTCTGAAGATTTACATGATCGCTCCGTTTGCAGGTGTGGCATTGTCTACCCTTGCAGCCGGCGGTCAGACGGCAAATGTGGGTTATTCCTATATACGCACCTTTTTCGGATATGTGTTTTCTGCGCTGCTCATTGCGGTAGTGATTGTTATCAGTGCCAGTTTTATCAATACCGTTGCAATCGACACGGATAATGCAATCATACGGCTGTTGGAGTATTGCTTGAAGATGGGTGTCATTTCATCCTCGGTAAAGATGTCGGACAGTGTCATGCAGAAAGCATTTAATCTATAGAAATGGAGGAAATCAATGACTAAAACAATCAATCCGGATGTGGCTGCCTTTAAGGATGATTTCTTCAAGGGATTATCTTTCAGGGAGTGCGTATTCGGAGCAAGTGCACTGCTTACAGGAGTGGGAGGAATCCTGCTTCTGCATTTTTACTTTGGTGCAGGGCTCAATACAGCTATTACATTGTGTATGCCGGTGATCGGTATCATCGGACTTTGTGGATTTTATCATAAAAACGGATTGACATTGGCTCAGCTTGTGAGAAGGAGTATAAAGCTCATGTTCCAAAAGCCCTATGTCTATGAAACAAGAAATCAGTGAAAGGAATTGGAGGTACAGACAAATGGAAGCAGAAAAAAACGAAGAAAGAAATGATGAGAAGATGAGGATTGATATTGAAAGGAATACAGACAGTGAAAAAAGGCTGATGGGGTACATAACCGCCATTGCAGAAAGCCGGGATCAGTAACAGCAGCGTTTGGACATTATGTCCAAACCAAAGCAGGTGCAGGAGGAAAAAGGAATGACGAAATATGTAAAAATCTCTGTATTAGCACGAGAGACCGCAAAGAAAGTCTGTCGTGGCAGAGAGCAGTGGATTCGATACCTTGATGTTGCGTCAAGGTTATATAAATATCCCTTTGAGGACCAGCTACTCATCTATGCACAGCGACCGGACGCAACTGCCTGTGCCTCGCTTGAAATGTGGAATGAGAGGATGTTTTGCTGGGTAAACCGTGGAGCAAAAGGAATTGCCCTTATTGATGGGGAAAGTGAAAGACCAAAACTTCGCTATGTCTTTGATGTGTCCGATGTTCATAAGGCAAGACGGATTGGTAAAGATCCGTTTATCTGGCATTTGAGGGAAGAACATAAAGAAGTGGTTCTTGCCGAACTGGAGCACATTTATGGCAGTACCAATGATGCCCTTCCTTTTGAAAACCGCATTTATGAGATTGCCGAAAGAATAGCGGAAGATTTTTATGAGGAAGCGGTCGATGAGGTGATTGAGGAAGCGGCAAACAGTTTCCTGGAAGATCTGGATGGGGATGCAGTTGCTGTCCGGTTTCGGGAAATGCTGGTGCAAAGTGTAAGCTATACCATCTTGAAGCGATGTGGATGTGATATGACGGAGTTTGCCGATGATTTCACCTTTGATTACATCCATGAGTTTAATACACTCAGAACCTTATCGGTGCTTGGCAGTACCACTTCGGAGTTATGTGAACCGGTGCTGATCCGGATTGGAAGAACGATTGCAAGGTATGACAGGGCGTTATTGCAAAATAGAAGATATATAGGAAATCATAATCATACAGAAAGGGCGGTGGCAGGGCATGAATCTGACATACGAAAGGAACGGAGACTATCGGATTCCGAATCTGATACCTTCGGAGCAGGAAGGAACGATGCTGACGAAATACGGAGTGTTGCGGAAGAATTATCTGAAAAACCACAGGAAGGGGATTTACACGGGACTTCTTCTGAGCGGAGAACTGCTGACACACTGCCTGGAGATACAGGAACAGGCGGAGGAGAGGTTCGAGGTGCTGACACAGAAGTTGTCGAAGAACCAGACCATGACGGAGGAACTGAAACAGAACGATCCGCTGCAGTGGACGAAAGAGATGAACCGGATCTATCAGCAGGCGGAGGAGATCGTTCTGAAGGAACTGGTTTATCAGTAGCAGAGTTAGAGCAGTATGAACCGCCTGCAGACAGTCCCTATCGACAGATGGATTTATTTTCTCTTATGTCGGAGCAGGTGGGAAATATTGCGATGGCACAGGCAGAAATGCCATCGGCCAGATTCCTTTTCGGCACGATAACTGCGGGGCAGATCGAGGAAATTCTTCGCACCGGCGGAGGAAAGGAAAACAGCCGGAAACGAATTTATCATAAGTATCAGACCGGAAAAACACCGGAAGAAATGGCGGCTTTTCTTCAGAAAGAATACGGAGAAACCGGCAAAGGATTTCAACTTGGAGGGGAACAGATCTCGGTCTGGTTTAATGAGGATGGAATGTATGCGGCACATGGCACTTCTGCTTTTGAGCACACGGAGTTACATCTTTCCTGGAGTGCTGTGGAGTCTGTAATCCGTGGACAGATCGAAGCAGGTAGTTACATTGACAGCAACGAAGCATATCTGGCTGAACAGTTTGTAAGAAAAGAGTTTGCCGATATGCTTTTCTTTTATTACCGGGACTCTGTTGGAGCGTTTCCAGAGAAACTGGGGTTCGATGGATATGATTATCCGGTACAGCATGAACGCATTACGGATATGTTGTCCAATGGGGAGGATGTTCAAAGGATTGTAGAGCAGATGGACCAGACACTGCAACAGGTAGATGCCGGAGAAATACAGTACCGTTTTCGTCTGATCAAAGATCCAAAAGAGCTGCGGGATGACCTTGCTGATCTTTTAAAAGAAAAGGTTTCTTATCCACTGCTGGAAGAAGTAAAAGTGGCTGTTGAAGATTTTATCACAGCGGATGAGATTGACTACACTCTTACGAGAGGTTCCGGCTTTGAGCATGGCAGTTTTCGCATTTATGACTTCTATCATCAGGAGCATACATTAAAAGAAGCTGCTGATTTTCTGAAAAACGAGTATGGAACCGGAGGTACCAGTCATGCACTGGCAGGTTCAGATCGCAGCTTTAAGGATTATGATGCGAAAGGAATTAAATTACGCAAGGGCAGCATTATGACACCGGATGCGGAAGTTCTTCTTTCATGGAATATCGTGGCAAAACGGATTGAAAAGCTGATGAAAGAGGATCGTTATCTTTCGGCAGAAGACAAGGTAAAGTATGCTACGTATAAGCAGAAGCAGGAAGAAAAAGCACTGCAGCAGGCAAAGGAAGAACTGGGAACTGTAGATGATGAAACAGAAATCGTTTCAGAAGAGATGGAGACTCTGTCAGAGAAAGATATTTCACCACTGGAAGAATCTGTTCCGGTCAGAGAGAACGATATTTTACAGGAAATAGAAAGCCAGTCACCAATACAAAGTCCGTCGGACATTTCAGCACAAAACTATGTAATCTCCGATATGGAATTAGGTGTCGGTACAGCGAAAGAAAAGTTTCAGCGAAATGTGGAAGCCATTCGTACACTGGAAACGATTGAATCGGAGAAAAGACCGGCAACGAATGAGGAGCAGGAGGTCTTATCAAAGTATGTCGGCTGGGGCGGTCTTGCGGATGCTTTTGATGAAACCAAGGGTGCCTGGGCAAAGGAGTACGCTGAACTGAAAACCCTGTTGTCAGAGGAAGAGTATATTTCTGCAAGGGAAAGTACCTTAAACGCTCATTACACCAGTCCTGTGATTATCCAGGGGATTTACCGGACATTGCAAAGAATGGGATTTACAAAAGGAAATCTTTTAGAGCCTTCGATGGGAATCGGCAACTTCTTTGGTATGCTGCCGGAGACGATGCGGGAGAGTCATCTGTATGGTGTTGAGCTGGATAGTCTGACAGGAAGGATAGCCAGACTGCTATATCCGAAAGCCAATATTACCGTGGATGGATATGAGAAAACGACATTTCCGAATGACTTCTTTGATGCCGCTGTTGGTAATGTTCCATTTGGTCAGTACAAGGTGGCAGATAAGAAATACGATAAATTCAATTTCCTGATCCATGATTACTTCTTTGGAAAAACGTTAGATCAGGTGCGTCCGGGCGGTGTAATTGCTTTTGTCACCAGTAAGGGAACGATGGATAAGGAAAATCCAAAGGTGCGAAAGTACATTGCACAGAGAGCAGAACTATTGGGGGCGGTACGACTTCCCAATACCGCATTCAAAGCCAATGCTGGAACGGAAGTGACATCGGATATCCTTTTCTTACAGAAGCGTGACCGCATTGTAGATATAGAACCGGACTGGGTGCATTTGTCACAGGATGAGAATGGCATTGCCATGAACAGCTATTTTGTGGAACATCCGGAGATGGTTGTTGGTTCGATGGAAATGGTCAGCGGACCGTATGGAATGGAAAGTACCTGTGTGCCGGATGATTCACTTCCTTTCGAGGAGCAGTTACAAAAGAGTCTGTCTTTTATCGAGGGTTCTTATGAGGAAATTGAACTGGAAGAACTGAATGAGGAGTTGACGGCAGAGGTTATCCCTGCCGTGCCGGAAGTAAAGAACTTTAGCTATGCGCTGATTGATGAACGGCTGTATTATCGGGAAAACTCTTTGATGCGTCCGGTAGAAGCCTCTGAGGGAATGCTTGAGAGGATCAAGGGCATGGTTGCCATAAGGGACTGCACACGGGAGTTGATCCGGTTACAGTTAGAAGATTATCCGGATGAGCAGATTCATTTCCGGCAGAAACAGTTAAATGATTTGTATGATTCCTTTGTAAAAGACTATGGAAGAATTTATTCCCAAACCAATAAGCGGGCGTTTCATCAGGACAGCAGCTATTGTCTGCTCTGTTCGCTGGAGAAACAGGACGAGGAAGGCAACTTTCTTGGAAAAGCGGATATGTTTACGAAGCGCACCATAAAAAAAGCAGAAGTTGTGACCAGTGTGGATACGGCAAGTGAAGCATTGGCGGTTTCATTGGCAGAAAAAGCAGCGATTGATTTTGAATACATGTCGGAACTGAGTGGAAAAGATGAAAATACGCTGACCGACGAGTTGATCGGCATTATCTTCAAAAATCCGCTTAGCGAGGAATGGGAAACGGCAGATGCTTATTTAAGCGGAAATGTGCGAAACAAACTGGAAGTAGCCGAAACTTTTGCAAAGAATGAACCCATGTATGCGGTCAATGTGGAAGCATTGAAACGGGTACAGCCGAGAGAACTGGATGCCAGTGAGATTGAAGTCAGGATTGGAGCAACATGGATTGAACCGAGATTTATCGAGGATTTTATGCGGGAAGTGTTTGAGACACCGGAGCATTTATTAAATCGTGATGTAATAAAGATTCAGTATTCCGATGTGACCGGGCAGTGGAATGTGAAGGGAAAAAATGCAGACTTAGGAAACGCACTTGTAAACATGACATACGGAACCAGCCGGAGAAATGCGTATCAGATTTTGGAAGACTCTCTGAATCTGAAGGACAGCCGTGTGTATGACACAGTGATCGAGGATGGCAAAGAAAAGCGAGTTCTCAATAAAAAAGAAACAACGATTGCCGCACAGAAGCAGGATGCCATGAGGGAAGCTTTCCGGGACTGGGTATTCCGTGACATGGACAGGCGTAATGAACTCGTGAGTAAGTATAATGTATTGTTTAATTCCACCAGACCACGAGAGTATGACGGTTCTCATTTGAAGTTTCCGGGAATGACACCGGATATTGAGTTAAAGGGTTATCAGAAAAATGCTGTGGCTCATGTTTTGTATGGAAATAATACATTGCTTGCACACTGTGTCGGTGCCGGAAAAACATTTGAAATGGTTGCGGCTGCAATGGAAAGCAAGCGTCTTGGCTTATGTCAGAAAAGTTTGTTTGTCGTACCAAATCATTTGACGGAGCAGTGGGCCAGTGACTTTTTACGATTGTATCCGGGAGCCAATATTTTAGCGGCTACCAAGAAAGATTTTCAGCCGGCAAATCGTAAAAAGTTCTGCTCACGGATTGCTACCGGCGATTATGATGCGGTGATCATCGGGCATAGTCAATTTGAAAAAATACCGCTATCTGCTGAACGACAGACTGCCATTATTGAGCGGCAGATTGCTGAGATCACGCAGTCGATTGAAGAAATTAAAGCGGAGCAGGGAGAACGCTATACCATTAAGCAGATGGAGAAAATGAGGAAAACCCTTCAGACACGATTGGACAAACTCAATGATACTTCCAGAAAAGATGATGTTGTGACCTTTGAACAGTTAGGCGTGGACAGGCTCTTTGTAGATGAAAGCCATTATTACAAAAATCTTTTCTTACATACAAAAATGCGTAATGTAGCGGGTATTGCGCAGTCGGAAGCACAGAAATCTTCCGATATGTTTGCCAAATGCCAGTATCTGGACGAGCTGACCGGCGGAAAGGGCATTACCTTTGCAACGGGAACCCCGATTTCCAACAGTATGACGGAATTATACACCAACATGCGTTATCTGCAGTATGATACGCTGCAGCGGATGGGACTGGGGCATTTTGATTCCTGGGCATCTTCCTTTGGAGAGACGCAGACAGCGATCGAACTTGCACCGGAGGGAACCGGATACCGTGCAAAGACGAGATTTGCCAAGTTTTACAATCTGCCGGAGTTAATCGCCCTGTTTAAGGAGTGTGCGGATATACAAACACCGGATATGTTAAACTTACCGATTCCGAAAGCAAAGTATGAAAATGTGGTATTACAGCCGAGCGAACATCAAAAGGAGATGGTCGCATCGTTAGCGGAGCGGGCGGAGGCAGTCCGTGACCGGAGAGTGGAACCGCATGAAGATAACATGTTAAAGATAACAAATGATGGAAGGAAGCTGGCGCTGGATCAGAGACTGATCAATCGGTTACTGCCAGATGAAGAACATTCCAAAGTCAACGCCCTTGTGCAAAAGGCGTATGAAATATGGGACAGGACAAAGGCAGACAAATCCGCACAGCTTATCTTTTGTGACCTTTCGACACCGAAGATCGTTGGGAAAACGACTGCAGGTGATGGAAATGATATGTTAGAAGCAGAGGTGTTTGACGATGTCTACCATGACATCAAGCGAAAACTCGTGAACCGGGGTGTACCGGAAGAAGAGATTGCCTTTATTCATGAAGCGAATACGGAGTTAAGAAAGACGGAGCTGTTTGGCAAGGTAAGAAGCGGACAGGTTCGTTTTTTGATTGGTTCCACGCAGAAGATGGGAGCCGGAACCAATGTGCAGGACCGTCTGGTTGCCCTGCATCATTTGGATGTTCCGTGGCGTCCGTCAGATGTAGGACGGATTTTGCGGACATTCAAAATAAAAAAGAATGTGGAGGTAACAGACAATGGCAAAATCATTATTTGAGGAACTGGGCGGCAAATACGAAAGGCAAGGGGATTATTTGATACCGTGCTTAACTGTACCCGCCGAAGAAGAACAGGCAATAGGCATCTGGGGGCAACGGCATTTAGATTATCTAAAACAGTACCGTAAAGTTACATACACCAATCTTCTTACAAGCGGCAGGCTAAACGCCTACCTTGCCGACATCAACAGACAGGCACAGGAACGCTTTGAAAGGCTCATAGAGGGTATGAAACAGGCACAGGGCATAACGGAACAGCTAAAGGCAGAAAACGCCTTAGAATGGACAGGATGCCTCAATAACATAAGGGCTTGTGCGAGGGAGATTGTGGAAAAGGAAATTATTTTTGCATAAACAGATGATTAGTGGCAGGGGGAAATCCTGCCGCTTTTTCTGCTTTAGTTTGTCAGCTTGACAAATAAAGGGTTAAGGAATATAATTAGATTCAGTATTATACAAGGAGT
>OGFY01000210.1_pt1 | contig 58879 bp, 96 predicted proteins | sample 1570951 | NCBI WGS metagenome assembly OGFY01 (sample SAMEA2581942, study PRJEB24529) | metagenome | biome: Human gut stool | place: China | collected 2011
AATCTTGACAGACAGACAGACAGACAGACAGACAGACAGACAGACAGACAGACAGACTTGCGTTGACGGAACAATCAATAAGCCACAACAGAGAGAAGTTGCAAACTGCATCAAAGCAAGATATGACGCAGGAATCAGCAATTTGCGGTCAGAGGGAAACTGTGTTGTTGAAAGACCAAGGAGCGACATTAGATAAACAAATTGATATTGCAACAACATTGAGAGCAAGAGACTACAAAGGCTTTGATAATTATGGAAGTAACGGAGTGATTGAATGGAAGTAATAGGAAGTATTTACACGGAAGTTTCAGAGAATTTTCAGAAAGGCATTATTGGGGGGTATTTCCCGGTGTGTAAAAGCTGAAAAACACGATTTAGGAGTTGTTTTAATGAATGAAGTTAAAGTGATAGGTTCGCTTGAAAGCAAATTTGAAAGTACGAACCGAATTTATGACGTGGGGGTGTGTAGTCCAACATTGAGTACTATGCAAGGTGGCGGTCAAGAACCGAAAATATTAGTTAATCAATTGGGATTTATGGATAACGGAACCGGAAAGCACCAGTCTAATACAGTTTATAGTGAGAATGGGTTATCTCCGAATATCACAACGATTGAGGGCGGTGGTACACAGCAGATTAAGATTTGTGAAAGTCAGATAGTTGCTATGCGTGGCAGAAATCCCGATAATCCGTCCGACAGGTCCGTGGGTAGTCCAACAGAACAGAGGTTAGAAGCGAATACGCAAGGGACCAGTAATTACTTAACGAGTGTGCAGAAAGATAATTTATTACTTGAAAAGCCTTCACTGCTAGGTGGTATTGGAAAAGAAAACGAGTTTGGCTCACAGTACAGGCAAGGAAACAGAGTGTATAGTTCCGATGCTTGTGCTATGGCATTAAATTCTCAGCCGGTTGGAAATGCTGGTGGAAATTCATATTTATACATTGTTGGCTATCGTATCAGAAAGCTAACACCCAGAGAATGTGGCAGGCTTATGGGAGTATCGGACGAGGACATATCCAAAATGGCAGCAGTAAACAGCAACACGCAGCTATACAAGCAGTTTGGAAACAGCATAGTTGTAGATGTTATGTGTGCTATGTTTAAAAACTTAAATATCAACCAAGGAGATACAGTATGAAAGACGAAACAAAGCAAGAAATACAGATTTTACTTGACCTACTCAAAGGCAGTCTTACAAGAAATGGTGTAAGTATGGCAACGGACAATAGTGACAACTTGATGTTCTTTGATACAACAGCTTATATCAAGAGTAAAGGTAAGGAATTTGACGGATTCAGAATTAATATTAACGATTTAGTGAAGTAACAATGTGACAGAACTTGAAGAGGTAGACTATGAATAAAGGTTGGATAAAATTGCATAGGCAACTACTGGATTGTTGGATATGGCGAGTAAACGAACCATTTGACAAGCGTTCAGCTTGGGTTGATTTATTGCTTACCGCTAATCATTCAGATACAAAACTATTATTCAATGGAGAAATAATCACAATAACAAGGGGGCAGATTTTAACATCTGTCCGACAGTTATCAGTGAAATGGAATTGGAGTGTAAATAGAACATATCGTTTTCTAAAAATGCTAGAAAATGAAAATATGGTGCAAAAAGAAAGCAATGATAATAGAACACTTCTAACCATAGTAAATTATAGTGTTTTCCAGTTTTCAGAAAACAGTAACGGAAACACTGACGAACACACCAACGGAAACAGTAGTGGAAACATCGATAGAACACTTACGGAAACACCAACGGAAACAGTGACGGAACACATACAAGAATGTAAAGAATGTAATAATGATAAAGAATTAAAGAATAATAAGAATATAAAAGAAAAAGATATTACTAACGTAATATCCAAAAAGAAAAGTTATTATCCCAATGATGAATTACTTAATGAAGCATTTAATGAGTATCTGACAATGCGCAAAAGAATTAAAAAACCTATATGCACCGAAAAGGCATTACATAGGGCTATGAATACTCTTGAAAAGCTATCGGGCGGAGATAATGACTTAGCCGTTAAAATTCTTAATCAGTCAGTAGACCATTGCTGGCAAGGACTGTTTGAACTGAAAGAAGATAATTCTAATAAGCAGGGCAATCAGAATTTTAGCAAGGGTGCTATTGACTGGGATAATGTGTAAAGGAGAACAAATGTATGGATAGAGATTGTAAAAATTGCGTATATCATTCAAGTGGCAGTTGTGGTCAATGGGATTGTAGATTTACAACAATTAACGATGTGAGAAATAAGGCTGTTGATGATTTTGCAGCAGCAATCATTCCAAGACTATCAGATGTGATATATTCGCAGGATATTGCGAGTATGACCAACTTGATTAATGAGATTGCAGAACAGTTAAAGGCAGGTGATAAGAATGAGCAGATTAGATGATACACTTAAAGGGACTGATTTTAGAAGTGATTATCCGCACAACGGAAGAACTGAATCGCTTTTAAGAACAATAGCAGTCAACAGTGCTATTATATGTGACAAACTAGATACTATTTCTAATCAATTGAAAGGAGGTAGTAATGACAAGAGAAGAAACAGTTAAAATCATCCGCATTATGTCTGATTGCTACCCAAACTACAAGCCTAACAACCTATCAGAGACAGTAGATGTGTGGCAGATGATGTTAGACGAATACAGTTACAATCAAGTGTCGATAGCTTTAAAAGCGTATGTTACATCTGATACAAGTGGATTCGCACCGAGTGTAGGAGAAATAGTTGCTAAAATACAACTTGTATCACAGCCGCAGGAACTTGACGGAATGGCGGCGTGGGGATTGGTTAGCAAGGCTTTAAGAAATGGCACATATGGGGCAGTTGAAGAATTTAACAAACTACCGCCGTTAGTCAGACAGGCAGTTGGTATTCCTGATAACCTCAAAAACTGGGCTACATCAGATTATCAGACGATTGAAACAGTAATACAATCAAATTTTCTAAGAACCTATGAAACAATTGTTAAGCGTGCAAATGAAATAAATCGTATGCCAGACAATATCAAATCACTTATCGAAAAGACGAATGCAAATTCGTACAAGGCTCAAATCGAGCAAAAATTCCAAAGAGATATAAATACATTACAAATTAAAGAAAATGCCCTTATCGGTCAAAATATAAATGCAGAAAGCTATTGTGAAATACCTCAAGATATTCAAGACAAAATAAACGCCATGAGGTAATAATTATGAAACCTAAAAATTGTATTTATCCAGATTGTTTTAATTGTATGTTGGAAGATTGCATATACAACGGACTTGAGCAGATAGATACAGCTCAACAAAACAAATTTGATAAAGATATTGCTTTTGAAAATAAACTGGAACACTTAGAGCTTAAACAGAGAGCAAAAGCTATATACGACAGAAAGTACGAACAGACAGAAAAAGGCAAAGAAAGACGTAGGCGATACAACTGGTCAGAAGCACATAGAGTTAGTCAGAAGAAATATTTTCAGACAGAAAAAGGCAAAGCTGCGCAGAAAAGATATAAACAATCTTATAAGGGTAAGGTTGCGCAAAATAAAATAAACGCTAAGAGAGTTGAAACAGGTAAAAACGCTATCTACTGTAGGAGATATCGCGAGAAAAAGAAAAGAGAGGCTATGCTAAATGAGTAAGTCGGAACAACGAAGATTTCAAGAACAAATGATGAGAGTTCAATTAAGCAGGCAAAAGAACAAAGAAAATAAAGAAATGTTTGGTAACGCCTTGATAATTCTGCTATGGGTTTTGCATGACAAGTTTGGATTCGGTAATAAGCGATTGGAGCGTCTTATTGACGAAATCAATAAATTTAATGAAGATTTCAATGCAGGACTTATAGACCCAAAAGAGCTTATTGAACAGTTAGAAGAAGAAACTAAAATCAAAATTAAATATTAAGGAGTGTGGCTTTATGAAATTTTCAGATTTTACAAAGCCAGAACTTGAAAAGATTATTGAAAATGCCAATTTTACCGAGGAAGAAGTGAGAATATTTATGCTTCTTTCTCGGAATTTTGCACAAAAGGAGATAGCGCACAGATTGTCAATATCTACAAGAACGTTAGAAAGACGGGTGAGGAATATTAAGAATAAGATTGAGAGGGTGGTAAATGAGTGGAACTAACAGACAAAGAATTGTTGAATTATGTACTAGAGAATGATATTATCTCTCGTGATGATATCCAAAAAAGAATCGAAATGAACGAAAGGAAAAAATATTTAAAAGAACATGCCTACGAGATATGGCAAGGAAAAGATAGTAAGTGGTATACATATCTGCCAAGTGAAACTGCTTCAAATGGGAGAAAGCTATTGAAGCGGTCAACATTAGATTCACTTAATGACGGAATAGTGGAACATTACAAGAAATTAGAGAATGAACCGCTGATCAGGAATGTTTTTCAAGAATGGATTAACTGCAAACTTGATTATCACGAAATCAAGAAGCAGTCATACGATAAGTATACCAACAATTTTACTAGGTTTTTTGATTGTGAAGCATATCCATTGGCAGACAAGAAAATTAAGTACATTACAACTGATGAATTGGAAAAATTCATCAAGACAATCATTGCTGAATGTAGTCTCTCGCAGAAAGCATATTCTGATATGCGCATTCTTGTCAACGGCATTTTTAAGTATGCCAAAAAGAAAGGCTATACAAATATCAGTATCACACAGTTTATGGGAGACTTAGATTTATCGCGTCGGTCATTTACCAAGAAAGTGAAAGATATGGGGGATGAGATTTATTTTGAAGATGAAATCCCTGTGATTACTGAATACTTGTGGCAAAGATACGATATCAGAAGTCTGGGACTTCTACTTATGTTTGAGACAGGACTAAGAGCCGGAGAGCTGGCTTCGCTTAAATTTTCAGATGTTCGCAGTACAAAACTAAAAGACGGAACTGTAAAGAATTTTATTTCTGTGTCAAGAACGGAAATAAAAATCAAAAATGAAAATGGAAAGTGGGTTGAACCTGTTAGCGATTATCCAAAATCCGACGCAGGCATAAGAGATGTAATAATTACAGACAAAGCACTTAGAACTGTTAAAGCCATTCGCAGACTAAATCCATTTGGAGAATACATGTTTATGGAAAAGGGCGAACGGATTAAGAGCAAGGCATTTAATCGCAAACTAGAGAGGGTTTGTAAAGCCTTAAATATTAATTATCGTTCAGCGCACAAGATAAGGCGTGCTTATGGCACAACACTTTATGATAATGCAGCAAATGATTCTGTAATATGTGAAATGCTAGGGCATAGCAATATCGAGACAACAAGAAAGTATTACATATACAGCAATAAGACAAGTAAATCCAAAATTGAGCAAGTCAGTAAGGCTATCAATTTCTGATTTTGGTTACAAAGTAATCAAAGTAATCAAAGGCTAAAGGCGTAAAGCTAGAAAACAAGCGGAATACAGGATTGGTCAATCGAGTTCGATTCTCTCATCCCCTGCTAGTTTTATTAAATGGTGATATGCCGAAAAGCCGCATAAATACTGAATGAAAGGAGCTTTTTGGATATCATCATTTTTCTTATAAAATCAAAAGGTAATCACAGAAGTAATCAAAGAATGTTTGTAAACGCCGTAAGGGCGTTATTTTTTTACTTTAAAATGGCGGATAACTGTCTAATTTATGGCGGTTAATCCGTCTTTTTTTATGCAAAAATATAGTTGAAAGAGAGGTAGTGTGAATGTTTTCGGATGAAATTAGAGAAAAAATCTTAAGCAAAGAAGAATTACAGAAACTTGACTTAGTGACATTATCTCTCGTTATCCACGCAATTGAAGAAGTCTTGGAGGAGGTAAAAGATGATAAACAATCCTTATCAGACAACACCTATGATGAATAATAATTATATGCCTATGCAGAATCCATATGCGGATAGAATGAACTTTTTGCAAAATTATCAGCAGAGCTTACAACAACAGCCTATGCAGATGAATCAACAACCTATGCCACAGCAGATAGCAGGCATTAACGGAAGAATAGTACAGGCAGTTGAAAATATCAACGCTAACGAGGTCCCTATGGATGGCTCAATGGCATTTTTCCCGAAGCAGGATATGTCGGAGATATATGTTAAGGGTTGGAATGCCGACGGAACAATTAAGACAATTGTGTATAAGCCTTATACAGCCCCTAAAGATAATCAGACAGTAAATCCTATGGCTAATACAGAAAACGCTAAATTTACCCTATCAGACGAAAGCACAGAGCTGTTTATGAATAAGTTTGAAGAGTTATCAGAGAAGATAGGGCAGTTAGAAGATAGATTTGATAAATCTTTAGGAACACAAAGAAAATCTTCAAGAACACAAAGCAAAGGCGGTGATGAAGAATGAACCCAATTAACATTTTTCAGATGATGAAAGCTGGTCCGCAACAATTTTTGCAGCAGATAGCGAACAATAATCAGCTTATGAGCAACCCAATGATGAAAAATACGATACAAATGGCGCAGCAAGGCAATATGCAAGGCATTGAACAAATGGCTAGAAATTTATGTAAGGAAAAAGGATTAAATGCAGATGATGTATTTAATCAGATAAAAAGCAGATTTAATAATTAATAGCATATTAGATGTCTTTGCAAATTACCTGGGTGACATCTTTATGAATAAATTAATGGAGGTAACTAATATGTTTAATTCAAATTGTGCCAGTGTGCCACTTGTTGCAAATATTGATGGCAACAGTAATAACAATGGCTGGGGAGATGGCGGATGGCTTTGGTTCATTGTTGTAATCTTTGCAATATTTGGTGGCTGGGGCGGTGGCTTTGGCGGATTTGGCAGTAATGGTGGAGCATTACAGGGATATGCGACACAGGCTGACATTCAGAGAGGCTTCGATAATTCAGCGGTTATCAGCAAGTTAGATGGCATTTCCAACGGACTTTGCGACGGCTTTTATGCTATGAACAACAGTATGCTCACAGGCTTTAATGGCATAAATACAAACATTATGCAGACAGGCTACGGCATCCAGCAGGCTATTAACGCTGATACAGTCGCTAATATGCAGAATACCAATGCTTTACAGTCACAGCTTGCTAACTGTTGCTGTGAGACAAGAGAAGCTATTCAGGGTGTAAACTACAATATGGCAACTAACACCTGTGCTTTGCAGAACACAATGAATAATAATACAAGAGATATTATCGACAGCCAGAACGCAGGAACAAGAGCTATCCTTGATTTCCTGACTAACGACAAGATTGCAACATTACAGGCAGAGAATAATGATTTACGCAGAGCTGCTTCGCAGGATAGACAGAATGCACTTCTGACTACCACAATGGCAGCACAGACAAATCAGATAATCGACGCTGTAAGACCTACACCGGTTCCATCATTCCCAGCAAGCAACCTTTACGGATATGCTTACGGATGTGGATGCAATACAGGTTGTGGTTGCTAAACAACTGAATAATCAAGTATCTTAATCAAATTTGCTCGGTTTAATTCTTGGTTTAACTCGGTTTAATTCAATTTAACTTGATTTAACTCAATTTAATCGAGTTAAGTATCGAGTTTAACTTGAAAGAAAACTCGAAAGATTATGTCTGCTAAGCAGTATTACTTATAATCAAAGGGCAGGCTATAATGTTTGCCCTTATTTTAATTATCTGGAGGTTTCTAAAGTGGAAGAATTAAAAAATAAGTTTATAGAAGCAATTAAAAGCATAGATTTTAATAAGCTTAATATCTATGAGCTAAAAACTGTATCAGAAATTTCTGATACAGTAGATAAGATGGCAAAGAAAGATTATACAGAATTGCTTAAAGAGTCTATGGTTTCAATGGGAGTAAAAACTTCAAAAGAAGAGAAACCTAAAACAATAAGAGAAATGAAATAAGGAGGTTTTTATTATGGCTGAATTTTCAAATGTTGCAACACAGACAGTTGCGGTAAATGGAAATGTATTATTTACAGATGCACCAACATCTGTATGTAACAAAGGATATATTTCGCACAGAACAGGAAGCGGATTGATCAACCTCAAAGGTGCTACTAACACTTGCAAGGCAAAGTACAGAGTAGAATTTAATGGAAATATTGCAGTACCGGCAGGTGCTACAGCAGGTCCTATATCCCTTGCGATTGCGATAGAGGGCGAACCAGATTTATCAACACTTGCAATTTCAACACCGGCGGCGGCAGAAGCATTTAACAATGTTTCTATGGCTACAGATGTATGGCTTCCTTGTGGTTGCTGTCAGGCAATCTCTGTTAAGAATACATCTACACAGGCTATCAGTGTTGCTAATGCAAATATCACGATCAACAGAATAGGTTAAGAAAGTGAGGTAAACAACTATGCATATTGAAAGAATACACAAAATGGTTGAGTGCCTTACCGAAAAGACACTATCTGAACTTGATAAGGGCATTGAAAATGTAAATGTTGAGGAAATGTCAGAAGCTGTGGATATGATTAAGGACTTATGTGAAGCAGAGTATAAGGCTGTTATCGTTAAGTCTATGAAGAAAGCTGATGAAGAGGAAGAAGAATACAACAAGGAGCTACTTAGAGCCTTAAAAGACGAATACGGAGAAGAGGGTGGCAGAAGATACTATGATGAATACAGATACAAGACTACCGGTAGATTTGCTCCTAAAGGCAAGGGCAGTTATGTAGGCAGAAGAGGATACGAAGAACCACCTTATTACCATATGTACCCAGAGCGTGATATGGATAGAGAGTATGGCAGAATGTACTATACAGAGCCTACAGCTACACATACACCCGAAAGTGGCTACGACAGGGCAAAGAGAATGTACACAGAGACTAAAGAAATGCACAAAGCTAATACGCCAGAGGATAAGGAGCATAAGATGAAGTCACTTGACAGCTACACTAAGGAACTCGCAAGCGACATTACAGGTATGGTTGCCGATATGTCAGCAGAAGAGAAAAATTTACTTAGAACAAAGTTAAGCACTCTTGTATCTAAGATTTGATTTTAAAGGCTATGAGTAGCAATATTCATAGCCTGTTTTATTTAAAAAGGGGGCATACAGATGATTTTTACAATCAATGGTACAATTTGGCACATACAATATAAAAATTCAAATTCAAGCGAATTAAGGCGGTCGGACAATACAATCAGCTTAGGTGCAACTGACAGAAACGCGCATACGATATATCTGTCAGACAAACTACAGGGATTTATGCAACGCAAAGTTCTGATACACGAAATCTGCCACGCTGTCTGTATGTCTTATGATATTTATTTGCCGATTGAAACAGAAGAAATATTGTGTGATTTTGTGGCAACATATGGAGATGAAGTATTTGACATTGTTGATATGGTTTTAGGAGCAGTTAGGAGAGTGGGATGATGAGTATTGATGAGCTGTTAAAGATAATTCAAAAGACTAATCCGACTATGACAAAGGAAATATTAATATATGAACTTAGTCAATGCCGGTATTCAAGTAAGGCATTGATTTATACAGAAAGTTGTTGTGTTGACAATAATATTTAAAAATGCTATTATCTAATAGATGTAAACAATTGATAATTAATATATCATTTTACCTTAATAGAACCATAGTGGAAAGTTGCATTGATACATTTTTGTATAGGTGCAACTTATTTTATTTTAGAGGTTTTATTATGAGAGTTGTAAGATTAAAAATGTATCAAGAAATGGCTAGATTCAATAATCCATCAGCGCCAAAAGGTGCAGATTGCTACCCTTTGCCACCATTTAGCACAGTTAATGGGTTTATTCATTCAATGTGTCAATGGAAAAGGTATCATAAATTAGATTATTTTGTTACTGGCAAAGGAATTTATAATACTAAGATGCAAAAAGAATGGCACGGTGGCTATAATTTCAACAAAATTAGCGATGAAATGCTTAAGCGTTGGGATGTTATAACAGATTATGCAGACGGAAGCCATACCGGCTGGGTCAGTGCAGTTAAATATCATCTAATGCTAGTTGATTTATATACAACTATATACATCAAAGCTGATGATAGTGACATAGATGATATATACCATGCGTTACTAAACCCACCGGTATATCCATCATTAGGTGAGTATGGTGATTTATGCAAGATTGAAGCAGTAGATATTGTAGAACTTAAGAAACTTGACAAACCTATATCAGCTCCACTTGCTATGCAATCTTATATTCCTGTTAATAAAGGCAATTTTGTGGGAACTATCTATAGAATTAATAACAAATACGAAATCATTAAGGGTCTTAGGCGATTCCAGAAAGTTTCTTGTTATTTAGTGGATAAAGGACAAGAAGTTGTGAGCAATCTTTTTGATGACGATAAGCCAATTATTTTTATAAACTAATTTAAAACCCACGGAATATAGGTAAAATTTTTCTTTACCCCCGTGGGTTGACTTTTTGTATTCGCAATTTCGATTTTGACAATTTCCAAAATCCGGTTCAGATTTCGTTCAAATCCTACTTAAAAAATTGAAAAAATTTTCTCAAAAATTTTTAATGCGCCGTTTTCAATACCCCCCTACCTTTGTAATCTTATATTCAAAAATCCGCGAAAAACTTTTCCTTAAATTCGACCTCAATTTCGTTCAGATTTGCCCTGAAAAATTGATGAAAAACTTCAACAGATTAAAGTGCATTATATAAACTTGACTGGCTGTGGTTCGCGTTTATTTTGGCGTTGTGGCTTTGTGATTTGCCCTGTACGGCGGTTTTATTGCGCCGATGTAGATTTATAAGCCTACAAAGCAAAACAGCTTTAAAACGCTTTTAAATGTATTGTATAAAATGGATATAATACGCTTGTTGAGCTGCCGTCAGTTCTGGAGAATTTGACAGAGCGTGCGCCCCGACTAGGTACACTTGTACACCTAAAAGTGCAAAAGTCCTATATATAAGCATAACATTATTGTATTAATTTTTCAAGGTACGCAAAGAAAAGCATATAAATATATATGCTTAATGCTTGCGGCTGGAATCGAACCCGGAAGAGCCAACCTTGCCTAAATTGCTTTATCTCTGCTAATTTCTGCTGCTATGATTTGTTGCTCTAAAAAATATCTTAAACCACCATCGCCGAAACGCTTTATATAGTATTCTGCAAGCTCCGCAGTCGTGAACCCATCGAGAACGCAACCTACATCGCTATATATGCCGCGGTAAGTGTTTTCCCTCGTCTTAATAGCTTCATCAATCGGATTTGTTGGCTCTTTTCGTTCAACGGCAAATTCTCTTGCTGCTGTTGCTTTTCGTTCTCTAACAATTCCATCTTGTAAACTCTTACAAGATATTGCGTAACTCTTTCCTGTCTTGCTCGGCTGAATACTTACAACCTCGCTTTTACTCCCATAATTCCAGACGAGTATATCCCCAATCTTTAAATCTTTTGCGGCTACGCCGTCAAACCTTTGACTTATTCCCTGTAATTTAATTTTTGCCATAAAATCAACCATCCTTTCATTGTGTGCCCTGTCTCATCAGTGCAGGCGGGGCAGTTCCTACAGACCGCCGGGGCGGCGGTTTCGACTATTTTCTTGAATAAAATTCTTTCGATGCATCACTTGACCAGTTCGGCATAATGTTTTTAAAATCTTCACCATAGATGAATTTTAATGTTTCGCAAAAAGTTTCATACCGGGCTTTTTCAGTGCTTTCAAAAATGCTTTTTTCAAACGAATCATTTTTCAAACAATTCATGTATAAATCTTTATAGTATTCTTTGCATTCGCTTAAATTTTTCATATTTTCCCTTTCTCGCCTGCCATCATCAGCGCAACGGGGCGAATCGTTGCGGACGCTCCAAACCGGAGCGTTTCGGCTTATTTGTAATAAATGTTATATGCTTCTTGTCGCTCTGTCTGTCTCATGTCAAGAACTCTTTCAAATGCTCTTTTAACTATTAGAAGAACAGAAGCACGGCTTTTTATTGCTTTTGCTAGTGTTATCATTTCTTCGCTGGTTTTGTCGTAAATGTGACTTATTACATTGTCGAATTGTTCCGCTGTGATTCCTAAATCTTGTAAATCCTGCTGATAGGTTCTAAATTTTCTCATAATATCAATCATCCTTTCTTTGTATGCTTGTCTCATCAGTGGTAAGGTTGCAACCCTGCACCAGACCGCCAAAAGTGGCGGTTCGTTCTTGGTAGGAGTGACCGCCTTTTATTTATGCTCTTATTATAAAGCTATCGTTATATAATTACAAGTCGCAAAATGTAACAAATATATAAAGCTATCTATATATTTTTATTGTGCAATATGTATAAAGCTATCTATATATAAATATATAACGCTACTATATAATAAAGTTATCTTTATATTTATATTGACTTTAATATAACGCTACTATATAATAAAGTTATCTTTATAAAAGGAGTTGATTTGATGGCAGTATCTAAAGCACAAGCAAGAGCCATAAAAAAATATGATAATAAAGCATATTTTAAAAGCCTTGTAAGGTTTAAAAAAGAAGATGAGGAACGAATCAGAGCGGCGGCGGGTGATAGCCTTAATGGCTTTATCGTGGCGGCTGTAATGGAGAAAGTACAGGAGACAGAAAAAGCGAAAGCTTCAACCCGTACAAGCTCCGACGAATGCTCATTTTAAATAATTAAAAGAATTTTAAAATACCACTTGACTATATAACGATAGCGTTATATAATAAGGGTACAAATTAAGAAAGGACAGCGGAAACGCTGAAAGGTAGAGAATATGAGATTATTTTTAGCAATCAAGAAAGACGAACAGAAAAGGGAATATATAGCTGCGGTTATTAATTCAAAAAGTTATCCAAGTACATATGCAACGGATAACAGAGGCGCGCGAATCGTGGAATTACCAGAGATTAAAGAGGGCGAAGATGTTTTGGATTGTCATATATGTTTATAAGAAAGGGTAAAAGGTGGAAAGAATGAAAACAATCGAATTATTAAACAAAGTTGTTGGACTTGGATTTGACAGAGAAAAGGCACTTGCAGACATAGATGCAAGCCTTGATGAAGTGATTGGAGCAGAGAACAGAAAGCCAATCGCAGAAGAGGAAGTCAGCGAAGAGCTGGCAAATGATATTTTATTAGGTTTTGAATGTGAAAAAGAAAGCAATTAAGAAAGGTTAAAAGGTGGACGATATGAAAGCATATTATACAAGCATATATAATGAGGGAATGATTGGTGAAGTATTAAGACATAACACAGCAGAAGAAGCTGAAAAGTATCTTGATAAAGAATGGAACAGGCTCACAGAAAGAGAACAGAAAGGATTTAAACCAAGAACGGCGGACAGCTTCAAGGCGTTTGAGATTGAAGCGACAGAAGAACAGCTTGAACAGATAGAAGCTGGTGACATTGCCCCAGAAGAGCTTGAAATAAGAGTCATTAAAAACATGTTATAATTATAAAGCGGTGTATATCTGTTATACATCGCTTTTTTAATGCCTATTGATTAATTATATTTATTGTGTTATTATATTGCTAATAATTAAATATAAGATTTACGCCCGATAATTATATAATAGTTATCGGGTTATTTTTATGTTATTAGTATATATCAATAATAAGCTGGATAAGCTCCGGCGGAAAGGGGAATGAATGGAGAAAGTACAGGAAACAGCAGAAACGCCCGAAGTATTCCAGAATGACATAGAGCTGTATTTATCGCAGTTCTGCGAAGAACACAACATCGAAGATATGACCAAAGAACCACAAAGCCGATGGAACGCCGCATTAATGTATATAAATAAATATGTTTTTAGTGACAAAAGTATATTAAAGTTAAATAAGAATATTAATAAAAATAATACTAATTGTATTATGGATAATAATTTTAATATGTATGACTATGATAAAGTAGAGTATATATTATATATATATTATTATTTATGTGCTGTATATGATAAAGAGTGTAGTATTATAGGATTTAGTTTATTAACTGGAATTAATAGAGACACTATATTAGATTGGGGGAATAGTGAGCGAAAACTAAGTACAAAAAGTTTCGGCGTCGCGGAAAAACTGCGGATTTTTCGCGAAGAAAGTCTATCGAACAAGCTCGCAACCGGTAACAAAAACCCTGTCGGTATCCTTGCAATACTTAACCGACACTTTGCTTGGAATTTACCGGGTGTTAGTAGAGAAAGCACCACAAATACCATTAAAACAGCCGCAGACCTTCCGCAGCTTGGCACATTCGGAGACGCTCAAGGCTCTAATGTTCGTCAAATTGCACAACAAGAAATCATTGTACATGATGTACAAGAAATCCCGAAAAGTCAGTAAACAAGCGGATTACAGCCATTTGGCTTACAATAACATGACTTCGCTAAAGTTGAGTTTAGCGAAGTGATAAAACAGAACATTTGAGCGACAAAAACACGACAAAGCCAGCAAACAAGCGGATTGACGGCGGTTGTATGATAATTATTCATTGCGCAATGGCTCCGCTCTGGCTGATTTCATTGTGCAAGATGTATAACGCATGGCGTGGGGGTTATATATTCAGACGCTGACCGCCTAACTAAGTCGCTCAAATATTTTCAAAAATAAAAAGGCTTATTATATATATTTATATATACATAACCAACCAATAATAATTTATTAAACTATATACAATAACCATTATATTTATTAATATATAACTTTGATAATAACTCACATAATATAATTAATAAATCCACTGTACAAATCTGATAGATAGGTGTATAATAGACACATCTTAATTATTCACAAGATATTCAATAAATACACACATCAAAACGGCTAATTCAGCCGAGTAAATTCCAAAAATTTTAAAAAATAAAAAAGAGTTAGGAGTTAGAAATGCAGGGCAATGAATATCAGGCTTTGGCTATGCGTACTAACGATAAAAAGTCTACAGATAAGCTTGAGAAAAAGAAGATAGGCAATCGTGGTGAAGATACGCCAAGAATTGAGCTAGGTGGCGGCAAATCAGACAATTTTACTCCATTAGGTATTGTTGCACCAAATGTTAAAGGGAACGTCGCATATGACGCTGTAAATCATCCACAGCACTATTGCACAGGCAAATATGAGTGCATAGATGTTATGCTTGAGATATTCGGTATCGAAGCTGTAAAAACATTCTGTTTGCTCAATGCTTTTAAGTACAATTACCGAAGTGGTAGAAAGAATGGCTTAGAGGATATTAAAAAAGCTAAGTGGTACATTGACAAATACATAGAATTGTCAGAATAGCCACTTAATGCCCCTTAGCCAAGTGGTAAGGCACCGGATTTAAAAACGGAGAACAATCAAATATCAAAAGCAAGGATGGATGATTTTACTCTTGAGCAATTAACCCAATTAGTTGCTGAAAGTAATTCATTTAATGATTTAATTTTAAAACTTGGTTATAATACTCGTAGTGGTTCTAATCATAAGACTGTCAAAAGTAGGTTAGACAAATATGGTATTAACTATAGCCATTTCAGTAATCTTGAACACATTAAAAGAAACGAAAAAAATGTTTTTATTGAAAACTCTACTGCAACACAAAGAGTGTTAAGACATTGGTATAAAAAAGGGCAATACACAGAATATAAATGTTCAATATGTGGAATGAAACCTATATGGCAAGAGAAACCACTTGTCTTAATTCTCGACCATATTAACGGACACAATACCGATGATAGGCTCGAAAATCTTCGATGGGTTTGTCCTAACTGCAACATGCAATTACCTACAACTAATGGCAGGAATAAAAAAAGAAGTTCTCAAAAATATTGTATTGACTGTGGCAAAAAAATTAATTTAAAAGCGATTCGCTGTAATAAATGTGAGGGCAAAAGACGAGTTGAGAATAATCAAATATTGATTTCAAGGAGAGATTTAAAAGATAAAATAAGAAAAGAACCTTTTGTTAAAATTGCAAAAGAATTTAATGTCTCTGATAAAGCTATAGTGAAATGGTGCATAAAATACAATCTTCCCTTTAAGAAAAAAGATATAAATTCTTATTCCGATGAAGAATGGGGATTAATATAGAATATTGCACTTTGGTGTAATTGGTTAGCACATCGCATTTTGATTGCGACAGTATCAGTTCGATTCTGATAAGGGCAGTTCAGCTTACTTTTTATTGACAGTCTATCTTTGCAACCAAGATGGACCTCCTTTCAATATTTACCTCTTTGGATTTGTTCAGTTAAGGGTAGTGCAAGACTATCCGAGAGGTTTTGCCTCGTACAGAGGCGTGAAATTCAACTTATCAAGGATTTTTTAATACCCCCGACTATTTATTACAAAATTCTTGATAGCCGTTATAGGCGGTATTTGCCGATATGGGATAAAGGTATTCCAGTAGCTTGCTAAGCTATCCAACAGAAAATGTTGTTCGTGTTCGATTCACGATATCGGCGTTCTCACATACAAGTGAAATGGAAATATAGTTGTTGGTTACCTGTATTATCCTAAAACCAACCCGTATGTGAGTTGATGTGTATGCAAGTGGTAAGCAGTACCCAGAGGGTATATTCTGCTCGAGAAGAATTTGTGTGGTTCAAATCCACACCACATCAAGTGGTCGAGTAGCTCCCGAATAAGCAGGCGTTGCAGTAATCCCTGCTGAAATAATTAAAATGTTTGTGTTGGTTGATTTGCGAACAGGATGGCAGATAGTGTAATGAAGTGCCATAAATACTTTCCAACACAAGAAACTGTACAACGGATAGTAGTTCAGTTGGGAGTAACGCTTGATTCATTCAAGTAGTCACAGGTTCAAGTCCTGTCTATCCGATTACAACAAACTAGGTGATGCAGACCGAAAAGCACAAGCCTTAGTGCCTGTTTGTTGTTTTGTTAATAAGGCAGTTATCAGAAAGGCAGGTAATAAATATGCTATCAGAAAATGAAATCCAAACAAAAGTTAATTTCTTATCATCAGCAAGGTGCAATCACACATTCCATAAATACATTGACATAACAGGTGATTTGATAGAGGGTACGCTGTTATCAAGAATTTTATATTGGTTTGCACCAAGTAAAGACAACAAGAGCAAAGTTAAGATATACAAGGACGGAGAATATTGGATTGCAAAGCAAAGAAAAGACTGGTGGGAAGAAATAAGGATTACTGAAAGACAGTATGACAAAGCAATTAAATCGTTGGTAGAAAAGGAATTTGTAATTACAGCAAAATACAAATTCAATTCAATGCCGACTATACATATACGACCTAATTATGATGTTATTAATGCAGAGGTTAGCAAATGGGAAGATAATATCAGACAAGAAGTTATAGCAGAAGATAAAGGACAGAAATTGCAAAATGAGAAAAACGGGAATGACACAAAATGTAATTCCCAAGGGAATAACACAAAGTGTAATTCGGGAGTGTCACAAGATGTAACTCTTTTAACAGGGATTACTAACAATGATTACCTTAACACTAATTACGGAACATTAAATACAGAATGTAATTCTCTTAACAGAGAACAATGTAATTCTTTTTTACCCAAAGATAAAAAAGCGAAAGAGTTTAAGCCGATAAGCGAATACTCTCAAAGTGATTGGGAAGTTGCCGAGGAAAGAATGATAAGTAGAGCTGGCAAGATAGCTTACGATTGGACTAATGATAAAACGCTCAAAGAAAACGTAGAAGCATTCTTTAAATACTTTTTAGATAAACACGGAGAATGTACTGGAGAATATCACTACCCATTAACAGATAAGGTTTTATCAAGAGTAGTAGATAATTTAACAAAAGAAACCGACATAGAGCGTGACGGATATACAGATACCTATTATGCAGCTATAAGTGATATGGATGATAATACAGACTACAAGATGTTAGTTGATGAATATTTCAATACAAAGTTTTCGGCAAAATGCGATTACAGCTTAGTTCATTTTTCTTCTGAAAAGGTTTTAATCAACATTATGAACCACGCTTGTAAGAGTAGTTGGTGTGAAAGTAAGGAGTGATTATTATGGCTATGGGAGTACATCCACTAAACAAAGATAAATTCTATAAAGCAATTAATTTGTATATATCTGGACAGGCTTCACAGGTAAAGGCGGCAAAAGTAGCAGGTTGTAGCGTACCGACATTTAAGAAATATGCTAATAAGATTTATGGCGGCGAGGAATTACCGGATAATTTATGGGGGAAGAATAATGATTAAGGGAATTGTTAATCGTTGGATAAGACACAAGACAAAGAACTTAACAAGAATACCATTGTTTATGATGACATTTAACTATCGTAAGTATAAGGCACAGGGGAAGAAAGATAGTTGTATGCTTTATAGCCATCCAGACATTGCCAATGATGAATTTGTAAAGGGCAAATTACAAGAAGTTGTTGACTATATCAGAGATAACTATGATTTAGATAGTTTTACGAGGATTTGAGGTGCGCGTATGTGCGAATTTTGCGAAGATATAGCAATGAACAATGATGAATATATGAAAAAAAGATACGCCGGCGGAGATTTTATTTGCAAAGACGAAAATGGATTTGGCTTGTTGATCGACACAGGAGATAGTGGTTGTCTTGGATATATAAAAGTTAATTTTTGCCCTATCTGCGGTAGAAAGTTGGTGGAAGGATGAAATTTTATTTAAAACTGATATTAAAAATATTGATTGCGATAGTATGCATCGCAATATCGATTTGGCTTTTTGAAATTATTTATAATTCAGATATGCCTACATGGTTAAAATGGTTATTATTGAGGTAATAAAGAATGAAACATCAAAAAGAATGGCACACTTGCGATAGGTGCGGTGCGGAAATAGAAAAGCCTAAAATATGGTATGACCGAATATTCCCTTATCTAAGAACCGTAAATTTAAAAAAGGCTATGTCTTTCAAGGAAATATTTACGGAAATTAAACAAGGGAGAATAGAGCCGGTCATAAGTACAAATGGCATAGAAAACATTGTATTAGAAGAATACTATTGTACAAAGACAAAGCAAATTGACTTATGCCCTAAGTGCAGGAAAGATTTTGAGAGGTTTATGAAGAATGAGTAACATTGACAATCCTTTATCGGAGCATCAATCGCCGCCCGAAGAAGCGTTGATAAATTTCGGTGTAGATGTTTCAAAAGAAGCAGTAGAAAAAATGCTTTGGAAAAGTTTGGCAGACTGCCACAAAGCCACATTGAAATGACTTTTGCTAGGGATTCTAAAATAGTTGAAGAAACAAGGAGATTTATGAGAAATGAAAATATCAGAAATGAATAACTGCATTGAGAAAATGCGGGAGTGTTACAAGTTTGATGATAATAAAACAAAAATAAGACTTGGAGATATGATAAACGGAAGTAACAGATATGTAACTGTCAGTGTAAGGGATGAAAACGGAACACAGATTGAAATGTCAAGATATGCGGATGAACTGTACAAGGAGTAAGATTATGAAAATAATTAAAAAAGGCGATTTGAACATAGCCAAAAAACCGCGAAGGTTTGAATGCAAGAATTGTGGAACGATTTTTGAAGCGATTGAAGAAGAATATATATACTGTGGCGACCAACGAGAGGGCGATAACTGGAAGTGTGAATGTCCTTTGTGCCACGGAGCGGTATATTACAACTAAAACGATATTACCGGCTACAGATTGATTGTAGTCGCTACCCTAAAACAATTATAGGCAGAGGTCTATAAGCACCTTTGCTGAAAAGTGGAGGTGCTTTTCTTATGGCTAGTCAGAGCCTTATTTCTACAGTTAATGGATATGAAAATTACATAAAGAAAAATGGAATTGATGAACAGGTAATCAATGCCTATGTAGACGCTTGCAGTGTAGCCATAAACGGCGAGAAAGATATTGAGTATGGACTACAACTTACAGAAAGGACAAAAGAGCTTATAGAGCGTTTCTGCAAGGATAAGACAGGTGGAACGATATGGGATTTAGAGAAGTATGCGTTTGCAAATAAAACGGAATATGAGCTGATTAATTGGTTTTACGATATTTTACTGATTGAAGCGCAAAACAAGGTTGTTGACAGTTTTTTTAGATACATAGAAAAGAAACGTGAACCTAAAGAAAGATTCTATATGCCAAGAAGAAAACAGTTTATCAAAATAGGCTTAATAGAAGCATTACAAGGCATGATTGATGATAAATATGATATTTTATGTATTTCTCTCCCACCCGGAACAGGAAAAACCACAATCGAAAAGTTTTTCCATTCTGCGGTTATAGGTTGGTACTCAAACGGATATAACCTCTTTTATTCACACAGCGGAGACATTACACGAATGTATTATGATGGAGTATACGATATTGTCACAAACGCTGACGAGTATACATGGGGAGAAGTGTTCCCTGGACTTGAAGTAACAAGTACAAATGCAAAACTTGAACAGTTTAACGTAGGAAAATATAAGCCGTTTCAATCTGTACAATGTACATCTGTCGGCAGTAAAAATGCCGGTAAAGTCAGAGCCAATAAATTTCTGCTAGTTGATGATATGATAGGCGGCATTGAAGAAGCACTAAACCCAACCTATCTTGATAAATTGTGGGATAAATATGCAGTAGATGCACGACAAAGAAAGATACCGGACGAGGATGGAAACCCATGTAAAGAAATACATATTGCTACAAGGTGGAGCGTTAGAGACGTAATAGGACGTATTATACAAGCTTATGAGGGAAACAAACGAGTTAAAGTAATATCCGTGCCTGATGTAGACCCAGTAACAGGAGAAAGTAATTTTGACTTTGAATTTGGTGGCTATACAGTAAAGGATTTTGAAGATATTCAGCTACTTATGGATGAAATCTCATATCGCTGCCTGTATAAACAAGACCCTATAGAACGTGAGGGCTTATTATTCCCAGGCGATAAAATCCGAAGATACCTCAATTTGCCACACGGAGAGCCAGAAATTATCACAGCTCAATGCGACACAAAAGGAAAAGGTACAGATTATTTTGTACTGCCTGTATTGCAAAAATACGGAGAAGATTATTACTGCGTTGATTGTGTGTGCGACAACACAGCAGATTATGAAGAACAATACAGAAATGCTGCAGGTGTACTTGTAAATAACAAAGTGCAAGAGTGCGAATTTGAGCGTAATGCCGGTGGCGACAGGGTTGCAATGGAGGTTAATAAGCGTGTAGAGAGTGTAGGTTGGATATGTAATATTACAGACACGCCGACTGAAACAAACAAAGAAGCAAGAATTTTTCAATGTTCTAACTGGATTTTGCAACACATTATTTTTAAAGATTCATCACTTTACAAACCTAATGAGCCATACGGAATAATGATGTCGTTGCTAAAACAGTATTCAGTATCAGGGAAGAAACAGCTTGATGATGTTCCAGATGTATTTTCAAATTTTGCATTGAGGATGACAAAAGGAAATCGGGTTAAAAAAACAGTCATTATGTCAAGTCCAATATAGGAGGTTAATCTATTATGACAACTAAGGATTATCTTAATCAAATCAGCAGACTTAATCGTATGATAAATAATAAACTGACAGAGATAGCACAACTTAGAGAGCTTTCTTGCAGCATATCGGCAGTAAAGAATGAAGAAAGAGTGTTATCATCATCAGACCCAGATAAAATAGGTACTACATACGCCAAAATTGATGAAATGGAACGTAACCTTGATAAAATGATAGATGAATACGCTGATAAGAAAAATACAATCATAGGGCAAATAGACAGTGTAGAAGATGAAAATTACTACAACGTACTTTTTTCAAGATACATTGAAAAAAAGACATTTGAAGTAATTGCTACAGAAATGAATTTTTCATACAGGAATGTAACAAGACTTCATGGAAGAGCATTAAAAGTATTTGAAGAAAAATATGGCAATAGTTATTTAAAGTTGTCCTAGAATGTCCTATTGCACTAATGATATACTGTATTTGTAAGAAATTACAGAGCTGTTTTTCATAAACAAAACATTCCTTATCAAGAAGCACCGTTACTTAATTGTGGCGGTGCTTTTGTTATGCAAAGAGGTAATATATGGAATTTTATATGAATAAAGACAAGTCAATTATGTGTCCGAATTGCCATAAGTTTTTAACTAAGGCAGATAAGAAAGACCCACGCACACACAAACTAGCTTGCAAACATTGCGGCAAATGGATTTGGTATGTACCGAATGATGACGATAATTTTCAGATTAAAGAAATTCCACAGAGCAGAAGTTCAAGTGGTATGACATTTTATTAGAGGTGTAAGAAATGCAGACAGGAAGAATTGCTATTTATACAGATGCAAAAGAAATAACATCTGACAATATAATACCGATTTTGCGTGAAGCAATTTTGGAACATGATATTAATTCCAACAGAATACAATTTCTTCTTGATTATGATGCAGGAATACAGCCAATAGTTAGGAAGAATCCAAAGACTTACAGACCAGACATTGACTGTGAGTGCTGTGATAATGTGGCTAACGAGGTCACAGAGTTTAATTTAGGCTTTAAATGGGGGAATCCTATAACACTTGTTCAAAATGGCGACAATGAGGATTCTAACCTTACAGAAGCTATAGCGGAATTAAATAGTTGCTATGAATCGCAGAATGCAAGGCAGAAGCAACAGGAACTTGCAAGATATGTTGAAATTGGCGGCGTTGGATATGTCTTTATTGATGCTAACACAGAGTATGAAGATGGGGAAAGTTATTTTACATATGACATATTAGACCCAAGAACAACATTTGTTATAAGGTCAACAGCTTACAATGACAAGAGAGTTATTCTTGCAGGTACTTATATCAAGGATAAGCATAGTGGAACAAGATATTATACTTGTTTTACAAAAGATATTCGCTATGAAGTTACGGATGGAATAAAAATTACTAACGGACCAGAAAAAGGAAAAACAAAATGGGGATTTTTAGAGAGAAGTGGAGAAGAGAATCCATTACATAAAATTCCTATTATTGAATATACAAGGTCATTTGATAGAATGGGCTGTTTTGAACGGCAAATATCTGAAATGGATAACTTAAACCTACTTATTTCAGATTTTACAAATGATGTTGAACAGAATACGCAGGCGGTATGGCATACGAACGATGTTGATTTCCCAGTTGAACAGGAAACAACAGTTGATAAAGATGGAACACCGCACATCACTAAAAAAGTAAGGAAACCAAAATCCGGAGAATGGATGCAGACCTATACATCAGCAGATGGCAAAACTCCAATAGTTGAGCCACTTGCAATCAATTATGATTACACAGGTATGCTTAACAATATCCAATCAAGGCGACAGATAATCTTGCAGAAATGTAATGTGCCACAACGAAATGATAATAGCGGTGGCAGTACAGGAGTTGCAATGTCAGATGCAACAGGTTGGTCACAGGCTGAAACAGCGGCGGCAAAACAGCAATTAATTACTGATGGCTGCAAAATGGAAGAGATAAAAGTTGTTCTTGCAGCTATCAAACTGTCAAACAATGTTGCCAGCAGTAACCCATTACTTAAATTAAGGTCAAGAGATGTAAAACCTAACATTAAGCGACAAAAAACTTATGAAATGTCAACCAAGGTTAATGCCATGGCAACATTGATAAGCCACGGATTTAGCCTTAAAGATACAGTTGATGCAATTCCATTCTTTGATGACCCTAACGATGTTGTAGCAAGAAGTGGAGAAATGGTTAAGGCATATCAAGACAGTATAATCAACAAAGATACACAGAATCAAGCAGAGGGCGGAGATGGAGAAAAACCACCTAATAAAGACCGCACAATGCAAGACTTATCAGACCAGACAGAAAATAGTCCGGTTATAGATAAGAGCAGAACAGATAAATAAATTGATATTGAGCCACAGGGTAGAAATGCCTTGTGGCTTTTTATATGCCCTAGAGAAAGGGCAATACAAATATCGCAAGAAGTTGAGAGAACAACAAAAAACGCAGAAAGCAGAGGTAAAGAAATTATGGCAGATGTAACTAACACAACAACAGAACCAACAACTAACAATGAACCACAGAACGAAGAACAGACACCTAGCGTAGAAGAGCTTATGGCGCAGCTTGCTAGTGAAAGAGCTGAAAAAGAAAAGTATAAGAACGCTTCAGATAAAGCCAGTTCAGAAGCAGCTAAGTACAAGAAAGAACTTCGCTCAAAGCAGACAGCAGAAGAACAGGAAGCGGAAGCAAAGGCGGAAGCTGAAAAGTTGCAGGCTGAAAAGTTTGAGAACATGAGTAAAGAGCTTAATCATATGAAAGCTGTCAATGCTTATCAGAAAGTTATAGGTGATGGAAAGGATATTGATTCTTTGATTGAGGCGGTTGCAGATGCAGACCATAGCCTTATAGCAACTGTAATTGCTAATGAAGTGCAAAGACAGGTTAAAGAAGCTAAGGCAGAATGGCTTAAATCAAGACCGGCTATTAATGCAGGCGGTGGAGAAGAAAGCACAGTAACACAGGAACAGTTTAACAAGATGAATTACCACGAAAGAGTGGAGTTCAAAAATAAGAATCCAGAACTTTATAAGAAGTTCACAGAGTAGAAAACGGAGGTAAATAAACTATGCCACAGACTAAGTTAGCAAATTTAGTAGACCCACAGGTAATGGCTGATATGGTATCAGCTAAGTTGCCAAAGAAGATTAAGTTCTCACCTATTGCAAGAGTTGACACAACACTTGTAGGCAGACCAGGTAGCACAATTGTTGTGCCAAAGTATGCTTATATTGGTGACGCAGAAGATGTAGCAGAAGGTGTTGCTATGGGTACAACAGTACTTACAACATCTACAACAGAAGCAAAGGTTAAGAAAGCAGGTAAGGCTGTAGAGCTTACAGATGAATCAGTATTATCTGGTTATGGTGACCCACTTGGTACAGCTATCAATCAGATTGCTATGTCAATCGCTGCAAAGGTTGATAATGACAGCTATGACGCACTTTGCACAGCACCTATTGATTACGATGGAACAGCAGCACCTATCAGCTATTCAGCAGTTGTAGCAGCTAATAGCAAATTTGATGATGAATCAGATTCATCACTTACAAAGATATTATTCATTAATCCGGCGCAGGAAGCCACATTGCTTAATGATGATGATTTCAAGAGCAATGACAAGTACCCACTTAATGTAATTATGAATGGCACTATCGGTTCTATTGCAGGAGCACAGGTTGTTAAGTCTAAGAAAGTTAAGCTGATTAAGTATGAGCTTGATGATGCAACAGGAACAATCAATGTTGTAGCTGACGCGACAAGCGAGGATTCAACTAATGTTCATCTTGACACAGCACTTGCACATACGCTTAAGCCAAAGGACAAAGAAATTAAGGTAGGTAGCAAGTTAAAGGCTGTTACAACAGAGTTCTACGCTTGCCCTATTGTTATCGTGTCAGCAGATGACCCTAACGAAGACGCAGGTGCAGATGGCGTGTCAGAGGAAGAGAACGCACTTACAATCTATATGAAGAGAAGCGTTGAGATTGAATCTGACAGAGACATTCTTGCAAAGACAACTGTTATATCTGGTGATGAGCATTACACAGCCGTTCTTAGCAATGATTCTAAAGTAGTTCTTGCCAAGTTCAAGGCGTAAAGGAGTGATTGTATGTTATTAAGACGACACAAAATCAACGCCGCAAAGCAGAGCGAAGAAGTAACAGCAGATAATGCAAGACAGGAAGCTGTTTATGGAGATGAGCTTAAATATGAGGAAGAGCAGGACAAGTTCCCTATTCAACCTACAAGCGATTACACAAAGACAGCTATTAAGCGTATGCCAACAGCGGACTTACAGACACTTGCCTTAGAACAAGGTATTGAGAATGCAATGGAGCTTACAGGAGCAGAACTTAAAGAACTGTTAATTGAGAAATTAGGATTATAGGAGATAGTTATGGAATACGCCACATTAGAACAAGTCAAAATCAGACTTAAACAATTTCATATTGATACAGTTGCAAATGATGATGAAACAACATCTGATGTGGTAGTGTTCGATAACAAAGAAGATAATCCGATAATCGAACAGCTCATTAAGCAGGCTACAGAAGATGTAAAGGCAAGAAGAAATTACCCCGACAGCTACACAGATGAAATGATAGCCGAAGATTTGAAGAAATTTGAAAGTGTTATCGTTAATCTTGCGGTCTACGACCATTCACAAGCTGGTGAGAACTACATGGCGAGTATGAATGAGGGCGGTGTAAACAGAACTTGGAGAGACAGAGACAGCTTATTTGTTGGGGTATTTCCATTTGCTAAAGTGTTATAGAAGATTGTGCGTTAGCATTTTGCTGATGTCAGCAATATGTTAGCAGGCGGCACACATTAAGGGTGGTGGGCGGTGTGCCATTATTAATTATGAAAGGCGGTATATCAATGCCAATAGCAGTAATTATAAGCATTATTTCAGTTGCTTTTTCCGTCTTTTTCGGACTGTTTACGTTGGGATTTAATCTTAAGAACAACAAAAAGTCTGACAATGCAGAACTTACAGAGCGTGTAAAGGAAAATACACGCATAAATATGAAACTTGACACAATATCAAGCAATACAACAGAGATAAAGAATGAAGTTACAGAAATGAGAAAAGAACTTAATTCTCACGATAACAGGATTATTAAGGTTGAGGAAAGTGTAAAGTCGGCACACCACCGAATAGACGGATTGGAAGCACGACTTAATGAAGATAAGGAGGTATAGCAGAATGGATATTATGCAGACATTGATTGCAAATATGACAATCATATTAGCAATTGTCGGGGTATTAGCCTTTATGGTATCTGTAATTACACAGGTAATAAAGGGCATTGGAGTATTCAATAAGGTACCTACAGATATTGTGGTATTTGTCTTATCAATTGGTATTACTGTAGCGGCATTTGTTGCTTATATGCAGTATATTCAGATGACAATACTGTGGTATATGATTCTTGCGGCAATTATGGCAGGTTTTGTTGTAGCGTTCATTTCGATGTATGGATGGGAAAAGCTGTCTGAATTGTGGAAGCGATTTGGTAAGGATGTGAAGTGATATGCTTGACATCAATAAGCAGGCTATGAAGTATTCACTTCAAGGGCAGACGGTAACTATTTACGAAAGAGACGATGAGGGCAATATTCTTTATGAGGGATATACCGACACAGAGGGCAACTTTATTCCCTATCTTGATGATGAGGGAAATAAGATACCCAAAGTCCTTGAAGAAAAAACAGGTTTTTCAGAGCCGGTTGATTTCAAAGCTAACATATCGTTCAGCGGCGGAGAAGCACAGAGTAAAGAATATGGCTTTGATACCGCTGATTTTGACGCTATTTTACTGACAGATAGGAATATGTTGCCTGTTCAAAAAGGCGACCTTATCTGGCTTGATAGCAAGCCTACATACACAGATGATAGCCTTGTTGATGAAACATCAGCGGACTTCACGATTGTAGGCATTAAGCCAGCATTGTATTCAGTTAAGTATATGCTTAAAGCAGTTGTAAAGTAGGTGGTAAATACGAAGCATCAGAGAAATGAACAGCTAGTTGGTTTTATCTTTAAAGGAAAGACAATTCCATCTACGCAAGAGCCGATAAATGAAAGCATAAGACAAGCTATTTTGCAAGCAGTTAAGGAGCGTGTTTATGGCAAGACATACAATTAATATATCCTTGTCTGAAAAGTCCGTAAATGAAGCTATCAGACAGCTACAACAGTATAAGCAGAGTTTGCAATATAAATGTGAATTGCTTGTTGAACGATTAGCAGAATTAGGTGACAAAGCGGCAATTATGAGTATCAACGAAAGTCCGCTAGGCAGAACAGTAACATTGAGAGTTGATAAAAAGCCTATTCAAGATGGCTGCCAAGCTATTTTAATTGCTACCGGTAAAACTATTGAGGTGGAAGATAGAGAACCATTTTACACGCTTTTAGCAATTGAATTTGGTGCAGGTATTTACTACAACAGCGGTAATGAGAACCCTAAGGCTAATGATTTTAGCTTGGGCGTAGGAACATACCCAGGGCAGATACACGCATTTGAAGATGGGTGGTATTACCTTGGAAAGGATAATCAATGGCACTACACACACGGCGTTAAAGCTACAATGCCTATGTATAACGCCACAATGAAAATTATTAATCAGTATAAGCAGATAGCAAGAGAGGTGTTTAGTTGTTAATGGCAAATGCAAACGATTGGGCGATAGACCTTGAAAACACAGTTACAGCACTTGTCAAGGCTAAAACCCTAACGCAATTAAAGAAAGCGTACCCCAAGATAGTTATAACAAACGAGGGGGAAAACAGCGGTCAGGCAGTATTCCCAACAGTATACATACATCTGTTACCAGCGGTAGAGCAAGGACAAACACTTGACGGACAGACAATTAACGCATTGTTAGCGACATTCCAAGTAGATGTTACTACTAACACAAGCAAAGCTGATTGCCGTAAGGTTATGGCAATAATTACAGATACGTTTAAGACAATGAGATTTCAAGGCAACGCAATGCCAGAGTTCTCAATCAGCAATAAAGTACATAAGAGTACCGCTAGATTCAGACGAATGATAGCGGCAAATGACAGATTAATGTAACAAAGAGCAGAAATGCTCTTATTTTTTTGCAAATTTTTAGGAGGTAGACAAGGCAATGGCAAGTACAAGTTATAAAGCTAGGGTTATCTACAAGGAGCATAGCGAAGATGGTTTTGCAGGCTCATACAAGTTAATGGTTGCGGCTAAGTCGATTTCAGCACCAGTATTAGCACCTAACACAGTTGAAAGTACAACATTTGAAGATGATTCACAGACATTCTTAATGGGTATCAAAACATCTGACGCTAAGACTTACACAGGAAACCTTGAAAAGGCTTATTTGCAGGGCTTAATCAAAGCAGAGGGTAAGCAGTTAGATATTATTCAGTTATATGGTTCTGACGGATTAGGTGCGGTTGCTAAGTACGCATTTGTGGGGCAGGTAACAGCAACACCTAATGATGTTTCTGGTACTGATTCGGTACTTGAAATGACAGTAACAGCAGTTCCTAATACTTCACCTATCGAATGCACAGACAAGCTTCAAGTTGTCGAGGGTGCTGGTGGCACGTTCACAGTAACAAAGGTGGGGGAATAATAAGCCAATCGACTAAATCAAAGGCTGTGTCGATTGGTGACACAAACGCCAAAACAGCCGACTATACATCATATCTTGATGATGTAACAGAATGACAATTGATTGAAAGGGCGGTCTACGGACTGCTCCTTTCCTATGTTAAAGCATAGGGGGAAAGGGAAAATATGATGAATATTAATGTAAACGGAAAAGAATACAAAGTTGAGTTCTCATTCGGTGCGGCAGAATGCAAGGAGATAGTACAGAAGATGTTTAGTGTCGTAAATGGCTCTTACTTACTTGCACAGACAGATAAAAGCGTTGCACAGGCTTCCTTTGATGGATTAGCAAATATGACAGCAGATGTGCCGGAGATTTGTATATTAGCCATTTATGCAGGTTGTATTGATAATAACCCTGTAACAATGGATGAAGCAAAGGAACTCACTAGAGCATATATTACAGAGAAGAGAAAGACAGATAAGAGTTACGGATATAGAACATTGTTTGAAGAAATAAAGAAAGCGATGGAAGATGATGGTTTTTTCGAGCTGAGCGGAATAACAGCGATGTTAGAGGAAATGGCGAACAATGTGGAAGAAGCGACACAGGAACAGAAGAAGCCGACAGTAGTTCCACAAGACCACAAGAAAAAGCAGACTTCCACAAAATAATCTGGGAAGAATACTTTGTTTTAGCCAGTTCACTAGGCGTTAGTTATTCGGACTTTTTAAAAATGACACCTACAAAATTATTACTATATGCAAAAGGCAAAAAAATTGATAGACAAAATCGAGACGCAGAAATGTATAACTGGTTTTTAGTTTATGCAATTCCAGCTATTTCTTGCGGAATAGGTGCAGCATTTAATAAAGATGTACACATTGAATATCCTAAACAAGCTATTTTATCAGAAAAAACAGAAGAAAGTGAAGAAGATACATATGATAAGGAGTTACAGCTGATGTTACTCAATGAGCAAAAATGGGCGGCACAGACTGAAAAGAAAGGACTACCGCCAACAATCCTATAAAAGGGGGCTAAGGCGTGGAATTAGATTCATTAGAAGTCAAAATTACCGGTACTGCCACTAAAGCTATTAATTCTGTTGATAAATTGATAAATCAGCTTACAAGGCTATCTACATCACTTGCGACTGTGAATGGCTCATCATTAAGCAACCTTGCAAACGGCGTTAGTCAGTTAGGTTCTGCTATGCAGAATATGAACGCAGGAACAGCAGATTTTACAAGACTTGCTAAGAACATCACAAAGATAGGTTCTGTTGATTCAGCCGCACTTGCTAACACAGCTACATCACTTGAAGCCGTTACGAAAGCGGTTGCAAGCATATCAGCCATACCACAGAACGCAACACAGGTTACAGAATTTGCAAAGTCACTTGGCAAGCTAGGCAGTAAAAGTATTGAAAATGCCACAGTGAATATCCCTAAACTGGGTAATGCACTGAATGGCTTAATGACCACATTATCAAGAGCACCTAATGTAAGTAGTAATGTTATTGCTATGACTAACGCATTAGCTAATCTTGCTAGTCAAGGTAGCAAGGTGGGTACTTCTTCAAACTCACTTCAAAAGTCGCTGTATGGAGTATCTACAAGCGCTAGGACAGCAACTAGAAGTAGTTGGAGCTTAGCAAGTGCAATAGGTAAGTTCTATGCAACTTATTTTATGGTAATTCGTGGCAGTAAGAAACTTATAGAAGCTATAAAATCAACAACAGATTACATTGAAGCGTTTAACTATCAAGCAGTTGCATTTGGTAAAATCGGTTCAGAATGGGATAAGGATTATGAAAAGTACGGATATGATAATGCTACAGCATACGCAGAAAGCTTTCAGAACAGAGTAAATGATACTCTCGGAAAGCTGTCCGGACTTAAGGTTAATGTTCAAGGTGGCTTGCTTGAAGAAAGCGGAGCAAAAAACTTAGGACTTAACATACAAGAGATAACACAGTACGCTTCACAGTTAGCTTCTGTTACTAACTCATTAGGACAGACAGGCGAAGCGACAACGGCAATAACAAAGTCAATGACAATGCTTGCAGGTGATATAAGCTCGCTTTTTAATGTGGACTATTCAACAGTAGCACAGAACTTACAAAGCGGCTTAATCGGTCAATCAAGGGCATTATATAAGTATGGTATTGATATTACTAATGCTACATTAGCGACATATGCTTATAACTTAGGCATTTCTAAGTCTGTATCAGAAATGACGCAGATGGAAAAACAGCAATTAAGAGTGTTGGCAATATTAGACCAAAGTAAAGTATCTTGGGGCGATTTAGCTAATAGACGGAAGAAAGTTAATGACATAACTTATCTTCCAAGTGTTGCATAAGAATGGAAACATCTTATGACAATCGGGCAAAATCGGTAAAGGCTAAAGTTTTTCAACTATGCTAATACCGAGATAACTTAATAGATTACGAACAGGCTATTAAGTATCGTAACGAGTAGGAATTGAATAAATATAATATTCCCAAGAGTGTCCGACACTACTGTATATAGGACAGTATGAGGTGGAAGTGGCTACCACCAAACCAAACGTAAAAACGTGGGTGATAATGTACTCTGAACTTATAGGAAACTATAAGAAGTATAGGATAAAGAGCCTATACGATAACAAATTGACAATTAATTCCCCAAGTAATATGTTACGCCAGTTCAGCAACAATATGAAAGAAGTCGGAATGGTGGCAGGACAGCTGTTTATCCCAATTCTTTCAAAGGTTATGCCAGTTGTAAACGGCGTTACTATTGCAATCAAAAGATTATTAGTCAATCTTGCTTCTTTAATGGGCGTAAAGATTGACTTTGAGAGCTTCGGACAAAGTGGCTATAAAGACACATCAGATGGCTTAGAAGATATTTCAGATGGCTATCAAGATGTAGCGGATTCAGCAAAAAAAGCTACATTATCCCTTATGGGATTTGATGAAATCAATAAATTACAAGATGATACAAGTTCAAGCAAGGGTTCAAGCGGCGGCGGTGGTAGCACTATTGATTTGACAGATGATATTACTAAGGCGGCGGCTGATTATGAAGCGGCTTGGAATAAAGCATTTGCCAATATGGAAAATTCGGCTATTGCGTGGGCTGATAAGATAGAGAAAGCACTTGAACCTGTTAGGAAGATATTTAAAGACTTTGCAATCGGGGATTTTTATGCAGCAGGACAAGATACATCTAACCTTGTGGCAGGAATTTTTAATTGGTTTGCAAAGGCTATAGATGATGTTCCTTGGTTTAAAATCGGACATAATATAGGAGAGTATTTAGCTGGACTTAATTGGCTTGAAATATTTTCAAGCCTTGGCAATGTGTTATGGCAAGCCATTAAGGCAGCTATCGAATTATGGAGTGGTTCATTTACGGCAGCGCCAATTGAAACAACCTTAATAACGGCTATAGCGGCATTGAAATTTACAGGCTTAGGAAGTGTTTTAAAAAAGAAACTTGTTACAGTAATAGGAACAAGTATTAAAGGTGCTTTAAAATCATTCGGAACAGGCAGTATAATATCAGGAATAGGTGGATTACTTACAACAGATATAGGCACTATTATAGGAGCAGGAACAGCAACAGAAATAGGCTTAACTATAGGTGCTGGAATAGTAGGTGGAATAGTAGCCGCTATTGCTGGATTTAATTTAGGCAATTGGCTCAATGAAAAATTAACAGGCGAGAAAATAGATATGTCAATGTTCGACCAATTAGCATATCTTATAAAAGCACCATTTGAAGATTTACCTAGCTTTATTGACGGAGTGATAGAAACAATCACATTCGGGCATAAAGATGATATAGCAAATTGGTGGACTACAAGTGTTGCGCCGTGGTTTACTAAGGAGAAATGGGGAGAACTGGGAGACAACATAAAAACATCTTTAAGCGAAAAATGGAATAGCTTTTCAAACTGGTGGGGCAATACAGCTATTGTAGGTTGGTGGAATAATAATGTTGCACCATGGTTTGAAAAAGAAACATGGGTTGACGCTGTTGATGGAATGAAATTAGGAATACAAGAAAAATGGGGTTCAATCGTTGATTGGTGGAACAGCCTTGCAATTGTTTCTTGGTGGAGCAATGATGTAATGCCATGGTTTACTAAGGAGAAATGGGAAAACTTGGCTGATGGAATTAAAAAAGGTATTCAAGGGAAGTGGGATGATGTTGTGGATTGGTGGGATAGCAAGCCATCACTTCAGCGCATTTCTGTGGCTATCGAAGATTTTAAAACCAAAATACAGAACGCTTGGAACAGCTTTAAGCAGTGGTGGAATGATTTAGGACTTGAATTTCCACACATTGATACACCACACTTTAAAATTGACGGAGAATTTAGTCTTGCACCGCCTAAAGTGCCAAAAGTCAGTATTGATTGGTATGCAAACGGCGGATTCCCAAACAAAGGACAATTGTTCGTTGCAAATGAAGTAGGTCCTGAAATGGTTGGTACTATGGATGGAAGAACGGCGGTAGCTAACCAACAGGAAATTACACAAGGTATTGCTAATGCGGTTTATCCGGCAGTTTACAATGCTGTTAGGGCGGCTATGGCAGAAAGTAGCAATAATATCAATGTAACGCTACAAGGCGACGCAGATAAGCTATTTACAATGGTACAAGATAAAGCTAACAGCTATACAAATATGACAGGTCAAGCAGCCTTTCCGTATTGATAAGATAAAAGTATTGTGCTATTCTTTTGCTATATATAAAAAGCAAAGGGGTAACACAATATGACAGAAAAGAAAGCAAAGAAAAAAGACAGTAAACTAAGCATAGCGGCGGCAATCACAGCACTATTTATATTCACAATCCCAATAGGTTTTATATTGGCTATTGTGGATTTAATTAAAAGTAAAGGCGACAAGTCACAAAGGCACTTAGGCTCTTACTTTGCAATAGTATCGTTTGTACTATTTCTGATAGTCGCTTTTAGTAACGGAAGTGGTAACAGCAGTAACAATGCCAATGCTACGAAACAAACCATTGCAACACAGCAAGATACAGATATAGCAAGATATGGCGATACAACACTTAAGTACCTTAAACACGAAGTAATTACAGATAGCAATGACAGAGAAGTTCTTGTTGTTTATTTTGACTTTGCAAACAATTCAGAAGATAACACGGCTTTTGCATATAATTATGATGTTACATGTTTTCAGAACGGCAAAGAACTCGACTATCCGTTAGTTAGTTTTGACATTGACGAATACAATAATATTGCAAGAGAATTACAGACAGGTACAAATATTACAGTTGCAAGGATATATATACTAGAAGATAAAAGTAATGTTGATTTAGAAGTAACGCCATTGGGAGATGATAAAAAACTTATAAAATTAACATTAGAATTACAGTAGAGGAAATATGTATGTCAGTGAAAAAAGAACTAAACGAAATGCTAGAAGCAATAGGAGTGAAGAAGAAACAGCAACCACAAATTCAACGCCCACTAAGTCCTAACTTTAAAGGAGTGTACAGAGCGACAGAAAACGGATTGATTGAAGTATATTGTCCAAGATGTAGTAGTTGGGATTGTTCTCACACGCAGATTACAACAACTGTACCGCAGAAATCCAAAACAAGATACACTATTAATTTGAATCCGTTTAGACCATTTACATTAGTCAATAGGAAAGAAAAAATTAAGCAAAAAGGCAGAACTTATTCACAGCATAGGTTTATATGCAAAAGATGTGGATTGATTTTTTGGTAATATATAATTTTAATTACATTAGATTTTTTAATAAAAGGAATGTATCAAGATGAATGAAAAAGATAACAAAAAGAAGCTACAGAAGATAGCGATTGCAGTATTGGCAGGAATAGTATTTGTTACAGCATTATTTATTATTAATAATATAACTGAAAGCGATAATAATATCGTAGCAAACACACAAACTAAAACACAATCAACAGAAGTTGCCACTAAAGATATGCTTGACGATGGTATGTCTTATCTTGATGAAGATAAGTACAAATATGTATGCGAGCAAATGGATTACAACCATATTATGTTTACGAATGAGGATTTAACTGACAAATATGTAAAAATAGATATAATGCTTACTAATCGCTATACGTTATCCTCAAAGGATATGGAAGATGAGAGTATAAGTAAAGTTGTTAATGCCTACAACTTGCAGGCAGGATTTTTTACAGGTGTCGTTAAGAACAAAAACGAATATGGCAAAGAAAAAATATACATATATTTTTCAAAAGATTTTAATTTAAAAAGTGGAAACTATAAGGTTGGAGATAAAATCACTGCATATGGCTTGATTGTTAATTGCAAAAACAATGGAGCTGGCAGTTATAACAGTATTAGCTTTATACCACGTTTTATAGAAAAATAATCCCCTTAATGGAGCGTATCTTTCGGTGCGTTCCATTTTTTATTGAAAAAGTGCTTGACTTTTTTGTGCGTACGGTTTATATTAAATGTGCGGACAGAAAAGAGGTGAGTATATGTCCAATAAAAAAGGTAGACCTAAACTCGACAATCCTAAAAATGAAAGAATATATATTCGTGTCACCAAAGAGGAAAAGGAAGAAATAATGAATTTTTCTGATAAAAGCGGATATACAATACTTGATTTGATTAAAAAAGGCATTGAAAAAGTAAAAGGGCAAAAAAAATAAAGTGTTGCACCGCTACCAACGAACACAACACTTTAAAACCACCAATCCGAAAGGAATTGATAAATACAATTATATCAGTTTCTTTCGGAAAATTCAAGATTATTTTCGGAGGAAAACAAATGAGTAATGTAGAAATCGTAACAAATATTGACATAGCATCAGAAATTGCACACGCAACAGTAACAGAAGTTTTAGCAAATATGGAAAACGAAAGAGTTTCATATGTTCTTATGGGAGTTTTGCAGCAGATAGAAACCATTCAGGACAATGTTAATAATTTTGATTTAAAGGAACAGGATAAGACTACAAAGGAAGTGGCGTAATATTATTGCGTGAGGCATTGTGGGCATATACTCCCACTACGCAATAGATTCTGTTTAGAGCAAATGATAAAATTTTTGTAGGAGGTAAAATAATGAGTTATAATTATCCAACTACAAAAGATAGTTCTCACAATGAGATTAAAGCACCTATGAACACTAAGAATATTTGCGGCGTAGACTGCTATGAACAGAATGGCGTTGCTTACTTAAGATTGGAAAATGTTGCTAGAGGACTTGGTTTCACAAGAATTGCCGCAAGTGGCAATGAAGTTGTCAGGTGGGAAAGAGTAGAACAGTATCTAAGAGATATTGGTTTTTTGCAGGAAGCTGCAAAAACCGGCGTACCCACTTGTGGGCACGATGATTTTATCCCAGAAAACATCTTCTACCGACTAGCAATGAAAGCCAAAAATGAAACAGCAGAGAAATTTCAAGCATTAGTGGCTGATGAGATTATTCCGTCAATTCGTAAGAATGGAATATATGCTACTGATAATGTTATTGATGAAATACTGAATAATCCAGACTTTGGAATAGAATTATTAACAAAGTTAAAACAGGAAAGACAAGCAAGAGTTGAAGCAGAAAGAAAGAACGCTATCTTAACACATGTCAATAAGACATATACAATGACAGAGATTGCTAAGGAACTGAATCTGAAATCTGCTATTCAACTTAACAAGTTACTTGCTGATAAAAAAATCCAATACAGTGTCAATGGAACTTGGGTTCTTTACTCGCCATACAGCAGTATGGGATATGAAGAGATTAAGCAAGAAATCCTTGACAATGGTAAGGTTATTTATCACAGGAGAATAACACAGCTTGGAAGAGAATTTATACTGCAATTATTCAATGAAGTTGCATAGATTTTCTTGAGAATATTAGAATGGCTCAAACAGAAATAAATATAATGGTTGCAAGAAATTTGTAACCACACTAAGGAATGTATCAGAAATGGTGCATTCCTTTTTTGATGCCTTGAAAGGGGTGGTTTGATTGATTGACGCAGTTGTGATTGAGGGGGTTAGATTCCCAGTAGCCTATAACGGCTACACATACAGTAGGAATAAGATATGGTCTAAGAACACAGGAAGAAATGATTATGGAGAAATGGTAGGCACAATCGTGGATATCAAAGACAAAGTGGAGCTTCAATTACCGCCGCTAACAGGTGAACAGGCACTATTGCTTGATAATGTAGTAAGCGACATAGATAACCCATTCCCAACAGCGCAAGTCTTATTCTTAGGTGGCACACAAAAGGAAATGACAATATACACAGGAGATGTGACATATCCGTATCTTACAAGAGCAAAGAACGAGGACGGATTAATAGTCGGAGCAAAGATAAGTCTGATTCAGAAATAAAGGAGAGTTACACATGAAATTTAAAACAAGTGAATTAATAGACAGATTTCAGAGTTTGAGCAACATATCACATGACAAGACTACAGGCAGAATTGCTATGGCTGTTATGTGCAATATCAAGGCGTTAGAAGAATTATATAAGGCAACATTACAGACTATAGAAGATACTAAGGTTAAGTATGCAGATAAGGACGACAGCGGCAATCCAGTTATCAACGATAATCAGTATCAGGTTACATCAGAGAACTTAAAGAAGTTACAGGAAGAATTGCAGGAAATCAATGAGCAAGAGATTGAAGTGCCTGACATGACAATGCTTCCTATGGACGCATTCGATAAATGTGAAGAAATTACACCAGCTAAATTATACTCAATCGAGTTTATGATATCACATTAATTAATCAATAAAGGCGGTGTAGAATGAAGATATTAGACACAGCTATAACGGATATTGTTAAGGGGAATAGTGCAAGATACTATTCTAAGTATGTTGTTGACAGAAAAGAACATATCGAAACACTTAACAATTTTAAGTTTCAAAACATAATAAATCCCAATAATGAAATTACGATAGGTAACACTTGCAGTAGCAGTGTTGCCTTTTCTGTTTATATGCCACAAGTAAGTCTCGAAAATAAAGAAATTACCATATTCGAAGGCGTTAAGGTTGGTGCAGAAATTAAGTATATTAAGTTAGGAAAATTCACAGTTACTAAGCAGACAAGTGACGGAGAATACACAAGCTATGAAGCATACGACAGAATGTATAAGGCTGACATGCCTTATTTCTCGGATATGGCATTTCCTAGCACAGATAAAGCTATTCTTAATGAGATATGTGGCAAGTTAGGCATATCTTTAGCAACAAATATAGCCACAGCATATACTATCAACGACAAGCCACAAGGATATACCTACAGAGAAATTATCGGCTATATGGCTATGTTACAAGGCTGTAATGCGGTAATTAATGCTGACGGAAACCTTGAATTAAGGTGGTATAAAGATAGCGGATATGTACTTGACGGACATAAGTATTATCAACAGGGCGTTACATTCACAACGAGTAAAGATTTTATCATACAAAAACTGACATGCAACAATACGAAGTCAGGCGATAAGGAAACTAGTACGATTATTAGTGGTAGCGGTGCAACAGGACTTAGCTTTGCCAATCCGTTTATGACGCAGGCAATTCTTGATGAAGTCTATAAAAAGATAGGCGGCTTTCAGTTCAGACCGCTTACAGTTAAGTTTGTTGGTGACTGGCGATTGGAAGTTGGCGATATTATAACTGTTAATAAGGGCGGCGTTGATTACAAAGTGCCTATAATGCAGATTACACACGAATGTGACGGCGGCTTAATGGATACTGTTACATCTATCGGACAATCTGACACGGAGAATACAAGCATTGCTTCTGGACCTATTACTAAGCAGATGGAACGGTACTATGCCGACTTGATAACTGTTAATAAGGCACTAATTAATAAGTTAGATGTAGATACAGCCAAGATTACCTATGCAACAATAACCAATCTTAATGCAACTAACGCAAGCATTGATAATCTTAAAACAAATAAACTAGATGCAACATATGCAGATATCATCAACGCTAATGTGGAAAGCCTTAAGGCGGCTAATGCAGAGATAGTCAAACTTAAAGCTAATTCATTAACGGCGGATATAGCGGATTTAAAATATGCACAGATTGATTTTGCCAATGTAAAAGGACAAGTAGTAGGAACTTCTCTTATTAAAGACGGAGCAGTAACTAATGAAAAAGTACAAAGCCTATCCGCTAATAAGCTAACAGCAGGCACAATTGACGCAAGCAAGATTACAGTTACTAATCTTAACGCTGATAATATCACAGTAGGCACAATTAACGGAAAACGTATTGGAACAGGTTCTTTATCGCTGGATAAGTTAGCCGAGGAAGTACCAACAAAAGAATATTTAGATAGAGTACAGGAAGATTTACAAGGGCAAATTGACGGAAATATTGAGACATTCACTAAGGCAGAAATACCTACGCTTAATAATGAGCCGGCTATTAACTGGAAAGATAACGCAACGAAAAATAAGCATATAGGCGATATCTGTTATGTGGTTAATCCGGCTTCAAGTGCAGATGGATATTCATACAGATTTGCTGATACAGGTACATTAGAAACACCTAACTATGAATGGGTACTGATTAAGGATAGTGATGTTACTAAGGCGTTACAGGATATTATTAACATCAATGGTGAGATTACTGGAATTAAGAAGTTTAATGTTGAAATAAGCTCATGGAAAACTGATACAGACAGTGAATTATCAAGCCTTAAGACACGAACAACTACTCTTGAAACTGATATAGGTAACAAGGTTGATACTACGACATTTAATGAGGTTAAACAGACTGTTGATGAAAATAGTTCTACTATAACCAAAATGTCCGAAACCCTTAGTAAAAAGGCTGATAGCAGCACTGTTACAGCTTTAAGTAATACTGTTAATAGCATTAAACAGACCGCAGACAGTAACACATCAAGCATATCAAGTCTTACAACTGTAGTTGAGAAAAAAGCTAACCAAGATGAAGTTACAAACATATCTAATAAGCTGACAACTGTTGAACAGAACTTAAATGGATTGACGGTTGATGTTACAAACCAATATCAATACATTGATAATCAGCTTAATGGCAATCATAAGATATATGAGATTGCACATGTGCCAACTAAAGATAATTACCCAGCTAATGAATGGAGCATACAGATATATCCAAGTGATGATATATATCCTAGTGATAGCACATGGGAGTACACAGAAGATGAGTATGAGAAGTATGTAGGAACTATTGCATATTGGAAAGACCAACAAAGAGCATGGCGATTTATACGAAAGCCTGACGGAACGCATGCCTGGGTTGAAATCAGTGCCACCGAAACAACATATCTTCTTAATCAGAATGCTTCATTAAGAATTGATGTGAACAATATAAGTACAAGCCTATCTTCACTTACAACTAATATTCAGAACAATTACAGCACTACAACGCAGATGAACAACGCTATAACGCAAGCAATAACAAGTGAAAGTAATAGCATCAAACTAGAGGTGTCAGGAACTTACGCAACTAAGGATAGCGTAGCTAATACGCTTAAGAGCTACGCAACCACAGCAAGCCTTGAAGCATACATTAAGAAAGACCCAACGACAGGGGAACTTAAATCTGCTATCGAAGCGATTGCAGATGATATAACACTTAATGCAAGTGGAACAATTAATATTAGCGGTAATAAGTCTGTTAATATCAATGGTAATCTGTTCACACTTACATCTACTAATACTACTATTTCAGCAGATGGTTCGATAGACTGTAAGAAGCTAAAAGCTGTTAATGCTGATTTAGAAGGAACTTTTAAAAATATAAATGTAACTGACGGAGGTATTACAATGACCACTACTATTATTGGCGGTGAATACCTTATTAAAAGCAGTACAGGGGCATTTTTACGGATGCAGGGACACTACATTGAAATGTCAAATGATGATGGTTCAGGAACGAAATGGGTACTAAGTAGAAGCGAATGTGTTTTTAATGACTATTTAAACGTTAAGCTATATCACCCTTCACTTAAAAACTATATGCGACCTGCTTTGTCTATGAGAAATCCAGTAACATTTGATTGGAGCGGAAGCGTTTTAACTATATACGTTGACGATGTAGCTGTCGCTACATGGGATTGGGCACAAAAAAATTGGTATTAAATCCGCACAGCGGTAGAAAGGAAAAACAATATGTTAAGTATAACAAAGACAACAAACTTAAGTGGAACATCAGTGATTAATGGTCAATCAGCCATGACAATGTATGCGGCTGTACCAGAAACTGGTTCATTGACAATTAGTCAGACAATCACTAACAAGGAATTATACCTTGCAAATCAGACACAATGTGATGCTGATTATGAGAATTTCAAAGCAGAAGTTAATAAGCTATTAAAGAGTGAACAGCAGACAGTTGATTTGAATACAACAGATACAATAACAGAGTAAATCATCAGAGAGCGTGGGTTTAAGCCTACGCTCTTATTTTTAAGGAGGTAAAATATGAGCCTAACCGGTTTTTTTTCGTACAGCCGTGTAAACTGGCAACAATCGCCAAGTAAAAGTACTCCGCTTAGTGCGGCAAACCTAAATGTAATGGACGCAGGCATTAAGAATAACAATGACATGATTAGCAATATTCGTGACGAGATTACACAATTAAACAGCAATATTGACGTTAAAAACTTTTTTTGCAAAAATATTGCAAGTATAAATGGTACTCTTGAAGGTTATGGCTATAATTATTGCTATTATAATAAATCTACCAAAACAGGGATTTTATACTTTGCTTCAAAAATTGAAACCCAAGATTCTGCACAGAATAATTTTACCGGATATTATGATGTAAAAACAGTCCTTAAAAATATGGGTATTAGCTTTAATAAAGTATTGGAAAGCAATTATACTCCTTATGATGCCACAGGTGTAGTTCGAGCAAAGTTGATAGGCTATGGAACAACATTATTATATAGCTCTGCAAGTCAACATTATTCCTTTGCAAGATACTATACGAAAGATGGTAATAAAGGAGCATGGGCTACAAGCGAATTCCAAAAGGGTGATTATATTATAGGCTCGCTTATATTTAGCTAAGCTTCGAATACTTCCGTTAGTAATTGCACCGTCGTATTTAATATTATTGCTGTTTAGCCGCGGAATGAGAATAAGACGCAAGGTATTGACAAAAATTACAGAAGAAGATGTAAGGCATTTTTATTGAACATGACAAACTGCAAGAAGCAATTTGCAAGGTTGGCAGTGCCGCATAACATTAACAATATAATATTCGCAATCAAGCACCTTAGTGGAAACACTGGGGTGCTTTTTTGATACACATTTTTCTAGGTTTAGGAGGTAATTTATGAGTAAATTATTCGGAATTGACACATCAAGATGGCAGGGAGATTTTAATTTCAAAGCTGCAAAGGATAATGAGGGCGTGGATTTTGCAATCATCAAGGCAGGCGGTGCTGATGATGGTTTATATGAAGATAGAGAGTTTGAGAACAGCTATAATAAGTTGAAAAGCGCAGACATCCACAAGGGAGCATATTTCTTCGGTAACGCATTAAGCAATGACGAAGCTGTAAATGAAGCCCGATATTTTGCACAGCTTTTAGCAGGCAAATCATTCTGCTACCCAGTGTTCTATGATGTTGAAGCAGGCATGGTTACTGGTAACGACCTTACAGACATTATTATGACATTCCTTGATGAAATGAGAAACGCAGGATATAAGAATGTGGGCTTATACTCATATGAGAACTGCATTAACAATTATGTAGACATTTCAAGAGTAAAAGAAGCTGGTTATGCCGTTTGGGTAGCAAAGTATTCAGATACAGAACCTAGAATTGCTGTTGATTATGACATATGGCAGTTTGGCGGCGGCGTTAATTATCTTAGAGACACACAGATTAACGGACAGACAGTAGACCAGAACTATTGTTACACTGATTATTGCACAGACCATGTAGTTGAAGACATCACAGTGCCAGACTATGAGCCAGTGCCAGATACTAAGTATCATAAAGGCGATACAGTTAAGGTTATTAACGCTATCCAGTACGATAATAGCGAGCCATTCAACACTTACTATGATGAGTACAGCGTTTTATCAGCCAGTGGCAGAAGAGTTGTTATTGGTGTTGGTGGCGTAACTACTGCTGCTATTGACGAGGATAACATCAACCTTGTTAAGTGTATTTATGACAATGACAATGATATCAACACAGATACAGTAAGTCGTGGTGACGGCAAGAAAGTCAGAGTACTTGATAACATTGATTATGACGGCGTGAGATTTGCGACATATTATGATGAATATGATGTAATTGAAGAAAATGGAGACAGAGTTGTTATAGGTATTGGTACAACAATCACAGCTGCTGTCAATATTGCTAATCTTGAGTTTATTGGCGGCTCAAGTTCTGATGATACACCTACAGATATCCCATTCAGTAAAGATATTGAAGAGGGTAGCACAGTAAGATTTGTCGGAAACACAGATTATGACGGCACAGCTATTAAGGCTTGGTTTGATGAATATACAGTATCAGAAAAAAGCGGAGACAGAGTTGTCCTTGTGCATGACGGAGAATTATTCGCGGCGGTCAATGTAGCCGATTGTGAATTAGTCTAACCTTAACAAAAATACCGGGAGTGCAATGCTCCCGGTAATATCTTAATGAATAAGCACATAGCAAGCATAATACTTACAATTCTCTTTTTCATAGGCAAATCCCCTTTAAATTTAATTTTACTAATCATATCACAATATGCATAATTTGTCGAATATTGTCGAAACTTGCGATATTTTTAAGTTGATTTTTATATTATCAGTATTTATAATAATAATTGTCCGAGAGATTCGGACGAAATCTTCAAGTTTTGGCTAGGTGGCACTGTTTGATTGGCGTTGGCAGTGTCACCGCTGAAAACTGTTAATCTACTGGGGGTAGATTGACATACAAGAACAGATGTTCTATAATAACACCATCGCTACCAGTGTTATATCGTGCAATAAGGGGGATATATGGAGAATGAGGACTATAAACAAAAGATTATCGGATTAATAGAAAAAATAGAAAATACAGGTACATTAGAGTACCTGTATTCATTCATAGAAAACTTCTTGAAGAGGTGGGGGTAAAACCCTACTTCTTTTCTTTTCGAGATAACATAACATCTATCATATCTAATATTGTTTCTTTATCTCTTTGCTCTAACATAGAAAACTTCCAAAGTAAATCAATATCTTTTTCAGCTTCTTTTGAATTATCCTTACGGATTGGTGAAACATCAAATCCCATTAGCCACGCTTCTGACACGTTCAAAGCCATTCCTAAGACAACTAACTTTTCTTGACTAGGTTCAACTTTTCCTGACACATATTGACTAATATCTGACTTATTCATCTTGATATTGTATTTCTTGCAATAAGGCAATGATAAGTTCAAAATATCAACCTGTTTTAACTTACGTTCTTTCATTAGCTGTTCAAGCCTATCTGATGTACTTTCTTTCATTTTGGTTATCCTCCTTTCTGTTGATAATATAGCATTATTTGAACAAAAGTTCAAGACGTAAAACTTAAAAAGTAAAAAATATTGAACTTTTTATTGACACATTGGTTTGATAATGATATTATACAATCAGTTCAAAACATTGAACTTAAAATGTAGAAAGGAGAAAAAATAGAATGGCTTTTAATTACAGTAAGTTAAGAGGTCGCATAATTGAAAAGTATGGAAGTCAGACAGACTTTGCTAAGGCGTTTGGCTGTTCAGACAGGACTTTATCACTTAAAATGACAGGCAAGCGACCTTGGAAACAGGTTGAGATTTTAAAAGCAATTAAATTATTAGATTTATCAGAAGATGATATACAGGATTATTTTTTTGCTTTAGAAGTTCAAAACATTTAACTTTTAGAAAGGAGTAACGAGTGGAAAGAGAACTGAAAGAATTAATCCAGATTGAAAAGAAAAGAAATTCCTTGCTTGAAGAAATCAACCGGTCATTGAAGAAACTTGCAAGCAAGGAAGATAAAGAGTATCAGGGTGAAGTTGGCAAATCAGCTTTTAATCTTGATTAAGCCAGTTATGATTTTTACAATCTCACCTCTTTTCCCAATAGAATAAGAGGATTATAGCACAAAGTACAAACAGATTAGAATTTTTGATATTGATGCAATAGAAAAGTGATGGTAGCGGCAAATAGTTACAAACTTTTATTCAAACATCATTAGTTCTTTTTGACAGGGATAGCGCCCTGTTCGTATCAAGTGTGAATTACCTACCGATTGGCAGTTTTGTCTTTAGCATATTTATTTAATTCTATTGATATAGAAATAAGAGTATACAGGGTACAGAAGTCTAAACCACAGAAGTATGAGCCGACCACTGATATACACAATGCTATGACAGTATCCATACAATCTCCTTTCGGAAAGTGTCTACCATCACTTCTCTATTGTATCAATAAATATAAAGTTCTACAAGTTACAGCAGATAGGAATGAGCAGAATTGCTCAAATGCGCCTTAAAAGGAATATATCACACATTATTTAGAAAGGAATGTTTATGGAGTTACAGATTTTTAGCAATTCAGAGTTTGGAGAAATCCGAACTATTACTAAAGATAATGAACCTATGTTTTGCTTGGCTGATGTATGCAAGGCATTGGAAATATCAAATGTAGGAAATGTTAAGCAGAGGTTATCTGAAAAGGGTATCCATACTGCGGACACCCTTACAAAGGGTGGAATGCAGAAAATGACATTTATTAGTGAAGCTAATCTTTACAAGACAATCTTTCAGAGCCGTAAAGAAAGTGCGGAAAGATTTACAGATTGGGTTACATCAGAAGTACTTCCGTCAATCAGAAAAACAGGAAGTTACAGTAAGCCTTTGACAACATCTGAACAGATTAGATTATTGGCACAGGGCAACACAGAACTCACAGAGAGAGTTGATAAGGTTGAAGATAAGATAATCAGTATCGAAGAAGAAACTCCGCTTTACGGCTGTGAGATTGAAGAAGTGCAGAAACATGTTAGAAAGAAAGGAATTGAAGTACTTGGCGGAAAGGACAGCAATGCGTACAAAGACGGTGGTATTCGCGGTTCAGTATATTCTGATATATACAAGCAGTTAAAACGCGAATTCGGGTGCGTGGCGACATACAAGAGTATTAAAAGAAAATACTTGGCTGATGTACATGAATTCATTGACACCTATTTGTTGCCAATAGCACTTGCCGAGGTGGTACATGATACAAACATGTAGGAGAAGATATGAAAGAAAAGATAATTAACATATCCGCAACACTGGCAGGAATCAGCCTTATAGCGTTGATTCTAAGACCAGTACAACCGCAAGCTAAGATTAATCAGCAGAGTGCAGTGTTAAGTGAATGCTACAACTCACATGTTGATTATAAGGTTGAAACTGGAGAGATAAGTGTTGATGAATATGAGTTGTCGCTTATGGCACATTTACTGATGGGTGAATGCGGAGCGACATGCAACGATGATGAAATGCTATATCTTGTAGGAGCTGTTGTTTTGAATCGGGTACAAAGTGAGTATTTCCCTAACAGCATTGAAGAAGTTATCTATCAGCCAGGGCAATATCAGTGCACAGAACTTATAAACAGTGGATTCTATAAAGAACCAACAGAAAGGTGTTGGAGAATAGCAGAAGAATTATTAATAAGCGGATATGACATACCCAACAATGTGTTGTATCAAGCTGAATTCAGACAAGGTAGCGGTGTTTATAAGAAAGTGCAGAACATGTACTTTTGCTACAAGTAAGGAGTGCTTATGGAAGAAAGGATAAGAGAAGAAATGCTCAACTTGGGTATTCTATCCAATAAAAGAGGTTACATCTACATAATAGAAGCTGTTAAACGATTTGGGAATTTTACATCAATGGAAAATATTTATAACAGTATTGCCAAGGCTACAAATAGGTCACCAGCATCTATTGAAAGGTCAATCAGAACAGCCATTAAATCGGCTGATCATGACCTATCAGCATGGAAGAATTATGACTGTCTCACAACGAGAGGATTTATTACAACAATGTATTACAGATGTAAGGAGAATGCCAATGAGTAACATAAAAAGAATAATAAAACTGAATAGAAACAGACAGAGAGCTATAAGGGAAAAGGATTTCAGAAAGTTCTATACTTTCAGCTGCAAAATCCATCTGATTGAAAGAATGGATAAAGTACCAATAGGAAGTTACATATTAAAATAAGGAGAGAAAGAAATGGAAAATGCAATTAATAACAACAATATCACATTAATAGGAGTAGTCGAGAAAGAAGCGGAATATTCACACGAGGTATTCGGCGAGGGATACTACATATTTATGCTCAAGTGTTTAAGAACAAGTGGCAATGAAGATGTGTTACCAGTGATGATATCAGATAGACTCACTGATATTAGAGAAATCAAAGTAGGACAGGCTGTCACGGTTTTAGGGCAGATAAGAAGCTTCAATAAGCATACTGACAATATGAAGAGCAAGCTGATTTTAACAGTTTTCGCAAGAGAATTTGAAGTGCTGACACATGATTCAGAAGAATTACCATTTGAAGATAATACCAATATGGTTATACTTGACGCTTATATCTGTAAGCCGCCTATATACAGATGTACTCCAAAGGGCAGAGAGATTGCAGATATCTTAGTAGCGGTAAACAGACCATATAGCAAGTCAGATTACATACCATGTATAGCATGGGGAAGAAATGCAAGATTTGTAGGCGGACTTGAAACAGGGGAGCATATCCAGATTCAGGGTAGATTCCAGAGCAGGGAATACGCTAAGAAGATAAGCGACAATGAAGTTGAAACAAGAACTGCTTATGAAGTATCGGTGAGCAAGATTGATTATGCAGAGGAGGGTGAAGCTGATGTGTAGTGATATTACAGTTAGAGAGTTAGCAAGTATGGCTCTTGATGAATATGCGATGTGCCAGATATGGACACCGCAACACGGAACAGTATTTAACGGTTCGTTTGAAGAAGCTAAGTATTCAGCCTATGCGGATAGGGAAATTGATAACTTCCAAGTTGAAGATGGCGTATTTGTTATGAATATTTAATAAGGAAAGGATATTGTTTATGAAAACATTTTTAAAAAAAGCGGTTTTAGAGAATTTTATGTGTTACGCAAGCAGAACATTTGATTTTTACGACATAACAAAGATTATGGCTGAGAATGGCGTAGGTAAATCAACTATTGCCACAGCGTATCTGTGGTGCTTGTTTAACTGTGATTATGAGTTAAAGGATAATCCGGTTGTCAGACGAGAGATTGACGGAAAATCTGTTGATGATATGGATACAAGTGTTGAACTTACACTTGATGTTGATGGAAAAGAAATAACTATGAAGAAAGTACAGAAACGTACTTATAGCAAGGATGGCAGCAGTTACAAGGATGATAACGCATACTTTGTCAATGACGTTCGTAAGAATTTAAAGGACTTCAACGCATATCTTGACATTGATATGAATGTGTTTAAGATGTGCAGCAACATCAATGCATTTCTAAATCAGAAGCCGGCTGAAATGAGGGAATATCTGTTCAGTCTTGTTGAGAATGTAACAGACCTTGATATAGCACGTTCTAAGGCTGAATTAGCAGAGTTAGCACCACTGTTAGAGAAATACACAACGGAAGAACTAACTGCTATGAACAAGGCTACAAAGACTAAAATTACTAAAGATTTACCTATTCTTGATGGACAGATTAAGGAAAAAGAAAGAGATATTCAGATTAAGCAGGACATTAATACATCTGACCTTGAATTGCAGAAGAACAGCATTAAAGAACAGATTGCTGATTGCGTGGCAAAACAGACTGATAACGACAAGCTGTTAGCTGAATACGATAAGGCTAGTGCAGATATTCTTGATTTGAAATTCAAACAGGGAGATTTATCACGCAAGGCTAACGAGGAAAATATCAAGGTTAGGAGAGATATTGAGGATAAGATTGCCGACAAGAAGTTTCTTGTTAAACAGACAGAAAAGACTATTGCCGATACCGAAAGCTGTATTGCCAGTTCAGAAAAGACCATTGAGAGCATTAAGGCTTACTTACAGACAGAGCGTGATAAGTGGAAAGAAGAAAATGAACGTAAGTTTGATGATTCAAGCCTTATCTGTCCTTATTGCGGTAATGAATATAAGGAAGATAAGAAAGAACAGTTAAAGGCTGATTTTGCAAAGCATAAGGCTGATAACTTAAAGACAATTACTGACAATGGCAATATGTACAAGGAAAGACTTGATAAGGAAAAAACTACGCTTGAAAGCCTTAAAGCAGGGTTGCCAAAGCACAAGGAAAGCCTTGAAATGCTGAATACTGCCATTGCAGACCTTGAAAAGCAGTTATCCGAACTTCCGCAGGAAATTGATGTGACAGCCACAGAGGAATACAAGGCGCTTGAAAAGCAGATAGCTGAAAAAGAACAGGCTATGCACAAGGCTAATGATGTTTCAGCGGTTAAGGCTGAATTAAAGGCACAGGAAAATGATTTAAGGCAGCAGTTAGCAGAAGTTGAACAGAAGATAGCTGAAAGCAACACAGAGAAAGACGAACAGCGACTTGAAGAATTGAGGGCAGAACAGCGTACACAGGAACAGAATAAGGCTAATGCTGAAAAAATCCTTGATTTGCTTGATGAACTGGATAAGGCAAAGAATGAAACATTGTCTGACAGTATTAACAGCCATTTTTCGCTTGTTAAGTGGAAGCTGTTTGAACTGAATAAGTCTGGTGGTTACAAGTCAGTTTGTATACCTACAGTTAATGGAAAGTCAATTCTTACAACTATGAGCAATAAGGGCAACAGGATTCTTGGCAGAGTTGATATTTGCAATTCTATTCAGAAGATTAGTGGTATGTCAGTGCCTATTGTCTTAGACGATAGCGAGAGCCTTGACAGCACTAATCAGAAGAAAGTTGCTGATATGGTCGATAGTCAGTTGATTATGCTGATTGTCAATGATAGCGAGAAATTAGAGATTGTGGAGGGATAATATGCAGGGCGGAGACACATATGTACTTACAGTAAGCGATGAAGAAGCAGAAGTTATCAAACAGTTTGTATCAGCAATGGAGAAAGTTACTATTGGCGTAGATAATGATGATATTTGGGATATTATGGAAACCATCGCAAACAAACGGACTTCTGGTAGCGTAACAGGCATAATGATTATGTATGAAGAAAGCGAGGAATAATTATGGCATATAAAGCATTTAACCCAGATTTTACTTGCAAAGGTAAGCAGTACGAAGAGAACACAACATATGAAGAAAATGGAAATGAGATATGCGAAGCTGGTGTAATGCACTACTGTGAAAATCCATTTGATGTACTGGACTATTACCCTCTTGTAAACGAGAATGGCGAGATTTCAGAATTTGCAGAAGTTGAGCCGCTGGGAAAAGTTTTTAAAAGAGAAAACAAATGTGCAACTAATAAGCTTCACATTAAAGCCAAGTTGGGCTTAAAAGGTTTTATTAAGGCCTGCGTAGATTTTACTCTGGAGAAAACGAAGATTGAGGAAATTGAAGATGGCATAGAAAATGACAATGGCAATAATTACGCACGGATAGGTTCAAGTGGAGATTACGCAAAGATAGGTTCAAGCGGAGATACCGCAAAGATAGGTTCAAGCGGATATTACGCACGGATAGGTTCAAGTGGAGATTACGCAAAGATAGGTTCAAGTGGAGATACCGCAAAGATAGGTTCAAGTGGATATTACGCACAGATAGGTTCAAGTGGAGATACCGCACAGATAGGTTCAAGCGGATATTACGCACGGATAGGTTCAAGTGGAGATACCGCAAAGATAGGTTCAAGTGGATATTACGCACAGATAGGTTCAAGTGGAGATACCGCACAGATAGGTTCAAGCGGAGATTACGCAAAGATAGGTTCAAGTGGAGATTACGCACAGATAGGTTCAAGTGGATATTACGCACAGATAGGTTCAAGTGGATATTACGCACGGATAGGTTCAAGTGGAGATTACGCACGGATAACATCTAAGGGTAAACATTCAGTTGTTATGGCAGCAGGCTATCAGCCGCAGGCAAAAGCTAAAAAAGGTAGCTGGATAACACTTGCTGAATGGGTAAGAACGGGTGATAAAGATGAAAAAGGCTTCTGCATTTGGGTTCCTAAATGCGTTAAGACCGAATACGTTGACGGAGAGCGTATCAAGGAAGATATATTCTACGAATTAGTAGATGGCGAATTTAAAGAAGTGGAGGAAAACTAATTATGGCAGAAACAACAGCAGTGGCAGAAAAGAAAGCATTTACAACATCATTAAGTGAATGGAGTAATGCTATGACAGGTCTTATTATTGACGATTATAAGGCTTGCGGAATGGATATGGACGATTACGCTAAAGAGTGTGCTATGGAAGCCATGACAAGCATTTTTAACCTTGTTAAGAGCAATCCTAAGGTTAATATGTGTAGCCTTGATACAAGCAATTTGAGAGGCATTGTTAAGCGTTGCGCAAGCCTTAAACTTAACGCAAGCGCATATCCGAGAGAATGTTATTTTCAGTTGAGGAATGTGAACATCGGAAAAAATGCCGACGGAAAAGAAATTTGGCAGCAGCAGGTCGAAATGGGCATTGAGGGAAGCGGTTACGACTCTTTGCTTGCCAACTATGGAAAAGATGTTAAACAGGTATATCCATATTGGGTAATTAAAGAGGGCGACAAGTACATACCGCCTAAGCATAAAGGACTTACAGTTACGGAGCCAGAGTGGGAAGAAAACGGATTATCTGACAAGGCGGTAAGGGTTGTATATCCTGTTAAGTTGTTAGATGGAACAGTAACATATCTTTCTGCTGATAGAGACAGCGTTAAGGTAAACCTCTTATCTCACGTAAAGCAGAATATGTTGAATGCTACATTTGGAATTATTACAGGTACTAAAAAACAGTATGGGAAAGAAGTTGCAAGAACTAGATATGATGCAACGCCGGAAGAAAAGGCAAAAATTAAAGAGAAAAAGGAAGAAGTTCTCAATTCCTTAAGAGCGTGCAAGACAGTAGATGAAATGCTTGAATGTGAGCTTGCTAGACCGTTCATCAGCGATGCTTGGCTTGACACGCCAGAGAGCATGATTCAAAGAAAAATGTGCAACAACGCTACAAGAAAATACCCTAAGAACTATGACCCTATGGCAAGACAGGCACAGATTGAAATGGATGAGGTATATCAAGTTGCACAGGCTGAAATTGCTGAAAATGCTAATACTGTTGAATTTATAGAAGATAAGGCAGATGCAGTTGACACCACGGCAACAGAAGCAACCGAAGAACAGACAGAAGGCAGCACATTGCCGCCATTTATGCAGGAGTAAGCCTATGAAATCATCAAGTTTAGAACAAATGATGGCTGATATGAATAATGGCACTTATGACCTGACTTGTAACGGAGAATGTACTCAATGCGGTAATTGTTGCAGTAACATACTTCCTATGACGGAAGATGAAATTACAACAATTCACAAGTACATTAAAAACATCATATTAAGGAACACAGACATAATTATCCGACAGCTACACCAACAATGGATATGACTTGTCCGTTTCTTAATGATGATAAGTCAAAGGAAAAATGCGAGGTTTATTCAGTTAGACCAAGGATTTGCAGAGAGTTTATTTGTTGTCCAAGCAAGAGACCACCTATTAACGATTTGAGCTACAAACTTAAATGCAGGGTGGTTGATGTTAGAAAGGAGTTCTATGAGAATAATTAGCCAGAATGGCAATGTTGATTTGCCTTATGAGAAATTTGTGTTTGGAATAACAAAAGATAACAAAATTGCTTGTTGCAGAGAATGCGTAGCACCGCCATATGAAATCTATAATGGAATTATTGCAGAGTATTCAAGCAAAGAAAAGGCTCTAAAGGCTATGGAAATGTTGAGAGAGCAGTATGAACGGCTTGAAGTTTTCAAAGTCTTAGCAAGTGGGGCTACAGAACATATGGAAAAATCATTAACTTATGAAGAATTGGTTAAATATAACCAATTATATCGTGAAATGAATGTTTTCCAGTTCCTGAAAGATAATGAGGTGGAAGTATGAAATTAACTTGCTTAGGCTCATCATCAGCCGGAAATTGCTATCTGCTAACTTCCAACAGTGGAGAAACACTTATCCTTGACTGTGGAATACCGATTAAGGAGATTAAGAAAGGCTTGAATTGGAATGTTAAAGATGTTGTGGGTGTGTTATGCACCCATAAACACCTTGACCACAGCAAGTCGGTAGCTGATATTAGAAATATGGGTATTCGTGTATTTAATCCGGCACTTGATATTTTTCTTGATGTGGTGCATTTTGGTGATTTCAAAATTAGACCTTTTGACCTAACTACAGTAGATGGTAGGTGGACACATACTGACGCAGACGGAACACCTTGCCCGACATTCGGCTTTCTGATTACTCACAAAGAAATGGGTAAATTGCTTTACATAACCGACACAGAGCTGATTAAATGGAAATTTAAGGACATAAACCACATTCTCTTAGGTGTGAATTATGACAAGGATTTAGTTGATACCGACAATCCGAAAGCTAATCACGTTTTCAGAGGTCACTTATCCATTGATACTGCTTGCGATTTTGTCAAGGCTAACGATTCAGACAGCTTGCAAAATGTCATAATGTGCCATTTATCAAGTGAAAATGCTGATAAGGATAGTTTTATTGAGAAGATGAAAAAAGTTGCTTGTGGGGCGAATGTAGATGTTGCAGAGCCGGGCAAGGAATGGGTTTTAAGGAAAGGAGATGAATGTCCGTTTTGAGAATAGAAAAGCTAATTGAATTTCTAAAGGCGCATTTTGAAAGTGGAATACAAATGTTTGATACGCCGTCAATTATGCCAGATTTCCGAATGCCTATTTATGATAAAGATGACATACTTGTGTTGTTTGCGCCTGAATACGAATATATCGAGATATACGGCATTTCTGACAAGGAGTTTAAACGAGTTATGAAAGAGGCAGGCGGTTATTAAAATGCGTGTCCCTTTTAGAAAGGAGATTATATGGCTAGAGAAATTTGCGGAGAATGCAAATATAACAAGTATTCTACAACAGAAAAAGAATTTTATTGTAGTAATACCGATAGCGACAATTACGGAATAGCGACTATGTATGATGATAGTTGCGAAGATTTTGAAGAAAAGGACGATTAAAGGCAGAAAGGAGAGGAAATGCTGATATTAGCTTTTTATATCATATTTATTATCACTATGTTTTTCACAACAATTAAGGACTATGACAATGTTGCAGTTACTCCAAGGCAGATATATAAATGTACAGACCTTAACATTTTTGCTTGTGTCTTGGTATTTGCAATTGTGTTTGTACTAGACCCATTATTCTTTATATTGCATTTTATAAGCTGGCTATTACACGTTGGCAGAAAGGGGTAGAAATGGAGAGATTAACAAACAGTGATAAAGAAATACCAACACTAGATGATAATGCCGAATATTGGCTGAAAGCATACTTTAAGTTGAAAGATTATGAGGACTTAGAACAACGAAGGAAGCTAATCAAGATACCGCCTGAAGCGTACTGTATTGTGGATTTTGAGGTACGAAAGGGTTTTGTGTTAGAAGAAACATATCATATAAGCAGAAAGCCTTTGTTAGTTGTTCGATACGACGATAACTCTCTTAAAAGTCATAGCGGATACTTGGGGATTTCAGTATTCCTCACAAAATCCGAAGCAGAAGCAAAACTGAAAGAATTGAGAGGTGGAGAAAATGGATAAATTTCTTGAAAGCGTAAACAAGCGTGATTTTGATAGAAGAATATCAGAAGTTGTTAAAATGCTTGAGGAAAAGCAGCTCTACGGAACTATCAGTTTGATAAAAGATTTGAAATATTACCTTGACTTAGCTACAAAGGAAAAGACACACGACTGCAACTGCCAGCACAACAGTAATTCAAGAGATAACGAGCCTTGTTGCAGATGTGACAGCAGAATGACTAACGCTGACAGGATTAGAAATATGAGTGATGAAGAGTTAGCCGATTATCTAGCAACCGTAACAAGCGACACTATATGTGGAAGTTCATGGGATTATGATGGATGGATAAAAGAACTTCAATCAGAAGCGGAATAGGAGAGAGTATGGAAGATAGATACTTATTTAAAGCAAAAAGGAAAAACTGGCAGGAATTACCAAAAGACGAACAATGGGTGCAGGGTTACTTGTTTGATGATGGATTTGAAAATGGGAGAGTGTTTGTAGGTAGTTTTGTCATTGAGAAATACAATGGAACTGCTTGTGATGATTGGGCTGTTACTGGCATAAATTTCTACGAGATAGACCCGAACACAATCTGCCGTTGTACAGGCTTAAAAGACGAAAATAGGAAACAGATTTGGGAGAATGATATCTGTAATTATTATAATTCAGAAGATAAAGATGGTATTGGAATTATAAAAAATGATTATGTTTTATGGATAGACGGAACTATTTCTATGAGGCATAAAATGACACCTTTGTTTTATTTGCAATGTAAAGATGAATGGAAAGTTATCGGCAACATTTTTGATAATCCAGAGCTGATGGAAAGCGAGGAAAAGTAATGAATTATATTTTATCAATTTTATTATTTATACTTATTGAGTTAGTTATCTCTTTGGTAGAAAGCTTTGTTATATCATGGATAGCTTGTATATTAGGTATTAACATAGCATTTAAGATAATTTTATTTGTGGTATTTATTATAAATTTGTTTTTGCCTGTAAAAGGAAAGTAAGGAGGAAAAGAAATGAATCGTGTAATTTTATGTGGAAGATTGACAAGAGAACCAGAGGTTAGGTATTCACAGACAGCAAACGGAAGTATGGCAGTTGCAAGATACACATTAGCTGTTGACAGGGCTTTTAAGAAAGAGGATGAACAATCAGCAGACTTTATCAGTTGTATTGCATTTGGCAAGAATGGAGAGTTTGCAGAGAAGTATCTTCGCCAAGGCACTAAGATTATTGTTGAGGACAGATGGCAGACAGGCAACTACACTAACAAGGATGGACGAAAAATCTACACTAATGATTGCGTTGTTGAAAGACACGAGTTCTGCGAAAGCCGTACTAATCAGCAGAGCAATAACAGTAATGGAATTATGGGCGGTAACAGCAGTAATGACAGCTTTATGACTATTCCAGATGGTGTAGCTGACGAGGGATTACCATTTAATTAAGAGGTGTAATTATGGATTACAAGAAGTTAAGACAGGCGAAAGCCATAGAATCAGAGAATCGAAAGCGACTTCTAAAGATAAATCCAAAGCTGAATGACAGGAGCGGAATATACTTTTTGACAAGAACTGACGAAAACAATATTTCGTACTTTTACATAGGGCAGGCAGTGCATATATGCCAAAGAATGTGCGGACATCTTGTAGGGTATCAACACATAGACCTGTCTCTTAAAAAAAGGGGCTTTTATAGTGATAATAACCCTTATGGGTGGAAACTTAATTTTATCAACTATCCCGAATCCGAGCTAGACAAATGGGAACAGTACTGGATTTTGGAGTACACCAAAAAAGGTTATCAATGCAGATACAACAAGACAGCAGGCGGTCAAGGAGAGGGCAAAGAAAAGATAAATGAGTTTAAGCCCTCTAAAGGTTACCGTGACGGCATACAGCAGGGCAGAAAGAACCTTGCAAGGGAATTATCCAATATCGCAGAAAAGCACCTTAAAATCGAAATCAGAGCGGATAAGGCTAACAATAAGGTATCACAGAAGCAGTATGAGAAGTTTATGGATTTATTGAAAGTAGGTGAAAGCGAATGACGAGTGTAGAAGAATATTTATCTAAAGCGAATGATGAGTATAAAAAGGGCGAAGAATATAAAGAACTTGCCAATAAACACTTTAATAATTATGCAGAACTTATGGCAATATACAGAATAGAAAGCGTAAACAGAGTTCTTGACTTTATAAGAGATGAATATAGGGTAGGAAGAATTTGCGACCTTGAAGTATTATTATGCCATTGCCAAAACAAGCTGAATGGCAATATTGACGGAACAGAATTAGACCTTGACGAGCATTTAAGAGGTGTTCCTTTTTTGAAAGCGGGTGAAAGTAATGCTGATACCAACAGTTAAAGCTAAAGAGTTTGAGAAGTTCGGCTTCAAAAAATGCAAGGGCGAATATGGTAAGCATGGTTGTTATTATCTTTGCATTGCCAATGGCGTAAAAATGCTTCTTGTAAGCAATGTGTATTTTGGAGTTAATGACTGGGATGATAATGACCCAAGAATCCACAAAGACGCTAATTGCAGATACAGAGACAACAGAACTTACCTTGATATTATCTACGAGTTAATCATGGCAGATATGCTTAAAAGTGATTGTACGAAAGTGGGTGGTAACGATGAAGATTGAAACTACTGATATTGAAGTTCAGGATTATGTCAAGAAGCTCGTGAACGTAGTCGCTAAGACAATGGTTGATTCATTTGAAAATCTCACTATCGAAGATGTAAATATGTTTAAGTTGGGCTACAACAAGGCTATTGATGATTGCATTGAAGAACTTAAAAAGCGAAGAGATACATGCTATATGAAAGTAAATTGTGATGATGTAGAACTTAAAATGCTGGCAGAAAAGTTGAAAGGAGCAAAACAGAATGAAGATTTTAAGTAAGAAGAAATGTGAAGAAATCTTAAAAAGAATTACTGCAAATGAAATTATTCAGATAGAGTACGGACTGCACGATATGGAAGCGGAAACAAAAGCGACAGAAAATAGAGCAGAAATAGCTTTTATTGTCGGTGACATTAAGGGAATGAATAAGGTACAGAACGCATTAAGAAAAAGGTATAACAATAAATAAAAAATCAAAGAAAGGAATAGGTTGTCGCGACATAAAACCGAGGTTTCCTTTTGGTATATTTTATGAATTTTGAAAATTATTCTTGTGATAATCAAATGAGCATATTTGACTTCACGAGAGAGCCAATCAGTATAACAAAGCCTATCCGATTGATAGAATTATTCGCCGGATATGGTTCGCAGGCTATGGCACTAAAGAGAATAGGTGCAAAATTTGAGCATTACAGGGTTGTAGAGTTTGATAAGTATGCCATAGCAAGTTATAACGCAGTACACGGAACGGACTTTCCAACTATGGATATAACAAAGGCACACGCTGATGACTTAAATATTGTTGATGCAGACAAGTATTGTTATATGATGACTTACTCATTTCCTTGCACAGACCTGTCTGTCGCCGGAAAGCAAATGGGAATGAGTAAAGGTAGTGGAACAAGAAGCGGTCTGTTATGGGAAGTTGAGAGGATTTTAACCGAAATCAGAGATGGCAATGGAGAACTGCCACAAATACTGTTTATGGAGAATGTACCGCAAGTACACGGCAAGAAAAACATCAATGATTTTGAGAAGTGGTTGGGATTCTTAGAGAGTTTAGGGTACACAAATTATTGGCAAGATTTGAATGCTAAGAATTATGGAGTAGCACAGAACAGAAACAGGTGTTTTATGTTTTCGTTCCTTGGCAATTACTCATACGACTTTCCAAAACCGATACCACTTGAAAAGAAGTTGAAAGACTATCTTGAGGATAATGTAGATGAAAAGTATTACATCAACAATGAAAAAGCTGACAAGCTGATAAAACAGCTTATTGACAATGGCACATTACCACAACATAATCTTGACAGACAGACAGACAGACAGACAGACAGACAGACAGACAGACAGACAG